>Ga0129307_1001811_pt1 | contig 20259 bp, 21 predicted proteins | sample P1105metagenome_FD_94437 | JGI IMG/M metagenome (GOLD analysis project Ga0129307, IMG submission 94437) | Capybara group fecal microbial communities from Wisconsin, USA - P1105 metagenome | ecosystem: Host-associated > Mammals > Digestive system > Large intestine > Fecal | place: USA: Wisconsin... | reverse complement strand
TTTGGTACACCATCAGGGGCTCGAACAATGGGAATGGCTAAAAAACGTTGAAAAATGAACGTTTTTAACGCCAATATTCAAAGTGGCTCAAAAATAGTTACCCAAAATAGCGGCGTTTTGCCATACTGAAGGAGCCGGTATTTCTGACTGATGCGAATTAATAAAGAGATGTAACGATTGTCCTCCCTTCGTACATTTGATTATTTCGGACAACAATAGCAAGATAGAAGAAAGGAGGGCGGTAAAGATGAATAAGATCAAAATAAAGATGACTGAAGCCGAGGTCAGGGTCCTGATCCTTGCGCTCAATGAACTCCGCAACCGCCTGATTGAGGAAGGCCGGTATACCGATGCGGTGGATGAACTGATGATTCGCCTTGCGGGGTAAATGTGAAGAAAGAACTTTGAAGCAATATGCCTTGCCGACATCGGCAAGGTTTTTGTTTTACTCGAAATCCGACATAGTTGGTAGAAAGGACGGATGATGAAGCAAAGAGTAGAAATGAAAAGCGCATTGCAGAACAGCATAGAGAAGGCGGCAGACGCAAATGATTGCCCGCTTATTGAAGGTCTTGCGAAAGGCGTGTGCGGGTATTTCGAAGAACTGATGGAGGAAACATACAATGGCGGGGACACACTGTTCCTGCTTACTTTGGTGAAACTGTATGAGAAGGAGATGTACGAGGAAGCGTTATCTTTTCTGTCAGCAACCTTTTGCCTATGCCACATAGATGCAGCCGGAGAGCTCGTTGCGTCGGTGGCATCAACCAAGAAAGATCTTTGTATGAAAACCTTCCTGGCCCTCTTTCTCAGTGATCACTTCGATGATCTAGACACGGTCTTCGAAGAGCGAATGCGTCTGCTGAACTGAGGTGATGCGAATGGCAAAAGTGATAGCAATCTGTAATCAGAAGGGCGGGGTGGGGAAGACAACGACAACGCTCAATCTGGGGGCAGGGCTTGCCAGAGCAGGCAGGCGCGTACTCCTGGTAGATGCAGATCCGCAGAGCGATCTGACGAGCTCTCTTGGATGGAACGGAGATGAGATTGAAAACTCTCTCGGTCGACTGATGTATCTGGCAACAAGGGAGGTTAGACCGAACGTGCAGGAAACGATTCTGATTCATCCGGAGGGTATGCATTTGATTCCCTCGAACCTTGATCTCTCTTCTATGGAAACGCAGCTTGTGAATGCGATGAGCAGGGAGAAGGTGTTGGATAATCTGCTCAAGGATATGAAGCAGGATTTTGACTATGTCCTGATCGATTGTATGCCGTCTCTGGGGATGCTTACCGTGAACGCGCTGACGGCAGCAGATGAAGTCATCATACCTGTCCAGGCACAGTACCTGCCTGCCAAGGGAATGACTCAGCTCATGAAGAGCATCAACATGGTCCAAAACCATACGAATGAGAAACTAAAGATCGGAGGGATTGTCATGACGCTGGTCGACGGTCGCACGAATCTTGCAAAGAACGTAATCGATGCGATTCGAATGCAATACGGGATGTCGATCAGAATATTCGACGCGCAGATCCCGGTCGCTGTCAAAGCGGCAGAGGCTGCAAAGAGTGGTAGGAGTATCTTTGCGTATGATCCGAGTGGCAAAGCGGCTGTCGGGTATGGGCAACTCACAAGGGAGGTGATGAGATATGCAGAACGGGAAAGAGACAGACATCCAGCTGCCATCGCTCGATGAGTTGTTTTCTTCACAGGAGGAACGAGACGATGCCAAATTGAAGCGGATATATGAGATTCCGCTCGAGGAGATTGATCCATTCCCAGATCACCCGTACAAGGTGAGAGATGATGAGGACATGGATAACCTGGTTGAATCGGTCAAAGCGAACGGCATCATCACACCTGCGACAGTCCGCAGGAAAGAGGATGGCAGATACGAGCTGATATCCGGGCACAGGAGAATGCGTGCCAGTGAACTTGCGGGACTCAAAACGCTTCGTTGCGAGATCGTCGAGATGACAAGAGACGAGGCCACGATCTTCATGGTCGAATCCAACTTTCAGCGGACACAGATCCTGCCATCCGAGAAAGCATTCGCGTATAAGATGCGTTTGGAGGCGATGAACAGGCAAGGAGAGCGTAATGATTTAACTATTTCTCCATTGGATAAAAAGATCAGATCTGGACAAGAGTTGGCTAAAAGCGTTGGTGATAGTCAGGCACAAATCTATCGGTATATACGCCTCACGGAACTAGTTCCGGAACTGCTTGAGATGGTAGATGCGCGAATGATTGCGATGCGGCCGGCTGTGGAACTCTCCTATTTGCCTGAGGTGGCGCAGCGAGAACTGGTAGAATGCATCGATATGCAACTGTGCACACCATCGCATTCGCAGGCTTTACGGATGAGGCGGATGCAGGAGGAGGGGAAACTGACACCAGAGGTGATCGAAGCGATCATGTTGGAGCAGAAACCAAATCAGAAGGAGCGGATCGTGCTTCATGGAGAGCGCTTCCGCGGATTGTTCCCCAAGGATCTGCCTTTGTCGCAACGGGAAGACTATGTGGCAGCTGCTATGGAGCACTACGGGAAGTACCTGCAGCGGATGAGCCGTCAGCAAGAACGGTGAGTTTGCCCCTCCCCTAAAACCCCTCCTCAGGATACAACCAGTACTTCCCGAAGAAGAAAAAGAGTTTAAAGAAAAGGCAAAAGAACGCTTGAGTAAAAGGCTCAGGCGTTTTTTATTGCCGGAAAGGAGAAAAGAATGACTAAAGCAACCAAGAAGCAGAGGGCTCTTACGATGAGTCTTGTCTTCGTCATGGTCTTCAGTCTGTTGTTTCCCGTAAGCACGGACAAGGTGCATGCATTCACTGGCAAGAAGGGTAGCACCTACGAGGTAGTGGACGGCGGGCAGATTTGGTACGGTACCGGTGCAGGCGGTAGCAGTCTTTCGAGAAAAACGGATCTTGGAGATGGCATGGGCTCCCGGTACTCGTACTGCGTACAGCCAGACAAACCCGCTGGTCCAGTTGGAACGATGACAGTCGACAAAGTTGTCACGGACGACAATGACACAGGCAAATGGAATGCCCTCAGGAACATTGTCTACTATTCGCCGTCGTATCCCGGATACGAAGATAACGTGAAGAATATCAAGAACGCTTCGTTCTATACGGGTGACTGGGCACTAGACTGGGGTGTCGCGCATCTTTCGATGGCGTATGTATACGCAGGCAGACCGGATGATCTGCCAACGTATATGGGCACCTGGGCATCCGATCTGGGTGATGTGTGGATGAAGGCAAAACAGATGGGTGATGCGCTTTGGGGTGACGGAACTGCAAGAGATGATGCAGTTCCTGAGAACTTCAAGGTGTTCATCAGCTTCATGTCCGGTGTGCAGGATATGGTCGTCGGGTATCTGGAAGCGCCTGGGATGCTTACTATGACAAAGGCGTCAAACCGCACAGCGATCACTGCTGATAATTCCTGCTACTCTTTGAGCGGTGCTGAGTACACCGTATTCAACGGAGATGGAAAAGTGAAAGGCAAACTGACTGTTGGCTCTAACGGAAAGAGCAATACTCTCGAACTTGATGCGGGGACATACACCGTAAAAGAAACCAAGGCTCCGAAGGGATACGCAAAGGACACGAAGTCGTATTCGGTCACAATCGAATCGGAAGAGACCTCTACGCTGAGTGCGAAAGAAGAACCAATCACGGACCCCGTCGAGCTGCTCTTCACGAAAACGCCTAAGGGCTATAAGCATGACCATGGCGAAGGCGATGGCTCGCTGAAAGGCGCTGTCTATAAGTTCAGTTATTTCGACGGACAGTATGATACAGCCGCCAAAGCGGAAGCCTCCGGCGGCGCGACAGCGACCTGGTATTTCGTAACGGACGCACACGGCAAGATCAGCGGCCAGAACCCGGAACTGAGCAAGGATTATACAAGTTCGGCACTCTATAAGGACAAGGACGGCAAGGTCTGCTATCCGCTAGGCACGTATGTGATCCAGGAACGGGAGGCATCGACCGGGTATCTTGTCAATGATACGAAGTACGTCGTTCATGTCACGGAAGATGGGACTGACAAGCCGAGCGTCAGAACGTACAACGAAAGCATCAAGGGCGATGAAACGATCATCCACGGCGGGGTTAAAATTTCCAAGATTGATAACGATCTTTCCGATGCGTATGCGCAGGGCGATGCCAGCCTGAAGGATGCTGAATTCACGATTTATAACGATTCCAAAGAATCGGTCATGGTTAATGGCAAGGAATACGCTGCCGGGGAAGCGGTGCTCACGATCAGAACGGACAAAGACGGCTTTGCGGAAAGTGGCACAGTTCTTCCGTTTGGCACTTATTCGATCGAGGAAACGGACGCCCCTAACGGGTATATCCTGAACGAGGCTTGGGAAAAGACCTTTACTATTCGCTCGGATGGAGAAATCAAAGACTTCACCGGCGACAAGGTCAGAGATGCTGTCAAGAGAGGCGGTGTACAGATTGTCAAGCGAGATAAAGAACTGGAAAAGTCAGAAGCGCAGGGCGGTGCCTCGCTCGAGGGTATCGTGATGACGATCAAAAACGTGTCTGCGCACGATGTGGTCGTCCGTTCTGATATCAGCAAAGATGATACTGTCGACTGGACGAAACTTGCTTCCAAAGCAACGCTCTTCAGCGATGGCAGGATCAAGCGCGTCAAGTCTGGTGAAGATGTCGGCAAGATCACCGTTCACTGGAATGAGGAGAAGCAGGCTTATACAGCTGAAACACTGCCTGATGATTTGCCGTACGGTACATATACGATCAGAGAATCAAGAACCAATGAAACGTATCAGAGGACGGATAAGACGGAGCACAGATTCGAAGTGCGCGAAGACGGGACAGTCTACGCATACGACAACGGGCTCTCCGAGATCCTGACCTTCGATGATTATGTGTACCGTTCCGATGTACAGGGGACCAAAATCGGCGATTCCACTTCGGAGCGATTCTCTTACGTCCCGTTTAAGATCATCAGTGTGACGAACGGTGAAACGCACGTCGTTGTGACGGACAAGAACGGTTTCTTTTCCACGAAGGACAGAAGGCCGGCAGGGGCGCTCGATGAGGATGAAGACGCGGATACCGCGAGAAAGCAGAATCCGTTCGATGATCTCCTGGAAGAAGAAAGCATCACGAAAGAAATGATCGCAAAGAGAAGCGCTGATATCCAAATGGGTGTCTGGTTCGGGTCCGGCGAGGCAGGATCCATAGCCGCGATGAACAGCAATTTCGGTGCGCTTCCGTATGACACGTATATCCTCGAAGAGATGCCTTGCGAGCAGAACGAAGGGTATACAATCCAGAAGTTCTCGTTCACGGTAGACGATAAGACGCAGAACGGTGAGATCGACCTCGAAACGATCACCGACGATGCGCCGGAAATTGGAACGACGGCTTCCGTTGATGGTGAGAATGTTGATGTCACGCCAAAAAAAGAGATCACGCTGATCGATACGATTGAGTACAAAGGTTTAAAGCGCGGTGAGACTTACACCGCTAAGGGTAAACTGGTCGATAAGTCGACTGGTGAGACTATACGCGATGCCAAAGGAAATGAGATCACGGCAGAGACTGAGTTCACAGCTAAAAGAACAGACGGCAAGGCCGAAGTAACATTCGTCTTTGACGGCAGCAACATGTACGGCAAAGAGACGGTCGTTTTCGAATCGCTCTATGACGCAGACGGCAGGATCGCTGCCCGTCACGAGGATATCGACGATGAAGACCAGACCGTGACCTGGGAGAAACTCGATCCGCAGTACGAGATGTACAAGATCCGGACCACGAAAGCTCCTTCGAAGGGAGATAAGTACGGGTTCTTCGCGCAGGATGAAGTGGAATACGAAGTCCATGTGGAGAACACCGGCAACATCGAGATCACGACCGATGTACGGGATGAGTTCACGGAAAGCCCCGGATACTTCACGGTTCCGGAACTGAAGGACGTCATGTTCTCTGCGGAAGGCACGTGGAACAACAAGGGGAGCGATCCCAATACCGCCAACATCACGCTGGCCCCCGGTGAAACGGCGGTCGTCACTTACACAGCCAGAGTCGATGATGTCGCGAAAGAGTATCTTGCGGCAGCAGCGAAGGATTCCGATTCCCTCGATGACGAAGGCCGTGACACCAACAAGGTGTATCAGAAGAACGAGACGGATGACAAAGACGGGTATGTGAATACGGCATACTGTGAGAATACGACCTATCCCAACCCGGAAAACCCCGACGAGGAAGTTCCTCTCGAGCCGAAAGAAGACGTAGCTCAGACACCTGTTCAGAAGCCGTCCATCGGGACGACGCTGACTGATCAGTCCGGGAAGAAGGAAACGGTCGCTTCCGCGAAAACAGTCCTTGTCGACACCGTCAATTACAAAGGCCTTGATACTTCCAAGTGGTATATCGTCACAGGCACGTTGATCGTGAAAGATACTGCGGAGCCGCTCGTTGAGAACGGCAAAGAGATCACTGTGACCAGTAAGCCGTTCAAACCGTGGAAGGCGAATGGTAAGGTCAGGATCCAGTTCGAGATCGATACGGAAGGACTGGAAGGAAAAGATCTGGTCGCCTTTGAGACCGCGTGCCGATTGAATGATTACAGGAAGGGCGATGATGTCCAGTCTGCAAAGAAAACGGAAGTGGCTTCGCATAAGGACCTCAGCGACAAAGGCCAGACCGTGAGGATCGTGAAGCAGGAAAAACCAAAGACGCCGGACAAGCCGATGCTGCCCGGCAAACCGTACCATGCGCCTAAGACCGGGGATCCCGCGAATACAGCGATCCCTGTAACAGTTGCACTGGCGGCATTATTTACGATGCTCATCGCAGCGGCAAAGAAAATGAAAATGTGACCTGTGAGGCACAAATGTGCCTGCCAGGTCACATTGCATGTAGCCTCAGAGTACCAATGGTACTGTGAGGACAGGAGCAGTCAATGTGACCAAACAGTCACAAATGTGACCAAACGGCCACATTATGTGACAGAAAAGTAGCCAGAGAGTACCAAAGGTACCTGGAGGCAACAAGCGAAGAAAGTGACCAAAAGAGCACAAATGTGACCAAATGGTCACATTTTGTCGTGCAAAGGAGGAAGAAAAATGATTGCACAGTTTAGAGGAAACGTCGCCGCGCTCTGTGGTGCAAAAGCAGCTGTCATTGCCGAAACGATCTGGGATCAGCTTGAGGAGCAGGTGGCTGACAATACGTGGGAAGAACATTACGGCCACGCCTGGTGCAGATGCTCACTGACTATGATGACCGTGATCAATCCGTTTCTGTCGGAGCACATGGTAAGAGATGCCGTCAATGAGCTCATCAAGAAAAAGGTGATCCTTAAAGACAGTTTCAACGAGAGCAAATTTGACCGGACCAACTGGTACGCATTTACAGCATATGGCGAGCGAATGATGCTGGAAGGTGGTGAGGCGGAATGAATAAGGTGAACTGTCCGGAAGAGTGTATCTATCGGAATAAGATCGTCTCATTTTGCGGATACTGCATGAGAAGGATCGTCCAAGAAAGCGAGGGAGAAAAACATGGAACTGAACAGCAGAAAGCTGCGGATCCTGAACAAGCTGGCAGCCGCGGGAGCCGATACGGAGAAGAAGATCACGGCTCTGGGCTTTCCGGAGATCATACACATCACAAGGCAGCAGAAACTGGCCATGTCGGATATGGAGTTGATCCTGGAACTGCAGACGGCGATCAGGAATCGCAGAGTCATTGGGTATCTTACTGACGGCGAAGATAAAGAGGAGGAATCAAAACATGAAAAGAAGGATCAAAGGAATGAAACGGAATCAGCGGCCGTGTCTGGACCTGGAAGACGCGAGCATTTGGATGGAGCAGGGGACGGAGATCGAAGACTTTCAGGACCTGAAGGAATTCGTGGAATCGATGCCCGAAGAGATGATCGCCAGTATTGAGATCAGTGTGAGGTTAGAGCATGAGTAGACCGGCAAAGAACAAGTTGCAGGTCGTGAACATCCGCCTGGTCAAGGAGCCTGCGCTTTATAGTGAAGAACCGTTGACCAGGCCGCAGGATGTTCTGGATCTGGTGGCAAAGGAATTGTCCACTTATGACCGGGAAGTCTTTGCGATCCTGAACCTGAAGACCAACGGGCAGATCATCAATCTGAACATTTGCAGTGTTGGCACACTCAATGCTTCGATGGTCAGCCCGCGGGAGATATTCAAAAGCAGCATCCTTTCAAATGCGGCAGCCTTCATCGCCGTCCACAACCACCCGTCTGGCAATGTAAAGCCGAGCAATGAAGACCTTGAGACAACGAAACGGCTTCAGAAATGCGGAGAGATCCTTGATATCCCTATGCTGGATCATGTCATCATTGCCGGAGAGAGCGGGGAGCAGTACAGCTTCAGGGAGAACGGGCTGTTGGATCAAGCGCGGGGGAGAAATGATTGGGAGAGATGATAAACGATAGATAAGGTACTTAAAGAATAGATACCGGAACGAGATCATGAGCAATCGGAGTATAAAAAGCCTTGTCTAATTTTTCTCGAGAAAGATTCAATCCAAGAAGCCACATCAGTTTGGTAACAACAGCTTCAATTGTCATGTCATAAGCCTGCAAGAGGTCGTACCGTTTCATAGCCTCTTGCCCCACTTCATAAGTGGCCAGATCACTGCCCTCCATTGCAACTTGTGTGGCAATGACAACGACACACCCTTTATTGATAAGAGTAAGAATACCGTCCATGAAATTGCGTTGTTCGGGAAATGGCAAGCCCCCAACACCAAACGTCTCAAGGACCACAGCTTTGTAATGGGTGCCGATATATTCAAGGATCTCAGGATTTATGCCAGGGATTAGTTTTAGAAGAAAAACACCTGGATCCATATTATTATAAAACGTTGGAGGGGCAGATGAATGCCCGGGATCTACATATCGAAGGACTCGATTGCCGTCAATTGAGGCGATTTCCGGATAGTTTATGCTGGAAAAAGCAAAATAGCTCTTAGATCGTGTTTTGCGTGCACGCGTTCCAAGTATTACACTCCCGGCAAATACAACAAAAATCCCTTGGACCTGATCTTCGCATGCAAAGCGGATACTATCAAGGAGATTCTTTTTGGCATCAGACACTTCTTCCATTAACGGCTTTTGCGATCCAGTAATAACAATAGGTTTATTCGGGTTCTGGATTAGATAGGATAACGCAGACGATGTATAAGCCATGGTATCCGTTCCATGTGTAATAATAAAGCCATCATAATCATTGTAATGATGCTTGATTGTCTGTGCCATTAGAAGCCAATGCTCAGGTTGAATATTAGTACTGTCCAGCCTGAGAAGCTCCATACAGTCGATGTTGCAAAAGTTGTTGAGACTTGCGATACTGCTAAGGATACTTTCGGGTGTAATCGTTGGAGTAAGACCGCCACCAGTATTTTCCGAAGCAATTGTACCGCCAGTCGTAATTAGGAGCAGTTTCTTCTTTCGCATAGTAGGAAGCCTCTCTCGGCTGGATAATTAATGCTACAAAGAACTAGAAAATAGCAGGTTTGATTGTCCAGGTTTGCAGTCTCGCAAGTTCATAAATATTTTCAGGATAGAAATCCTTCTTGAAAAGGATCCACTCTGTCCAGGGATGGTCCGGATGCGGTTCACGTACATATCTTCTGGTGCCAAGAGTGCCAGTTTGAATGGAAACTCGATCTTCGCCGGTACGAATTGCCTTTGCCATCGTGAGGAACAAATCAACTGGATTGAGGAGATTGTTGCCAACGCAATACAAGGTTTTTAGTTGCTTATACCCGAGCACTGTATCGTGCTGTGTAAAGGCCGCCTCGGCTAGTTCATTCACGCTAACAGTGGGTTCGGTCACAACGGATGGGACATCTGCTTCGGGACCATACAGGAGTTCGGGGACCATCATTCGACCAGTTAAATAGCGTGCCATCAGGGAAAAGATTTCTGAAGCAGCCAGATATGTGCCGTCGATTTCAGCGAATTCGACGGAATCTTTCATCGTTTCAGCGACTTCCTTTAAGTATGTTTCCGTGATGGGCAGTTTGCGCTGATGTTCCAACTTCATGCCTTCTGAAGCTGTCAGATACTCCACATTGGGGTTTTTCATTGTATGCTGAATGAAACCCTTGAGCATTTGGATGTATTTCGTCTGCTCGCCAGGCGCACGTAACGGGGCGGGTTGCAGGACCTGCGGATTACGACCATCAAGGAAATTAACTTCGTCCCAAAAGACGGTGCAGGAAAACTCCGTCGGATGATCATAGGTGCTGATGAAGACACTTTCATCACAAGTCTGGTCGATGTTTTCAAAGTCGTTGATATATTCTTCCAAGCCGCCGTCCTTGTGCTGTAATCGAATCAAATTCACAAGATCGCTATAACAGAGAACTCCGCCGTACCAGAAAGGCTGTCCATTGATGCCAATGATAGAATGGGCATCAAGATAAGTTGGCACCCCCCATTTACGCATGACGGGGAAAACCTGCGGAGCCCAAGATTCACCAGGCTGTCCATAACTTGTTAGATGTTGACCGGATATCTCTTTGATTTTGTAGAATCCGCAGTTTTCTTTTCTTTCGAATTCTTCAGCACCGGCAGCAAATCCATAGTTGTTAAGATATTCGGTGGGCAATGGGTGAACGCTGTGCAAGGTGGTGTGGAAAGCAAGCTCATGGTGGCTGAGATGCTTCAAAATATCGGTACGACCTCTTTCGCGCAGGAGATCAAGTTTCTTTGCACAGAACTTAATCGTTGCTTTAACACCGACCTCGTCCAGCATTTCGAGTAATTCTGCGAAAGCATCATCGGACTCAATTGTCGCATAGTCCTCGACATCGAACCATAAAAGTATTTTAATGTTTTTCATAACGTCACCTCAATTATGAGAAAGGGCAGAGGCAGGTCATCTGCCTCTGCCCTGTTTCAGTAGTTACATAATATCATTTTCAGTGTTTCGGTTGTACTTTAGGCATTGATTTCGTTGACGATCTGTGCATCTACTTTTGCGTCAGGTGTTGCTTTGTAAATAAGAACATAGACGATGAATGCGACGATCATAGCGAAAATACCGGAGGGGAAACCGAAAGGCAGAGCTGTAACATAGCTGAAGATCAATGCGGTTGCAGCACCAATAATGAATGAAATGAGGCCAGCCCAGCGAACAGCAGGTTGCTTAGACAATGCTTTTCCATCGTACTTGCCTTTCTTACCAGCGACAAAATAGTCAGCAAGAATGGGGGATGCGATAGGCGGCCCCATAACCCCTAAAACATTGATGAAATCGGCGAAGAATAACTGATAGAATGCGAGGCTCCCCAGAATCGTGCCGATAATTCCAACGACGAGAACGACTTTTTTTCGGGAGACCTTAAATCCGAAGGAATGGAGGACGGGGCCTGTGTACAGCGAATTGCAGTACAGTTCACCATTATCCGTTGTCCACAGTGCGGTTGTCCATACGACAACGCCGAGGATCGCAACGAAACCGCCAATGCCCAGCATATACATGACATAATTGAAATCACCAACCTGGACTGCACCAATGTAACCAACGAAGTTCAGAATCGGGTTCGTGAAAATAAAGCACGAAGCAGCGCACCACCATACTGCTTTTATGTTTTTGTTGAACCGGAAAAGATCAGCGCCCATGATTGCGCCTGCAATCCAACTTCCTACAACAGCAGTGATAGCCGTTCCCATTCCAAGGCCACTGAGTTCGCCTGCTTTGTCAAGGAACGGGCTGGGACCGCCAGCCTGATGGATGTAGACGCATCCCATGATAACCGCTACGATCAAAATCAGCGGCGCGAATGCATTGGCGACCTTTTCCATTGCACCCATGCCGCGGACTGCGGTGTAGGTGAAGATGAGTCCCCAAATTGCAATTGCCAGAAATTCTTCCAGGGTAATTGCGGCCACCCCCTCGAAGCCGTATTTTGATGGATCAAAGACAGTAACTCCTGTGGGATTGCCGATCCAAGCCCCCCATATCTGGCCAATCATACCAGCAATGCTAGCAAACCATCCGAGTGTCATCAGAGACATCATCGCAAGCGGAAGGGCAAACCCTTTTGTGCCATAACTGAATCTGCAAAGAAGAGAAAGGTTATAGCCTGTCTTTTGAGCTGCGATGCCGATGAAACTGGTCAAGAGAAAGAGGAATCCCATGCCCAGTGCGATTGCGAAGAATGCCTTAAAAGGGGGGAGACCAGCGCCGCTGCCCTGCCCACCAATTTGGCCGCCGACAACCAGCCCTGTTACGACGTAGCCAAAGCCAATCCATACCATGATTTGGTCTTTGGTCCTATGGCGCTTTTCTACCGGGACCGGTTCAAGCATATATTCTTCGTCATCGTACATCAAATCGGAGTAATCGACCTGATTGGTCATTTTTTTATCCGCCATATCGTACCTCCTTATTGAAAATAAGATGACAGTGCATCCGGCTCAACGCCAGCCGCAATGAGCACGGACAGTTTGATACGGGCCTTCTGACTACTCAGCCCACAAGCAAAGATTGCGCCCCTCTTGAGCAGATCTGCTCCGCCCCCCGTATAATCGTAAGTGCCGAAAGCGGCACCTCCGAAACAACGTGAGGTGATGATGACAGGAATTCCTTTGGCTATTGCATCTGTTAGGGCAGGAACAACGGGAGGCTGTACATTCCCGGCTCCCAACCCTTCTATGATGATGCCCTTCGCAGGGAAGGATACGCAGGCTCTCAACAAACGATCATCCATCCCGGCATAGGATTTGAGAATATAAATATCCTGCGGGAGCAGGTCCGCAGAAGAAGGCATAGTTAACAACTCTGGAAACGTTTTTTCAGTGACCGGAGAACGGAAAAACCGAACAATGTTGTTCTCGACGGTGCCGAGAGGTCCGCATACAGAAGAAAAAGCATCTATACGATTAGAGTGAGTTTTTTCAACATCCCTGGCGGAAAGAATCTGTTGGTTCATGTAGACCAGAACACCTTTTCCTGAAGCCTCTTTTGAAGAAGCGACCTTTAGCGCACCAGCCAGATTGCTGATTCCATCGGAGCAGAGTTCATTATTACTTTTCATAGCACCGGTAAAAACAACCGGCTTCTGATACCAAGGAAAAGAGGACGTGGCTTTTGCGGAGTCTTCTGCGTTCGTGCCGATCAGTAGACTGCAAAGATAAGCAATCTCATCGAGGGTATCCGTCCCTTGGAGAACAACGGCACCGCAAATCGCAGGATCCTCAAGCAGGCTGCGTAACCGGCAGGCAATTGCTAATCCATGTTCAAGGGTCAATTCGGTCCCTTGCATATAAAACAACTCTTCCGCATGGATTTCACCGCAAAAAGCGGATTTTGGGAGTCTGTAAAGCAAGTCGTTAATATGTAGCGACGGTGTGCTTAACTTGGTATCTGCATCATACGAGCAAATAATCGTACCGCCAGTCAGAATGACAGCGACATTTCCTTCGGATTTGTTATTAGAGTTTACGAGTTTGTTTAGTGATTCCATTAGAAACCTCTTGATCTTTCTAATAATTCTTCAATGCCGCTTTATGATGTCTTTGTAAAATACCGCAAATAGATTAATAATATCTTACTGATATATCACTTGTATATTAATATATACACGGCAAAAGCATCTGTCAATACGCATATACAACAAACATCACGTAGCGACAGATATGAAAGCATGTTGGTGTTGCATTATCAGTTGATACAGAATTATAATGCAAGTGTAAATAACCTTTGGCTAGGGGGGAGAGAGTTATGGGACGTAAGGTAAATGAACGTCAATCCATGACCGGTGTTATACTTGATGCGCTGCGTAATGACATCAATAATGGTGTTTATCGCGATGGACAGTTCATTACCGAATCAGAGATTTCTTTGCGGTTTAATGTGAGTAAAACACCTGCCAGAGAGGCTCTCAATTATCTCTGTCAGGAGGGGTTACTCATTAAGTTTCCTCGCAAAGGATACATGGTAAAGAGTCTATCCCTAACGGAAGCGCAAAAATTATTTCAATTCAGAAACATCTTAGAACGGGCGTCAGTGGAGTATGCTGTTCGCTATGCTACAGATGATGAAATCGAAGAGTTGGATCATATTGCAAATGAAACAATAGATACATCAGATGTGGATTGGGTCAATCAGTATAATGATTTGAATATGCGATTCCATACTTCGATTGCAATGCTTACACGGAATGAGTATCTTGTAGATGCATTAAAACGTACGCTTAATATGTTGCGTCGCGAACTGATTCTCGACATGAAAGAAACAAGTGTCAAAAAAGCATTGGAAGCACACATCCATATGGTAGCGGCAATGAAAGAGCGAGATATCGAAAAAGCACTTCGTGTCACAACGGATCAGATTGATGTCGTTGAGAAACGACTCTATGTTAGGTAGTTTGGATTGAAATAATATGCTGCTTGCTGGGTAGATTCTTGCAGAGAGGTTGTTTTCATAAAAGGCTGTACAAAACATATTTTGCTTTGGTTTAGGAGGTCCTTTATGATGAATGAACTCTGGAAAATGACAGCACATCAAGTTAAAAATGGCCATTTCAACAAGGCAGTGCTTGCCATAGGTGCGTGCGAGGCACATGGACAGCATTTGGCTGAAGGTTGTGATACGATTGTCTCATATAAGTTGAGTAAGCAGATCGCTGATGAATTAGGCGATATGCTTGTGTTACCACCGGTCATGGTAGGGTACAGTGCTCATTACGATAGTTTTCCGTTTTCATTAACGTTGGGTTATGACACAGTTACGCAAGTTATTTATGATATCGTTGAATCTGTGATCCGCAATGGGATTAAAACGATTGTATTAATGAATGGGCATGATGGTAATATTGCACCGATAGAAGTAGCGTCAAGAAAAATCAAAGAAGCATATCCAGATGTAAACATTGCAGCTCTTGATAAGTGGTGGATTACCGCCGGTGATCTTTTGCCTGATGGATTCTTTGAAGTATGGGGTGGTGCTGGCCATGCCGGAGAGTGTGAATCATCTATCGCATACTATCTTTTTCCTGATTGGTGTGAGCCAGAGCTGGCTGCAGATGTTGTACCGGAAGGGTTGCCGGATTTGATGGATATTAAATGGGATTTCTCCGAATTGACTGATACAGCAAACACCGGAGCAGCAACAAAAGCGACTGCAGAGAAGGGAAAAGAGATAAACAAGGTTTTAGTAGACTATTGTGTGAAGACAATACGTGCACTAGATGCCCGAGGCTGGAAATTCAAATAGTTCTTGAATTGAGTAAATAAGGATAAAAGGTAATATCAGGTGCTAAACAGCAGGCCTAACAAGGCCTGCTGTTTTATAATGGTTGACTATATGTTCAAAAAAATCGGTAAAGGAGGGGTGTTATGACGTTTTTCTCGCAGGAGGATATCGAACAAGCTCGAAAGATAGATTTATTCACGTACCTTTGGATGTGTGATTCAAACGAGTTGGTACATTTATACGGTGAGACCTACTGCACCCGGCAGCATGACAGCCTGAAGATCTCGAACGGTAAATGGATGTGGTGGTCGCGAGGAATAGGAGGCGCGACGGCGCTCGATTACCTGGTTAAAGTACGGGGGATCCCATTTATACAAGCGGTCGGAATGATTCTCGGCAAGGAGGCGCTTAAGCCTCCTCTTTTTTCGTCCAAAACCATCGGCATTTCGTCCAAAAGGTTGCTCCTCCCGGACGAAAGCCCGTCGGCAGAGCGGGTCGAAAAGTACCTCAAAGGCCGCGCGATCGACAAGGAGATCATAAGGAACTGCATCCGGGAGAAGCTTCTCTATGAATCGCTCCCGTATCACAACTGCATCTTCGTGGGCTATGACGATACCGGCGTTGCCCGGTATGCGAGCTTTCGTAGCACAGGAAAAGAGCGATTCCTGGGGGAAGCAACAGGCTCGGACAAACGGTACAGTTTCCGGATCGGCCTTGGCGGACAGCCTGGCAGCATTCTGTCGAGAGCTCCCGGAAGCACGCTCCACGTCTTCGAAAGCGCGATCGACTTGCTGTCTTTCGCCACAATGAGAAAGCATCTCGGTAGCGTGTGGAATGCGGATCCGATGCTCTCTCTTGGCGGTGTGCACGTCCCAAGAAGGGACGGAAATAGCAGGATTCCTATCGCACTTACGGAATATCCGGGCCGAAACTTTGGATTTTCCGCTATCGCATTGCACCTGGACAACGACTTTGCTGGCCGCCGTGCGAGCAAGATGCTGATGGAAAAACTGAAGGGTGAATATCAGATCCGGGATGAACCACCGCTCTACGGCAAAGATATGAACGATGAACTGCTCCGCTATGTGGGGCTTTTAGCGAACGAAAGGAAGGGATGAATATGCAAGATGAAACGAGAAAAGGGACGCTGCACGTCCTTCATGTGGAGCCTGGAAAGCGCGCCAGAATGGTCGAGATCGAGGACAGTCTTTCGGCGATGCAGTCGCTGGTCGGCGGCATGATCGAAGAGTATATGCCGTTCGAGGATGACGTGGCACTTGTCTGTAACGACGAAGGAAAACTGGCAGGTCTTCCTCTCAATCGGGGGATCAAAGACGAAAAAGGTAATCTGCAGGATATAATCGCGGGCGATTTCTTTGTCTGCTACGCGCCGGTCGAGAGCGAGAAGTTCCTGTCGCTTCCGCCGGATATGGAGGCAAAGTACAAGGAGATGTTCGATTATCCAGAGCAGTTTTTCAGGACGGAAGAGGGTATCAAGGCGGTGAAATACGAGCCGCATCCGATCCCAAAGGAGGCTGAAGTTGCGCGATAAAATGATAGATCGATCACAAAAGTGCGGACAGAAAAGAAATGTCATGACAGGCGAACTATGTCCGTCGAACGTAGCAAGCAAAGCCTTTGTACTCCCAAAGTCGCACAAACGCCTAGTTAGGGGCGAGCCCCTAAGACCCCGAAGAGAAAGGAGGAGAGGGCATGGCAAGAAAAGGAGTAAAGAAGCAGTTCTGGCTGTCACAGGAACAGGCATATGATCTCGCGCATAAGGCGGCGCTCGCCTGCTTGGATGAGGTGGCTGTCATCCGCATGCTGCTGGCGGGGTATCATCCTCCAGAGGCGCCGAGCGAAGCGTTCCACGAGGATATGGAGTCTCTGTTGCGGGCAAGCGATGACCTGTACGCATTGGCGGAGCGATGCAAAGATTCAGAGGGAAAGAAGATGCTGATGGAAACGGTGGCAGATATGCGGGAACTGCGCATGGATCTTCGCCGCAAGTATCTGATCGGAGAACGAGAGGAGGCCAAATGGCAGTAACGAAGATATGGCGGGTGCGTGGCCGGGCCTCACCCGTTTTAAAGTATGTGAACAACCCGGAGAAGACGATCGCCCAGTCAACGGAGGATGAATTAGCGGAGCTCGCTGATGTGTTGGAGTATGTGGATGACGCGGTCAAGACGGAATCACACCAGTATACGACAGGCATCAACTGCGATAAGGATCATGCAGAGGAGGAATTCCGTCTAACTAAAGCGATGTTCGGCAAGCCCGGTGGTCTGGTAGCGATTCATGGATACCAGAGCTTCGAAGAAGAGGATATCTCGCCGAAAGAAGCGCACGAGATTGGTGTGCAGCTTGCAAGAGAACTATGGGGAGACAGATTTCAGGTGCTCGTCGCAACGCACCTCAACACCGACCATGTGCATAATCATTTCGTGATCAACACGGTCTCACACATCGATGGGAAGAAGTTCCACATGTGCACTGCGAGATACCTGGAGATGCGTGACGCATCGGACCGCCTCTGCAGGGAGCATCGGCTTTCTGTTATCGAGCAGCCACTAAGGAAAGGGATGAGCCATTATGCCTGTATGATGGACAAAGCCGGCATGCCCACCAGATACTCCGTGGCAAAGGCAGCCGTCGATGAAGCGCTCTCTCGAAGCCTCAACATAGAGGAGTTCAAAGCGGAACTTAGGAGTATGGGTTACAGGTTTCAGCTTAACCCAAACCGTAAATACTGGACCATCACGATCCCGGACTGGGGCAAGCCTATCCGCCTATATCAGCTCGGTAAAGACTACACTAACGAACGGATCGTGGAGCGGCTCTATGAGAATGATCCGGCGGTGCGGCAGGCAAAGTACCGCCGGGACTTCAGCCTGAAGGGGTATCGGCTCCCGAAGCGCATCGACAAGATTAACCGAAGGAAGAGCGGCCTTGAGAGATTGTATCTGCGCTGCTGCTATGAGATGGGGTATCTGCCGAAGTATGTGCAAAAGCCACTCAAGGTCCACAGGGTATTCAAAGAGGAACTGTTGAGGTGCGAACAGTACAGCCGCCAGGCGAATCTTCTCGGGGAACATGGGATCAAGACTGGTGAGGATCTGTCCGCATATATAGGAACGCTTCAAAGAAAGATGGACGAACTGTCCTCGCGGCGCGAACAGCTTCGCAGGTATGTCAAACGCAGCATCCCAGAGAAGGAGAGGGAGGAAGGGAAGGCGGAGGTAAAGCAACTGACGGAAAAGATGCGTCAGGTCCGCAGTGAGCTGAAACTCTGTCGGGAAATTCAGGAACGTTCAGGCATCCTTGAACAGAAACTCGCTGTCATCGACGCGGAGCGGCAACCCAAAGAGCGAACTGAAAGGAGGTGAGAGCCATGAACACCGGAGGAGATGCTGCGGAACAGGTTGTCCGCATCTCACTGGAAGGCGCGGAATACGCACTGCGCATTGCCGGTGCCGGTGCCGGTAAGCTGGGCATGCAGATCTTCACTGTTCTGAAACAGGAGGAAAAGACCAAAGGTAAAGCCAGGCTTACCGGCATGCTGAAGTCCGGCAGAGAGCTAAAGGTCTTTACTGTCAGACAGGAGGATCTGAAGAAGTTCTCACAGGAAGCAAAACGGTACGGCGTTCTCTACTGCGTGCTGAAAGACAAGAACAACAAAAGTCCTGACGCGGTCGTAGATGTGATAGCGCGGGCGGATGACGCTTCCAAGATCCAACGGATCACAGAGCGGTTCAAACTGGCAACAGTAGATACCGCATCGATCGTGAGCAAGGTGGAAAAGGACAGAGAGCGTGTCGCGTCCAAATTGAGCAAGCCCGGACAGTCAGAACCCGAAAGGGCAAGACCGGAACGTATGGGAGACGAACTCGAGTGGGCACGCCGCATCACGACTCCAATCAGGAAGGAGGAGAATGCGGTAAACCCTGCCTTGGCGAAGACGGAAAAAAGCCCTCTGTCCGAGCCAGACTCAATGCGGCAAGGCCGGTCAAATGGGTCGGCCCGGGAAGTCACTAGGCCTTCTGTGAGAGAGAAGCTGAACGGCTACCGGCAGGAGATAGAATCGGCCAAACGGGAACGCGCACAGCCGGAACGGGAAGGAACTGATAAACGCAGCAGCAGAAAAGCACTTGGCGATTCCGCGAAAACAAAGTCAACTAAAGTACCAGATAAGAAAACAAAGGAGAGATAATTATGGCAGAGAATGAAAGAGCTAAGACTGAAAAGGCTAAGAGTGAGTTTTCCTTCGAGATCGTGGAGCACATCACCACGCTGAAGGATTACAACAACGGCTGGAAGAAGGAGGTCAACATTGTAGCATGGAATGACGCGAAGCCGAAGGTAGATGTCCGGGACTGGGATCCTGAACACCAGCATATGACGCGCGGCATCACGTTGACTGAGGCGGAGGCCGAGCAGATGGCAAAAGCGATCGGGCAGAGGATGCTGGACAAGCAGAAGGCGGAGATGATGCCGGACCCTTTTGAGAGATAGGAGGCTGTCATGACCGCGATGAATAAGCGGGCGATACTGACAGTCTCAATACTCGACGCAGTCCCCTGCGTGTGGGCGGCGATGCTCATCGCTCCGTACTCGGAGGAGGGCATCATGTGGGTGATCCTGCATCTTGAGGAGGTATTCCGCCATCCCTTTCATATCGAGATCACAGAGCAGAGCGGCAGATACGTGCTGCTTTTTTTGATGGTCTACATGCTTGGGATCGGGATCTTCCTCTCCACGCGCAGGAACTACCGGCACGGAGAGGAGCACGGTTCCGCGAGATGGGGCGATGTGAGAGAAATCGCCCGGAAATACCGGCAGCGTCCGAAGAGCCGCAATAAGATCCTGACGCAGAATGTGAGCATCGGGCTCGATGGAAGAAAACACCGCAGGAATCTCAACGTACTGGTTATCGGCGGCAGCGGCGCCGGTAAGACCCGCTTTTACTGCAAGCCAAACCTCATGCAGGCGAACACATCTTTTGTGGTGCTGGACCCGAA
>Ga0129307_1001809_pt1 | contig 20268 bp, 14 predicted proteins | sample P1105metagenome_FD_94437 | JGI IMG/M metagenome (GOLD analysis project Ga0129307, IMG submission 94437) | Capybara group fecal microbial communities from Wisconsin, USA - P1105 metagenome | ecosystem: Host-associated > Mammals > Digestive system > Large intestine > Fecal | place: USA: Wisconsin... | reverse complement strand
ACCATCACATTGAAAGAGCATATATCGAAAATAGCGAAGCTGTAACCTATATCCTGATGGGGCAACATGACAATGCCGATTCCTGCCTTCAACGCGGAATGATTCTGGCTGAAAAATGGCATTCCGACAAAGTCATTCGTAAAATCCTCAACAATTATTCGGTGCTATACCGCCTCCAAGGCAAGTATGACCAAGCCGTTGATTGCCTGCATCGAATGATGGCCAACCCAAATCTTGGCGAAAACGATGTGTTTGTGCTGAACTTGAATTTGGGCAATGTATATTTTGACAAGAAAGAGATGGATTCTGCCACCAAATACTACCAATTTGTAGAATTGGCGCTACCTAAGGTCAACGTAAAAAAAGAGACTGTACTTGCTGCATACGAAGCGCTTTATCGATTCGCAGAAGTCCAAAACGACGACTCTTTAGCCTTACATTTCCGTGAAATGCACGAAAAGGGATTGTATGATTTGATGATTCAGCGGCAAAAACAGACTACCTATAGAATTCAACAGCAATTTGACTATGAAAGCCTTCAGAATGAGACAAACAAAGAACTCCTTCGAAGGCAACATATCATCACTTTATTTGCCATATTCACCATCATCGGATTGGCTGCATTGGCAATTTCATTAATACGTCTGGCTAAAATCCGCAAGCAAGAGGCAGAAGCCAATGCCAATCTGTTTCATTTCATGCAGCAGAACAAAGCCCTCGTGGAAAGCAATAAGGAAAAAGACTTGAAAGTACTTGATGCCACCCAACAATTATCCGATTTGCTTTATGCCAAACTCATGGCCATGCAAAAACTCGACTATTGCCTGAAAACTCCGAAGGACAAGATTGCCGCCAAGGACTTGGAGAAAGAAGTGTTCGGCGACGGCGACCATTGGGAAGCCGTGAAGGAGGTTCTCGATTCGCTCTATCCCGGCCTGTGGGAAACCATAGGACTGAAATATCCTGACATGGATGAGATGGAGCGTCGCGTATGCATGCTGTCGCACCTCAAATTGTCACGCTTGGACGAGGCCACTTTACTCGGAATCAGCACAAGTGTTCTCGATAAGCTACGCACAAAGGTTCGCAAGACGTTGGTTCAAGACAAAACCAATAGTTAGTTTTTCCATACAATCATGGTATTTTGACCTTGATAATCGGATTTCAATACGAAAAAGTTCGGATAGGATAAATCATAACTATTTGGAATAAAGCCATTTGTAAAGAAATATCACGAAAAAAGTTCGGATGGCGTTGCGGTTGTTCTTCTGATAGCCTATTTTTGCATTGCATTGTGATAGCAATCTTTGAAATCACAGGCCCCTTCCAAGTGGACAGCGGAGGGGAAATGACGGTCATCATGCAAAGCTGCCCAACACCGGAACGATAAAAATAAGTTGAACCCTCAAATCATAAAAAGATGAAAAAGAATTTGTTTATCACATTATTAATGGTGGCTCTTTGCTGCACCTGCGGATTTGCTCAGCAAGGCGAGATTATCTACACCGATTTTAATCCAGATTTAACCTTAGTGGAAGGGATCAATTCTCACGACTCCATCATGCTTGACATTGATTATGACGGTGTGTATGATGTCAAATTCTTCCTGGTGTTTTACCACTTTACAGTACCCGTATATGAAGCCTTAAATGGCTGGAGTTTATGTGCTGCAACAGATTCAACTTTTTTGGATTCGGAATACATACAGTGGTGGCATGACTACTATCTTCAGCCCTACACTACCTATATTGGTTTGAAAAAGGTCGTAGGAGAGGATTGCTATTATGGGTGGTTCTATACTTACGATGGCATTACTAAAAACGACAAAGGCACAAAAGCAGGCACCTTATTTATCGACCGCGTGGCTTACTGCACCATACCAAACTATCCACTCCGAGCAGGCCAGACCAGCCTGACTGAGGACATCGTGGAAAACGAAGCCACTGCCTTCGCCACCGTCCACCCCAACCCCACCAACGGGTTGGTAACCATCTCGGGCCTTAACCTCCGCCAGGCAGAGGTTGTCAACACGCTCGGCCAGCGCGTGGCAATAGTACATGGCGAAGGCAACCAGCTGTCATTCGACATCGGCGGCCTGCCAGCAGGAATCTACTTCATCAACGTCACCGATGAGGAGGGAAGGAAGTGCGTGAGGAAGGTGGTGAAGGAATAACGAAGCGGATCGCAAATCCGCTGGAACGGGACCCGATTATTAATCCATGAAAAGAATAAAACTGTTCATAGTGTTTATGATGCCATTGGCTGTTGCCTTTCCGCAACAGCAAGGCTTCTTTAGCCTCTATGATTATGGGGAAAAGTCCTTGTGTGCCTCTTCTGTCATCGAAACCGAATCTGGTGGTTTTATTGTGGCTGCATACGATTACTACAACCGTCCAGGCGAATTGGTCAAGCTTTCAGATGATGGCACACTCCAGAAAAGAGTCTCTATTAGCGACGAGAATACTGTTTCCTTTGTCGACGGAATTTATCATGACCCGTCAGCACAAGGTTGGTATTATGCCATAGGATTCATCTGCAAGTCTAACATGTCCGATTGTAAACCTTATGTTCTGCGTTTTGATGAAGACCTGAACATCTCGGAACGGATAGAAGTGGAATTGCCTAGTGTTTATGCGTGTTTCAACATGACTCGTGCTATTCTGACAGATGCGGGGGATATTCTATATGCAGCTTCCCTGGATGCACAAGATAGTTTCCATCGTTTGTACATGAGAATAGCTTTGGACGGAACATTGACGAAATTCTACGAAGAAACTAGTGGATGTGGATATGGCATCATGATCAATGCTATCTTCGAGTTTCCCGAAGGAAACTATTTTGGGGACTATAGAAATTCATACCTCGCACAGGGGTATGCTACTCTATGTATGCGTTTATTTGGCTTTGATGACAGCTTTGTGTTCGACACCATACGCCAATATGAGGCCATAAGCCAAGTGGGAGCGGACACGGTCTATTCAGTTTTTCATACCAACAGTGCCAATGGAACGGTTTTGCCTGTTAATGATACCACCTTGTTGTTTTCGGAAAGGGCAGAAGAAGCATGGTATCATCCCTCCTCGGGTCATTTTTATGATAGGGATCGTTCAACCATCCTTTTCTCAACTGATATGTCAGGAGAAATAAGAGATTATTTGGTCATAGGCAGCAGAAACGACACCGTTGAAGTCCCTGTTTCATTCAACGCCATTGATATGGCAAAAAACAACGATCTTTCTATGGAGTCCGTTTATCACGGTTGTTATGGTAGTAGCGGCTGGATCCCCGATATTTCGCCTTACAACCTTATTCTCACTAAACTTGACCCTCAACTCAATGTAAAATGGCAACACTCCTACACTCACCCATCAAAGTTTCTTCAAGCCACTTACCTCATGGCCACCAAGGATGGCGGGTGCCTCGTTGTTGGTGGGGCGTACAAAGACAATCATTATGACCTTTTTGCCCTTAAAGTCAACTCCGATGGCTATGTGGGAACTGATGAAATCATCATCACCGAAGAGTTTTGTATATACCCCAATCCGGTCAAAGACGTTTTGCATATACTTGCACCAGAAAAGCTTAAAAGCATCGAGCTCTACGACCTGCAAGGCCGCCTCGTTCGAAAGCAAACACAAGACTTGGAAAGCATAGAGCTGCAAGGACTCACCCCAGGGCAATACGTGATGAAGGTCACGCTGCAGGACGGTAAGGTGTTCACCGACAAGGTGGTGAAGGAATAGAGATGCCCTAAACGTTTAAAGCGGCCAGCGGCACCTACACCGTCGAGCTCAACAGCGCCAACGGCTATGTTGATGGGGATTTTGAACACGATTAAACAAACACACAAAACCATGATAAAGTATATCCTATTGTTTTTGTATGCATTTGCTTGTTATGGATTGTTCGCCCAGGAATGGGTTGTCGACGTACCCTACAATATGGGCTTCATGCGCGACATGGTCCCCGTCGACGGGGGCTCTCACATCCTTGGCATAGGCGGCACCAATGTCAACTACCGTTACGATGGCCTTGTCCTCATGGTTGAGAAGGACGGTCAGTACGTCGACAGGCAGGTTCACCTGCCTGGCATGACGCTCCAGTACCACAGCGCCGTCCAACTCGACGACGGCAACTTCATGGTCTTCGGCCTTTGCGACGACAGCCTGCGCGATCCCCTTTTCCAACAGTACCTCCGCGTGGATGTCTTCAACGGCGACCTTGAGATTGTGTCGTCGAGGACCTACGACGTGGATGACGATACTTTCGACTACTTCTATGGCACGAACAACAACACCACGATGAAGGCTATCCTTTCCAAGTCCAAGCCGGGCTCCGTCATCTTGGCCTGCAAGCCGACCTATTTTGACGAATCGGGAACCTATCCTGTATACAGGCAGAGGATGCGCTTCTATGAGTTCGACGGGGACGGAGAGATCCTCAGGGTGGCCGACGACGACAAAAGCGTGTCGTACATCAATGAGCTCTTCTACGCCCCACATTCTAACAATCTGATGGTCAATGTAACAGGGTCATTCCCACCCAACGATGCGACAGGCATTTATATTGTCGACACGAGCCTCGCCGTCGTTGCACGCAAGGACTTCTTCCATCTCACCGGTGGGCTAAACCCGTATGGAGATCGTATTCGGGATGCGCGTTGCGAGGGCAGGTGGTTCGACGGCGACTGCGTCATCTACGATGCCTATACGATCCGCTATGACGGGAAGGACGACCCACGCCACACCTTCTACTACGACAAGCTCTACAAGCTGGATTCGGCGCTCAACGTCCTCGCCGAGCTGCGGCTGCCGCCTTACGACTCCTGCTCGTTCTCGCCCGAGGGCACCACGACGGCCTACGTCGACGACACCACCGTCTTCGCCTTCACCTTTTGCAGCTTCTCCGTTTATGACCAAGACATGCAACATCTCAACGTCGCGTTGGTCGACAAGGACCTCAACCTTTTGGGGCGCAAGGTCATAAGGAAAGACGACGTGATGTTCAGTATGTGGGCTCCGCCGGCGGCCTTCGACGACGGTGGATGCCTCGCCTTTGTCCGCTCTTGGAACGGCATCTACTATCAGGATGAGCCTTTCAAGCGGAATCAGCTTATGAAGTTCCGCCGCTCGGACATCAACATCACCTGGGATGTGGTACAGGAAGACGGCATGGTGACAGAGCATTCGCCCTATCCCAACCCAACCAACGGCATCCTCAACATCCCGATAGGCGAAACAAATTGCCAAGATGCAAGGCTTCAAATCTTCGACATGAAGGGCGGCATTTGGCTCGACAGTGCGCTTGACAAACAAGGCAACCTCATTACCGTGGACACACATACCCTTGATGCGGGCCTGTATGTCTACAAGCTGCTTGACGGCAACCGTGAGGTGGCCAATGGGAAATTCGTAAAGGAATAAAGGAAACAGCATTAATACCAAGACTCATAATATCGTCACCTCTAATAATTTGCAGAATTTGTCATACGAATACGACAAATTTGGTAATTTAGCCAGCCGGAAGGACAACCTTCGCAACCTGGGAATCAACCCTTCAAATAAACACTCATCATGAAAAATTTATTTCATTACTGCGTTTATCGAATAGCCTCTGCCTACAAGAAGACAATGATGCAAGGTTATATTTGTCAAGGATATTTTTTGATGTTTGTTGCTTTTACTTTTTACGCACTGGCCTTGGCAGAATGCGCACTATCCATTTTCGATCTAAAGATAAACAGAACTCTCATCATTGTTTTTTGTATACCAGCAATAATTGGATTACTGTTTTTTGAAAAATTGTTTCCAAATCATCAAGCAATGTTCAAAGAATATGAAACTAAATATAAGAATGAAAGATTTCGATGGATGAAAGGGTTATTGATTCTCTTATTTTTGGTGATATCATTAGTGAGCTATATTATTGCATTGATTGCATTTGAACTACCCTGAAAACACAGTAGCAGAAACTCAATACGATTACAATAAAAAAGGTGTCCAACAATATGATTTTAGTATAGGTCCAGTTGATTATCACTTAATCCTGGGTTGATGATTTATCAACCATATAAATAAGCGCAACATGAAACACATCTTCAATTATTGTGTATACAAAATCGCCAAGGCTTACAAAAAAATGCACATGGGTGATTACATTGGCCAAGGCTATTATTTAATGTTCTTTGCTTTTACCTTTTATGCTTTAGCTTTGACTGAATGTACCCTTTCCTTGTTTGATAGGAAGATAAATGAGTGGGTTATTATCTTGTTCTGTATACCTATTATCATTGAAATACTGTTTTTCGCTGACCTATTTCCAAACCATGAAAAGATATTCGCAGAATACAATACTAAGTATAAACATGAAAAATGCGGCTGGATAAAAAGCATATTGGTATTTATGTTTGTCATTATGTCTTTGGTATGCTTTATAATCACCCTAGCTCGATATGAATTATAGTGAAATGAATTTTGACAGTGGCGCAACTGCCTTAACATGGAAAGATGAGAACTTCCACTACTACAAGATGAACCGTCTGACCGACATATACCTTGGCACGACGCATAGCCAGATTGTCTATGACCCGCTGGGCCATAAAACCAATATGTTATGGGAAAGCATAACGCATTTTTCGGGGATTACAAATCCCCATGCTCACCACCAGCGGATTGCAAATCCGCTGGAACGGGGATAGAGATGCCCTAAATGTTCAAAGCGGCGGTGGCAAGCGTTACCATCGAGCAACCGCTTCTGCCGCTAGCGGTTAACAAAAACAAGCAACACTCTGTCCCCTAAGGGGAATCTAAACCCGCCAAAAAAATCCCTAATCGATAGTAAATCAATTAGGGATTTTCGTTGTGCTGTAGCCCAACTAGGACTCGAACCTAGATTTAAAGTTTAGGAAACTTCCGTTCTATCCCTTGAACTATTAGGCCATGAAAACGCTGCAAAAGTACGGTTTTTTTCTGAAATAGGAAAATCTTTATTTCAAATCGAGCACGATGGGGCAGTGGTCGGAGTGCATCACCTCGGGCAGGATGCCCACGCCGGCAATGCGGCTTTCCATGTTGTCGGTCACCATGTGGTAGTCGATGCGCCAACCCAGGTTCTTGGCACGGGCACCGGCACGGAAGCTCCACCAGCTGTAGTGGTTGGGCTCCTTCACCAAATGACGGAAGGTGTCGATGTAGCCGTCACTCAAGAAGTCGGTCATCCACTGGCGCTCCTCGGGCAGGAAGCCCGACGAGTTGGCGTTCGACTTGGGGTTGTGGATGTCGATAGCCTCATGACAGATGTTGTAGTCGCCCGAGAGCACCAAGTTGGGACGTTCTTTCCTAAGCGCATTGACATAGTTGCGGAAGAAGTCGAGCCAAACCATCTTGAAGGCCTGGCGCTCGTCGCCCGTGGTGCCCGAGGGATGGTAGACGCTCACCACCGAGAGGTCGCCGAAGTCGGCACGGAGGAAACGCCCCTCGCTGTCGTACAAGGGTTCGTTCATGCCATAAACGACGTTGTCAGGCTCCTGTTTCGTGATGAGCCCCACGCCGCTATAGCCTTTTTTCTGCGCTGGGAACCAATAGTGATGGTAGCCCATCATCTCGAAGTCCATCAATGGGATTTGGTCGGGCGTGGCTTTGAGCTCTTGGAAGCAGAGCACATCGGGTTGGTAGTCGTTGATCCATTGCAGCAGGCCCTTGTTGATGGCCGCACGGATGCCGTTCACGTTGTAGCTGACGATTTTCATGCTGCGAAAATACTGAAAAAGTTGTTTCTTTTCAATTCGCTCAATACTTTTTCCTATTTTAGCGGCCTAAAAGAGAGAGAAGTGTTTAAGGACAAGCTCAACGGATGGATTGACCAATTCAACACTTGGCGTGCGACCCACATGTCGGATCGCCGCTTCATGCTGTTGCTCAGCATCCCGACGGGCTTCCTCGCAGGAGCCGCCGCTGTCATCATCAAGAAGCTGGCCCACGGCATCCGTGAATTGGTGTTCAATTTTCAAGGTCAATATGCACATTTCCTCTTTTTCATCTGCCCCGCCATCGGTATCTTGCTGACTATCCTGTTTTGCAAGTACATCTTGAAGAAGCATGTTGGCCATGGCATACCGGGCATCCTCTACGCCATCTCGAAGAACAAAGGCAAGGTGGATCGCAGCAGCACCTGGTCGAGTATCGTCACCAGCGCCTTGACCGTCGGCTTCGGCGGTTCGGTGGGATTGGAAGGTCCCAGCGTGTCGACGGGTGGTAGCATTGGCTCCAACATCGCGCAACTGCTCAAACTCGACTATAAGCACACCATCCTGCTCATCGGCATGGGTGGTGCGGCGGCCTTGGCAGCTATCTTCCAGGCACCCATTACGGGTATCGTCTTCGCCCTCGAGGTGTTCATGATCGACCTGTCGCTCAACGCCTTGGTGCCCATCATCTGTTCTTCGTTTGTCGCCATCCTAACCGCCTATTGGTTCTTGGGCCAAACGGTAGAGTATCCCGCCGTCTTAGCCGAAGGCTTCATCCCCTCCAATGCCTTCTATTATGTGCTGCTGGGCCTCTTCGCAGGTCTGGTGTCGGCCTATTTCCTCAAGGTGACCTTCACGGTGGAGAAGCGTTTCAAGAAGGTGGAGTCGCCCTGGATGCGTTTCCTCATCGGCGGATCGCTATTGGGTATCTTGATTTTCCTTTTCCCCGCACTTTACGGCGAGGGCTATGAAGCCATCAACTCGGCCTTGCGCGGCGACTATAGCCCTGTGCTCGGCAACCCCTGGTTTGCGCAGTTCAAGAACATGGACTTGGTGGTCATCATCCTCTTTGCAGGCATGATATTGCTGAAAGCCTTCGCCACGGCCTTCACCTTTGGTGCAGGCGGCGTGGGTGGTACCTTCGCACCAGCCTTGTTTATTGGAGCTTTCACGGGTTTGTTCTTTGCCACACTGGTCAACTATCTGGGTATCGGTGACTTGGACCCAGCCAAGTTTGCCCTCGTAGGCATGAGTGGCCTGGTGGCAGGCATGCTCCATGCCCCACTGACGGGCATCTTCCTCATTGCCGAAATCACCAATGGATATGCACTCATCGTGCCGCTGATGATTGTGTCCGCCTTGGCCTATGCTATCAATAGGCTGTTCTTCAACCACTCCATCTATACCAATGCCGTGGCCGAGAAGGGCGTGGAGGTGACACACAACAAGGACAAGAGCATCCTTAACATGATGGCTATCAATCAGTTGATTGAAACCAACTTCAGCCCCATTGACCCCAATTGCACTTTCGGCGACCTGTTGCCTTTGGTGTCGTCGTCGAAGCGCAACATCTTCCCTGTGGTCGACAAGGAAGGTTTCTTCTGCGGGCATGTGTTGTTCGACGACGTGCGCGGCATCCTCTTCGATGAGAGTCATTACAACCAATCGATCCAGAACTATGCGGTGCTGCCCGATTATGTCATCCACCCCGACGAGCCCATGGAGGAGATTGTGCACAAGTTCCAGAAATCGGGCAAGTATAATATCCCTGTCATCCAAGGAGGGAAGTACCTGGGTTACCTCTCCCGAGCCAATGTGTTCTCGGCCTATCGCGCCATGATGAGTGAAATATCTGAAGATTAAGACTTCTAACGCCAAAACCAAATACTATGAGCTCAAGCCATCTTATAAAACTAATTGCCATAGCCTTTCTTTTGAGTATGGCTATAGTCGGTTGTTCGCCAAAACCGTCCGAACAAGAACAAGAAGTAGTCGGATGCACAAGTGAGGAAACGCCTGCCCTTGTAGATGATGAAGATCCTTATGAGCCAACCTTTGTCCATGAAGAGACCTCTTCTGACAGGGGTCCTTTGTGTTATGCTCCGGCTCCCGGTGGCAAAAAAGGAGACAATTCAACCGTTAACAAGAATAAATACGAAGTTCGTTTGGGAGCCTCCCCACATATAGATAAAGATAGCGACGGCCAGATGACGGTTCGGATAGGGTTGCCCGAAACCCTTCAGGAGAAAGACTCAACAGAGGTTTACAACTCTCTCTTTGTTGCGCCTGCCGATGTTCGCAAATACGCTCGCATAACTCCTCGTGCATCTGACTTCATCCTCGATCCTGATACGCCACAAATTGTCACTGTGTCCCCCTTAAGTAGCACAGCAGCTTCTTTTTCCTTGAAACCTAAAAAAATAGGAGTGTTTAAGGTTAGCGCAAAAGTAGAGTTTTCTCCAACCAAGGATTTTTCAGAAATTGACGGCACCCAATGGACAAATACATTGTCGGTGACTGTAGAAGTGGATTCCGCAAACAGGAAAAAGAACCGTATCGAAGAAATATTGGGTGTGGTCTGGGATTATTTTACGGAATTCTGGGAAGCATTTGTGGCTTTGTTTTTTGGAGCACTCTTGTTTGTGATCCGTAAATACACCAAGAAAAAAACTGGCTACTATGAAAAGCCTAATGAAATGCCGACACTAGAGACTCCTCCAACCACAAAGGAAATAGAAGAAGAAGTTGATCATGAGGTTTCAGAGCCTGAAGCTTCCTCCACCGATATAGAGGAATTGCCTGAGTCCAACGAAGAGGAGGATGAATAACGACTGAGATGCCCGCTTAGCGGGAACCTCCTTTTCATCGTTTCCGTTTAAAGAAGTCCGTCAGCAAGGCGAGGCATTCGTCGTGCATCACGCCGGTTGCTGTCTTCGTCTTGGGATGTAGCATCTTGCCGTAGCGCGAGAAGCCGTTCTTGGGGTCGTCGGCAGCCCAAACCACTTTGCCTATATGGGCGTGACACAAGGCACCGGCGCACATGGGACAGGGTTCCAAGGTGACATATAACGTACACTCATCCAAGTATTTTGCGCCTAAGGCATTGGCCGCTGCGGTGATGGCCAGCATCTCGGCATGGGCCGTCACGTCGTTGAGCGTCTCGGTTTGGTTGTGGGCGCGGGCGATGACCTTGTTGTTGCATACCACGACGGCGCCGATGGGAATCTCGTCGGCTTCAAGGGCTTGCTGAGCCTCTTGGTAAGCCTGTTTCATGTAGTATTCGTCGGAGAAAACAGAGAGCATAGTTAATTGATAATTGATAATTGACAATTGAGAATTGTCACTTTATGTTTATCTCAAACGAGTCCCAATCCGGTCCCAAAGGGAATTTTTCCCTGAAACGTTGCAGCTTCTCGTAATCCAAGGTGCAGTGCAGCACAGCCTCTTGGTAAGGCTCGGCCTTGGAGATGACCTCGCCACGGGCGTTGATGACCTGCGACTCGCCGCTGTAATGCAGGCCGTTGGCATCGTCGCCGACGCGGTTCACCCCCACCCAATAGGCTTGGTTTTCGATGGCGCGAGCCACTAAGAGGGTGTTCCAAACGATCATCCTCGAGTCGGGGAAATTGGCGAGATAGAAGGCCAAATCGTATTCGTATTGCCCGTTTACATAGCGGTTCCTGGCCCACACCGGGAAACGGATATCGTAGCATACCATCGGACGGACGCGCCAACCGTTTAGCTCCACAATCAGTTGCTTTTCACCTCGTTCCACTAATTTATCCTCACCGCCCATGGTGAAGGTGTGACGCTTGAAATAGAGTTCATGGCTGCCATCGGGACGCATCCACACGAGGCTGTTGTAGTAGTGCCCTTCGACGACGAGAGGGAAGGTGGTGCAGATGACGGCGTTTTTCGCTTTGGCTTGATCACGAAGCCATTGCATCGTAGGTCCTTCTTCTTTCTCGGCAAATTGTTTCGGGTCGACGGGGAAAGCCGTGGTAAACGTCTCGGGCAAGAGGATCAGATCGGTGCCAGACTGCACTTGCTCCAGCAGACGGCCGAAACGCTCGATATTGGCGGCCTTGTCCTCCCATCGGAGGTCGGCTTGGATATAGGCGAGATTGAGATTAGGCATAATTCTTGTATTGTCAATGCAAAGATAGAAAATTAATCTTACTTTTGCAGAAAAAATGGTCAATATGCGTGTCATCAATAAATATCCGCGTCTGAACGTCGCCTTCTTCTTTGCCCTGCTGTTGGGTTTGGCCTCATGTGGCGGCGGGATACCGAAAGACGAGTTCGACGTCAACTTGCTTTACGGCAAGTGGCAGGAAGGTACTGTCTTTGAGCGTTATTATGAGACCGAATTCGAACGCATCCTTCCCAATGGCGACACCGTGAAGGCCAATGGCACCACATGGGACGAACAAGACGATGTCATGGAAGAGGAGGCACAACTCTTCAACTGGACGTTGACAGGTGCCACGCTGAAGCACGAACACGTAGGCGCTTTCATCATCGTGCCCAAGATCTATACCGTATCAACCCTTACCTCCTCTGAACTCGTCTACCACGACGACTACGGCACAACGCATCATCTCACGAAAGTGGAATAACCATGAAAAAGGCACTGAAAATCACCGGCATCACCCTGGCGTCGCTCGTCGGCCTGATCCTCATCGTGGCGGTCGTCGCCTCCCTATTGGTCACCTCGTCGGGCTGGCTCACCAAGCAAGTCAAGAAATATGCGCCGCAGTTCGTCAACTGTGAGATACAACTTGGCAAGGCTGACCTCCAGCTGTTCAAGACCTTCCCCAACGTGGGCATCGACATCGAGAACGTAGCCCTCATCAATCCGATGGCAGGCTCGCCGTCAGACACCTTGGCCAACATCGACAATCTGACCGTCGCCTTGGACGTCAAGAAACTGCTGAAAGAGAAAGAGATCGTCATCAAGAAATGCATCCTCGAAGACGCCCTCGTCAACCTCTATACCGATACACTCGGTCAAAACAACTTCGACGTATTCAACTCAAAAGAAAAAGACACCGTTTCGTCCTCGTTTGATTATCTCGTTGATATAGAAGAGGTTAAGCTGAAAAACACCAATGCGCTCTATACCGATGCGCGCAACGGGATGAAAGCCCGCGCCCTGGGTCTCGATCTCGACTTGAACGGCAATTTCAAGGAAAAGGACATCGAGGCAGACCTTGACATGCGTTCCCGGTCGTTGAACTTCGAGAAGGACTCCATCCGTCTTGCCGTCAACGACCTAAACCTCGACTTCAAGGGCGACGTCACCCAAATGGACCGGATCGCCGGCACCATGAATCTGGCCACGCCCGACATCTGCCTCAACCTTAAGGAAGACTATCTGGAGCACGACACGCTGAGCCTCAATCTGCCCTTGCAGTTCAGCCTCAAAGAAAAGAAAGGCCACCTCGATAAGGCGCAAATCGGTCTGAACCAATACCTTATCAATGTGGATGGTGATGCAGCCCTTGCCGACAACGGCGACATCAACCTCGACTTGGCCTTGAATACCAACACCCTGCTCATCGAGGACGTGCTGACCTACCTGCCTCAAAACCTGCAAAAATCGCTGAGCAGCGTAGAATACCGTGGCAAGCTGAACATCACCGAGGCACAGGTGGTGGGCACCGTCAACGACAGCCTCATGCCTGTGATCACAGCCAAGGTGACCACCGACGATGCCACCGTCAATGTGCCCTCACTGCCTTATCCTTTCTCGAAAATCGACCTCGACGGATTGCTGACCTTGAACCTCAACGAGAAACAAGGCGACTTCGTCGTCAACGGCCTCACCGCCAAGTTCAACCAGTCGAGCCTCAACGCCAAAGGCACCGTCAAAGACCTGTTGGGCGACTTGGGCTTCAAGTTCAACGTGACGGGCGATGTGCCGATGACCGATCTAAAACCCTTCCTCCCGAAAAACATCAAGCTGGCTGGTCGCACCGACCTCAACCTCAATACCGACTGCACCCTCGACCAGCTGATGAAGTCGTTGAAAGACTACAACCTCAACCGGCTCTTCGCTCAGGCCAACCTGAAGGTCAAAGGCTTTGCCTTCGACATGGACACCATCCATGTGACTGCGCCCGTACTGAATGCCAATGTCACCTTGCCTGCTTCCGCCAAGGAAAGAGGCAAGAAAGGCGCCTATGTCGCCCTCAGCTCCAGCCAGATGCAAGCCAAGATGGGCAAGACCCTCGACGCCGACATGAAGAACCCCGACATCAAATTCAGTGCCGACAACTTCAAAGGCGGCATTGAGAAGATGCTCTTGGATGGCGCCCTCAAGTTCAGCCACTTGGATGTGGTCTACGATACCATCACCGCCCATCTCAACACACCAAATATAACCATCGCCACCACGCCCAACAAGAGCGTCAAAGGGCTGAAGGCACGCATTACCCTCGACGGCAAGGATATTGTTGCCAATATGGGCAAGGCCTATGCCTTGAACAGCAACGCGTTGAAGGTCGATGCCTCGGTGAACGAGAACAAAAATAAGAACGACTTCCTCAACCATTGGAATCCCTCGGCCGACTTCATGCTCAGCAATGCCACGCTGAAGGTAGCCGACTTCGACGAGGACATCCGCATCAACAACATCGACTTCCTGTTCAACTCCAGCGAACTCGACTTCAAGAAGAGCACCCTGCGTATCGGACAGTCCGACTTCAGCTTGCAAGGTAGCGTGGTCGGCATCAAAGAGTGGATCGAGGACCATAAGAACCTGATGAAGGGTGAGATGCAGCTCAGCTCCAACCACCTCGACCTCAATGAGATCATGGACCTCACCAACGGCTTGGGAAGGTCCGACACCGAGCCTGCCGAAACGAAAGAGAACAAGGAGGATGATCCCTTTATGGTTCCCGAAGGCATCGACTTCAGCTTTATCCTTAACACCAAGAGAGCCATCACTGGCAATTTCGACCTCAACAACCTGAAAGGCACGGCCACGGTGAAGGACGGCACGCTCATCCTGCAGGAGATCGGTTTCACCAACAAAGCCGCCGAGATGCAGCTCACGGCCATGTACCAGTCGCCGCGTAAGAACAACCTCTTCCTGGCTATGGACTTCCATCTGCTGAATGTGCAGATCAACGACCTGCTGCATATGATTCCTTATATCGACACGCTGGTGCCCGTGCTGAAGACCTTCGACGGACAGGCCGAGTTCCACATCGGTGCTGAGGCCAACCTCAAGTCGAACTACGAGCCCAAAATCTCGACGTTGCGAGCCGCTGCCGACATCGAAGGCAAGAACCTGACCGTGAACGACAAGTTTGCCTTCACCAAGATCACTGACATGTTGGACATCAGCACCAACGGCCAGTACCGTGTCGACAGCCTCGACGTGCAGCTTACCGCCTTCAAGAACGAAATCGACTTGTGGCCTTCGCAGATCGCCATTGGGAAATATAAGGTCACGGTGGACGGCCGTGAGACCCTCGACCAAAACGCGGAATACCATCTTTCGGTGACGCAATCGCCGTTGCCCGTACGACTCGGCCTGAAGATCTCTGGTCCGTTCGACAACTTGAAATACGAAATCGAGTCGTGCAAGTATCCTAACCTCTACAAACCCAACAAGCGCAACGACACGGAGCAGATGTACTTCGAGCTGAAGAAGAAGATCGCCGACCGCTTGAAGGCGAATGTGCGTTAGCTTTTGTTTGCCCTTACGGCTATAGATTCGCTTCGGATTTTGAAGGCATGTCATACCGAGCCAAAATGGCGAGTGTATCTATGCCTTCAAAATCCTCGGAATGACATAGCCGTAAGGGTGGTTACCGTCATAGTTCATTAATGATTTCCTCAAAACTCCGTTCATCTTCCAAGCCGTTCATTTTTTCCTGCTTGATGCGCGACTTGCGGCGGGCGTAGCTGTTGGTTTGCAGGTTCATCAGGATGGAAATGACTTGGTTGCTGAAGCCCTGCTTGGTGAGGCAGCAGATTTGCAGGTCGCTCTTGGTGAGCGTAGGATATTTCTCCATCAGTCGTTTGGTGAAATCGCTGTAGACCTTGTCGATGAGGTCAACGAAGTCGTCCCATTCGTTTTCATTGAGGTCGAAGTCCAAGGTAGAGGCCGTGATTTGCTCGGTGAGGGCTAGGGCGGTCACATACACCTTGTTTTTCTTCAGTTCCAGCTCAAGTTGGTTCTTCATCTCCTCGGCTTTCAACTTGGCACTGAGTGTTTTTTGTCGAAGGAGCAGCAATACTATGGCCAAGGCCACGACCAAGCCGCCGAGGATGAGGTAGAGATAGAGGCTTTTCAGCTTTTGCTCAGCTTCGAGGTTGTTTTTCTGCATCTGTAGGTCATAGTCCGCCTTGATGTGCTGCATTTGTTCGCCGCGGTGCTCGCGATCGGCTTGCATCATATTGTCGTTGAACAGTTCGTGACATTCTAGGGCCTTCTTGTAGTCGCCGGCAAACTGGTAGAGGTAATGGAGGCTTTGGTAGGCCGACATGCGGACGCCAGCCTTGTCGCTGTGGGTGGCCTCGTTGAGGTGGACGATGGCGAGGCTGTCGTGCGACAGATAGTAATGTGCCAATCCCAAGGTCAGATGGCAAGCGTCGGCATCAGCACCTTGGGCCAAGGCTTGGCCGACACGTTCTATCACCTGCCCATAGTCCTCCTTGACTATCAGCACATCGAGACTCGAGTCCAAAAGTAGTTCTCGCTCCATCGTTTTGTCGTTCAATGTCTTGGCGAGTTGCAAGGCTTCGTCGTAGTGCTGTTGTGCCGCATCGATGTCGCCCAACGAGGCGGCAGTGCGACCGCAATTGCGTAAGGCATTCATTAACAATGTGTCGTTGCCCAAGGCGCGAAACAACTGGGCTGCATCGGTGTGGAGGGGCAGGGCTTCGTCGAACAGCTCGTGTTTCCAGTAGGCGAAGCCGAGGTTGTCCTCGATCAGGCCTTTCAGGCGTTGCACCTCGGGCTTCGTCGGGTCGCAGCGGTCGATGGCGAGCAGCGCCTGGCTCAGGCTTTGTGCTGCGGCTTCCGTCTGCTTGTCGGCGATGTGCTGGCGCCCTTGTTCTAGGCCAGCCTGCGCCTCTCGGAAGTAGCAAGTCTCGTCATGGCAGGCCGTGAGGATTACCAAAGCTAGAAACACGCTGATGATTATGGTTTTTGGTTTCATCGTTTCACGAATTTCAGTGTCGTTTCGCCCACGCTGATGAAATACATCCCCTTAGGCAATATTGAAATGTCAATCTGCTGGGTCTCAGCTGAAATGCGGCCTTGCAGCAAGGTTTGTCCCATCAGGTTGGTGATGCGGTAGGTCTGGTTTGGTAGAGACGTTGCGCGCAACGTCTGTACAAACAAAATACCGTCTGTTGGATTAGGATACACTGTAAAGGTCCCTGAGCCTGTCGAAGGGCCGTCTTCTTCAATGCTGTTATGCAGTTCGGCGTAAATGGCATCGCAGTCGTCGCGGTTGATTTTGAAAATCAGGTTTCCTTCGACCCAATAGCAGCGCAAACCAGTCATGCGGTATCCTTTTCCTCGGTTCATCAACCGTTCGGGGAAGAAGCTGGTGAGGTGGCCGATGCCGCAGACGATGTCGCCCGTGAAGAGATTGTCAGCATCGCTCACATGTATGATACGGAAGGAATGACCGTCAAATTCATGATGCCACACGCTATCCACATGCATCGTAAGGCTCTCCGTGCCCACCTTGATTTCCCATTCATCGCCGACCTCGGCAGTGAGGTCGTACAATGTGGTGAATTCTTCCAAGTCCTTGTTCCACCAATACACTTTACCATCGCGTTCTAATATGTATTCATGGGTCACCTCGGTATGTTCGTCTCTGTCATAGATGGTGTTGGTGCGAACGATGATCTTGGGTCTTTCGGTGCCGATAGTGGTGTCTGCAGTGTATTCCAAGTGTTGGTAGGTGGTGCTGCCGTCGTCGTTTTGGATTTCGTAGTACCATTCAGATTCATTTTGTAGTAATTCATATTGCAAATTATCCACTGCCATTCGCCACAAGCCATGATTATTCAGCGATAAAAACAACGTGTCGTCCAAAGCAACTATCCCAATGGTGTTTTTGCTTGACAATCCATTGTATTTCCTCCAATGCCGTTGGTTGCTTTTTATGCACTGATTTGCATACCTGTTGCTTACAAACAATCGGTCTTGGTATGTAAAAGTCATTTTTTGTATTGCATCAGGTATGTAACCATTACTCAAGGGAATGAAGTTTTCTCCTCCATCATCACTCAGATAGCAGATATCCGATTTTGAAAAAGCCACCAAATTGTCGCCCAAAAAAGAAAGAGAATTGATTCCGTCGGGAATTCCATTTGCTGCCAGCCTCACCCATTGGTCGTTTTCCAATCTCATTAGTATGGGTTCCACTTGATCACCACAACTACAATATAAATGGTCTCCTAGTTTTATCACAGAGCCAAAATCTCTTGGGGAATACGAAGGATATGGCAGACTGACTTCCGTCCAAGTCTGCCCTAAATCTGAAGTATAAGCCATTATTTTACCTTCGTAAACATATAACTTTCCATCGGCATAACGAAGCTTCTTAGAATGTGATGAAAGAGACGGCGATGGAAACACGGATGGAAGTTCTATTGAATTCCACGATAATCCATTATCATCACTATAAATCAAATAGTCATTCAAATTACCGATACTTGAATCATAAGAATAATAAGATATGAAAAGCATACCATCACCCGTCGTTATTGATGACACATGTTTCATCCATACATTAGGTGAAATATTGGTCCAAGTCCTATCGTCTTCCAACTGAAAGATCTTATTTGACTTGTTTTCAAAACCAATAATATGATTGTCCAGAATTAACAGTTTTGTGAAATTTGAGGTGGCAATACCATAATTATCGGCAATCCATTCTTCATTTTGTTGCACAAATACTCCGTTATTTGTTCCAACAAAGAAAGAATCTTCATGTTTCATGATTTTGTTCACAGTCTGACCAATTAAACCTAAGTTTGCCCAAGTCAATCCATTATCTATACTTTGGAACAATCCGTCAGATTTTGTTCCAAGATACAAAATACCGTCAATTTGATTCAACATTGTAACATTGGATGGAGCTGTGAACAACGAATCCCAATGTTCGGCTCTGTCATCACTTTTATAAAGTTGTTTGCCGTATGCAACAAAAAGCCTACTATCAAAACACTCCAATTGATTAGTTGCCCAATTATCAGGTAATCCGTCATTCATTAGTTGCCAACTTTCATCCAATTCCTTGGGACACCTATAGATTGCATAGCCATAAGTATAAGCGTTTTCAGCATTACAATAATAGTATTGTTCATCAAAAGTAATAGCATTAACTTCCTGTGAATTTTCAGGCCAAGAGAATAGAAGTCCATTATTATAAGTCATCTCTGAGCCATCCAATCCTAAAATACTGAAGCCAAATGCATAGCTACCAACCAACAAATTACTATCACAATACTTGATTATGCACGGGTAAAACGGATTAGAATACCCATAGTTGTAAGGATAGGTATAGAATACCTCAGCATTGTTTTCAGGATGATTCAAGTCAATCTTGAAGAATTGTTTCGAGCCATAGGTCCCATAAAAGAATCCATCAACAGGCACACCTATTAAATAAGTACCATTGCAGTTTACCCATTCGGTATCAGACATGGATTTGGTGAAAAGACCAGAGCCAGGTTCCATGATAAACATTTTGTCGTTATAATCGAACAATGCATTGACTGTTATTGTACCCGCAGGAGATTTGATTTGTTGCCATTGGGCAAAGCTTGTGAGACTCATTAATAGCAATAATGAAAGGATCGATGTTTTTTTCATGGCATTAGGTTTTTGATGGTTTATTTTACAACAAATTTCACGGTCTGTCTGCCCACGCTGATGAAATACATCCCAGCGGGTAGATTGGTAATGTCAATCTGTTGGGTTTCAGCTGAAATGTTGCCAGTCAGCAAGGTTTGTCCCATCAGGTTGGTGATGCGGTAGGTTTGGTTTGGTAGAGACGTTGCGCGCAACGTCTGTACAAACAAAATACCGTCTGTTGGATTGGGATACACTGCAAAGGTCCCTGAGCCCGTCGAAGGGCCGTCCTCATTAATACCATTATGCAATTCGGCATAGATGGCGTCGCAGTCCTGGTCGCCATTGTGGTAGAGCAGGGCGTCGCCCACCCAATAGCATCTAAGACCCTCCACGCGGTAGCCTTTGCCTCGGTTCATCAGTCTTTCGGGGAAGAAGCTGGTCAAGTGGCCATAGCCAACCACGATGTCGCCGCTAAAGAGATCTTCAGCATCGCTGATGTGCAGCATCTTGCGGGTGTTGCCTTCGTATTCAAACATGCCCACACTGTCGACATGCACCAGAATGCTTTCCGTCCCCACTTTGATTTCCCATTCGTCGCCTGCCTCGGCAGTGAGGTCATACAATACGGTAAACTCCTCCAAGTCCTTGTTCCACCAGTACACCTTTCCATCGCGCTCAAAGACATATT
>Ga0129307_1001808_pt1 | contig 20269 bp, 17 predicted proteins | sample P1105metagenome_FD_94437 | JGI IMG/M metagenome (GOLD analysis project Ga0129307, IMG submission 94437) | Capybara group fecal microbial communities from Wisconsin, USA - P1105 metagenome | ecosystem: Host-associated > Mammals > Digestive system > Large intestine > Fecal | place: USA: Wisconsin... | reverse complement strand
TCGACCCTTCTTGCTGATTTCAACTGTTTCTTTCATGCTCTCATTAGCCTGATTAGAATTTTCTCGTGTATCAGAAACAACCATTGCAAGAGTGGTTGCATTTTCAGCAATTTCGTTAACTGCCACTGCAAGCTGATCTACAGTGTTGTTAAGATTCTGCATTGCATCTGCCTGTGAACGAGAAGCGTCGTACATGTCTTTAGAAACTCTATCAGAGTTGTTGGACTGCTCTTTAAGTTTCTCGGACTCATCGTTAATAGATGTAAGCATTCGTCGCATTGATTCAACGAACTCAGACACCTTGCTTCCCATTATGCCGATTTCATCGTTGCTTTCCTGGTCAACCTTAATTGTAAAGTCACCATTGGACATATCTGTAATATGCTTTGTGATATGTCCAATTGGAGAAATAACTCTTGAAACCGTAAAGTTGATAATAAGGATAATGATAAGTACCGCAACTATACCGATTATTACCAATATATTTGTAAGCTTTCTTACATCCTGCAAGAATACGTTGTTATCTGCGTAAGAAACCAATACCCAGTCTGTACCAGAAATCTGTCTGAAGGCAACTGCATAGTTACCTATTGTTGTTGTCATGAAGTCTCTCTGTACGAGCTTGTCAGCAACACCTGCCATCATCTTGTCGCTGTCGCCTGTTGTAAGTTGAGTTGATACTCTGGCTGGATCACGATGCGCAAGGATAGTATTGTTATCAGATATATCCACAAGGAATGATGCTGCAGAGTCCATCTTTACACCAGAGTTTACGATTGTACTAACCTGGTCCAAAGTAAGGTCGGCCGCAAATACTCTAACCTCTGGGCTGCCATCGTTAATCATACCAGAAGCACTGATAACATTTAGTCCATCACTTGTTGTATAAGCTGCACCATAAGCAAGATTAACTCTTGACATACCCTGCTTAAACCAAGGCTCACTCTTGATATCACCAAACGCCTTTTGAGATTCAGCTGCTTTAAAGGTGGCACCCGTCTCAGAAGCTATATATGGGCCATCCTTACAATAGCTGTTAAAGCTATAAGTCGAATCCAAAATAGCCTGAAGCTGTTCTGGTTCTGGATGTGTCTTTTCAATTACATTTTTAACCATTGAAAATTCAATCAGGTTTTCATTCAACCAGGATTCAATATTGTCAGACTGATTGCCAATTGAAGAATCAAGCTGTGACATAGCCATCTCTGTCAATGATTGTCTTGATAATATTCCTGAAATACCCACTAATGCGATAATTGTAATTACTACTGCTGGAAGTAAGATAAGCAGCAGCTTTGTCTTAATTTTTCTTTGCCTTCTAACTTTTGTATTTTTGGCCATAACTTTCCTCCTCGTACATCATTACTGGGAATAAATACATATTACTCCCTTTTTGTCTCTTTGTGCCATATTTCAAAATAAGTTCATAATTATTTTAAAATTCAAAATACTTATACTTCTTAAGTTTTCTCCCTTATAAACATAAAAATGGAGTCTGAATCCTTTCGAATTCAGGCCCCCATTAATTATCCTATCTTCTATATCTAGCTTGCTCGTATTTAGCACGCGTTCTAACACAATTCTTTAAATCCTGAAGACGGCTTTCGATGTCCCCATCACCGATTACCACATCAATTGAAGATGCCATGTTGTCTATCAACAAATCATCAAAGTCAAGTGTTGGCGTCGCCACTAGCAGCTTGTACTTGTCTTCGAATGAATCGGCGTCAAGAAACTCTACCAAAATCGGGTTGATCTGCTCGTTATCTATATCACTCATGTTGTGCCTCCTTTAGAATGAATTTGTATAATATATATGTCTAGCTAAGTCAGGAGTTCCAAAATCAACAATAATAATTCCATAACTTGTATTATCTTTCAAGTCATATTCTAAAATTAAATCATTTAATGTGCTGGCATAACCCTTCGGATGTCCCAGCTTTCCGTCCCCAGCTGTGCTAACAAAATTCAGGAAAAATGTTCCAGAGTCAGCCTCGCAATTTTCAAGGCCATCTACAACAGCATCGTATTTATTCTCAACAGAATATTTATATCTATCCTGTACCCACATTCTGAAAGAATCATTTACGTATAACTCATAAGGAATATCTGTAGGGGTAACATTGCCTTGATCTACCCATGGCATCTTGAGTCCCTCCGAAAAGTCTCCGTCTTTATCAGAAAACCTTGTAGCCAAAACAACCTTGCCTCTAACTTCCCCTAAAGTAGGTATATCTTCACCAGTATACCAAACATTTCGGTTAGCCTTAACCTCCTCCATGAGAAGCTTTTGAACCTCTGCTGCTGTGTGGTCATCATCCTCCATCTTGACGTTTACCATAACAGTCTCATTTGGATGGTCCTGTAAAAACTTGTAAATGCTGTCTGTCACATCCTGAAGGTAGAGATAGTCGGAAAACAGATTGCCGTCCACATGGCAATTAACAATACCATGCACAAGCTTTAGCTTGTTTCCGTCGTCATTCTCATCCACAGCAACTCTAAGATCCAAATATCTGTAACCATCTTTTAATTGTTGAGAGATATCAGTGTCCTGACATCTGGCAGCAAACCCAAAAATAACATTCTGAGTGCAGCTATCATGGGTGCCAGGTAAAGTAACTTCAGAAAGGTATGCCTCATCTGATAGAAAACTCATCCAATTGCTGGTATCGGAATATGGTACCGACATATCAATATCCACATTCACAGATGCATCATCATCGCCTACGAATAATGCGACTAAAATAACCACGATTATGGCAATCATAACACCGCTAATTATTCGAAATATCTGTCCTTTATTCATTAGATACATCCCCCCCTCTTAGTTTATGGTTTTATTTTAGCATTCTTTAATCACCGATAAAAGGAAAAATGGCACCATTGCATAATGTTCCTTTATTTGCTAACATTTTTTTAGTTGTTTGGAGGTTAATATGATAGATCGAAGCAGATTACTGTCATTGGGATATTATAAGAAGGCGCCATCCTTTACTGGAAGCGACAAAAATAAATGTTACAAAATCGAAAGATTTCGCCAGGAGGACTCTGAGACAGACCAATTTATGGCAACCATTTGGCCTGGTCCATTTAGCTCAGACAGCACTCCTGATGATAAGAAGCAGACTCACCTAGCAGACTTTTCCGAGGAAGGTCTACAAGAACTAGTAGACTGGATGAATAATGTGGAAGTTTAATAATCTAGAGGTAATCTAGAGGGACGGAGTTGGTGGTCCGGGGGGACGGGGTTAGTGGTCCATAATAGTTCATTATGGACCACTAACCCCGTCCCCCCGGACCACCACCTCCGTCCCTCTTAACTTTCTTTCGAAAGCTTTTTATTTACGTACATAAGCCTGTCGGCTCTCTTTACAAGGTCCTTAATATCTTTGTCTAACTCAGGGTCATATATAGCGTCACCGATTGCAACTCCAATATCAAAGATATGGTTGCCCTCGAGATTAGCTGTATAAATTTTTGCATAAAACAGCTTTTTAAGACGCTCTCTATTAATATCTTTCCCATTTGGAATAATACAACAGAACTCATCTCCACCTGTTCGGTAGCAGTTACCGTATTTACCATATACACTATTGAATATATCAGCAACAGTGGTAATGAACTGATCGCCTGCCGCGTGACCATATGTATCATTGCACTTCTTGAGACCATTAGCATCTGCCACAACAGCCACAACACCATCTAGCTTATCTGCTGCATTTTTATGAATCTCAAAGGCATTTCTATTGAATAAGCCCGTCATGGTATCGGTAAGAGCAAATACCTCAAGCTGCTTGGCGCGGCGTCCCTTTTCAATAACCTCATTGGCACCCTTGATTCTATCCCATGCAACCATTCCTACAAACACAAGGAAGATATATCTACCAAAAGTATCTGCATCTCCGACCTCTTTGTAGTAGAAAAAAATATCTGTAATGATTGCTGACAATAAAAGCAATACTCCAAAGGCACAGATAACTACATTGCTTGAAAATCTCTTTTTAAACATTAGATAGATAATGCAGCCAATCATGTAAAGCATAGCAATAACTATAAATGCCTGTGGTATCTGCAGTGTCTCGCGATACTCTGCTATCTTGGTAAAATGCAGATAGCTAAGAACTATAACCTGAAGTGCTGCACTAGATATAGAAACTATCTTGGCCACCCTATTATGTATATTTAAATAGTAATCAAAGAACATGATAAAGCAAGGCACTACTAGCATCAGACAAAAATATGGGACTATAGAATCCAATATCTTGTTCTTTACTAATAGATTGGTAATATCAGTCTCGTTTAAAAACCAAATGCCCGACATAAGTGAAAATAAAGCAAGATACACCAACTCCTTGTCAAGCAACAGCTTGGAATGCATCAAAGCATAATAAACAATAAGTCCCAATCCCAAAAGCACAAGCAGAATACTTGCTATAAACTTTGGCATGGAACAAGCAATAAGCTCGTCGTACATCTCGTAAGCGGAACCTATATAAAAGGTAGGAACGTAACTCTCCACAGTCTTGTATACCGGCTTTACTACAATTGCAATCTTGCGCATATTATCATTGATATCGATAAAGTTGTAAGTAGAACCAGTTGTAGAAGTCCAGAAGCCCCCAGTAGTATCAAAGCTATAAATCTCGCGATTAGAGTTATAGGCCTTGATTATCTGATGGCTTGTATAGAATCGAATTGCAGAATAATGATAATCATAATCGGAGAGATCAAAGAAATACTCCTTAGACCCATCCTCAAGAGATGCCACAGTATATGGCTCAATTTCCTGAGTATATGAGTCTCCAATAAAAATACGGTCAGTAAATAATTGGCATACAGCAAGAATGATAGTACACGCAATTATCAACCCAATATTCAAATGTTCAAATAGGGAAAAAGCTGCACCCTTCTTGATTATTTTCTCCATTACTTCACCGTTATACCTAGCGTTACATGATATAACTGTTCATAAAAAAATCACAGTTCTGTAACATTATACAACCTGAAATACATATTATCAAGAAAATTCTATGCCAGAAATCCCTTAATATAAGGGTATAACTTGTCAGTTTCCAAAATATAGCTCAAATGGTCCTCCTCTGGGAGTATTGTTAAACTACAGTCTAAAATAGTTTCCGAAATCTTAAAGGTCTCTTTCTCTTTGATACAATCCTTTTCCCCGGCAAAAACCATGGCAGGCACTGAAATTCTTCGCAATTCCTCCGAAGAAATATCCGGCTCAGTAAGCATCATAAGAATCCTTGGGTCCCCAGTTTTCTTATAAGCCTTTTTCATTTCTCTAAACTCTCTATGACTAATGCCCGCTGGAGATAGATTGGCTCCACAGCATATAATTCCCGAAAGCAAATTACTTGCCTTGATGGCAACAAGCAAAGCGACAATAGCACCGTCCGAAAATCCAAGCAGATAAGGCTTTTCAATATCAAGAGCATTTATAAGGTTGATAACATCCTCCGCCATATCTTTGTAATGATATTCTTTAGGAGTTGCACTCTCACCATGGCCTCTTGAATCCAATGCATATACTGTGTGCTCCTGGCTTAGCTTTTCTGCAAGGGGGTCAAATATGTGATGATCCTCCCTATTTCCATGTATAAGAATAACCGGCGAGCCCTCGCCGGTCTTTTCATAGCATAAGATTTGTGAATTAAGCTGAATATACATAATCCGTCCTCTTTAATAGTCTTTCAGTAATAATTATTTAGCTGCAATTACTTGCTTCATATCGTAGAGTCCTGCTGGCTTGCCTGCTAAAAACTTGGCAGCTTCAATCGAGCCCTTTGCAAATACACCCTTAGAGTAAGCAGTATGCTTGATTGTGATAACCTCATCAAGTCCTGCAAAAATAACCTCGTGCTCGCCAACAATATTACCGCCTCTAACTGCAGAAATACCAATTTCCTTCTTAGGTCTCTTCTCTCTTCTGTCAGCTCTGTTATAGCAATACTCGTACTCGTTGTCCAATGCCTCGTTACAAGCATCTGCAAGAGCAAGCGCTGTTCCACTAGGAGCATCAAGCTTTTGATTGTGATGCTTCTCAACGATTTCAACATCATAACCTGCATCTACGAATACCTGTGTTGCCTTCTTGCATAAATCAAACAATGTATTGATACCAAGTGACATGTTTGCAGAACGAAGAATTGCCACATTCTTGCAAGCTGAGTCAACATGAGCCAACATCTCGTCAGATAAACCAGTTGTGCAAAGTACCACTGGCTTATTGTTCTTCTCACAGTAATTTACAAGACCATCAACTGCTGCTGCATTGGAAAAGTCGATTACTACATCGAAATCTACGTTAACATCATCAATTGAATCAAACACAGGATAATCATTATCTATGCCCTGGAATTTATCAACGCCAGCAACTATAGTTACATCTGCGTCGTTCTTGCACAAATCTGTGATTACTCTTCCCATGTGACCGTTACAGCCATGCATTAAAATCTTTGTCATTTAAAGTCACCTCAATTTAAAAAATTAATATTATTCGAAAATAAATTTATATTTTCAAAGTCATCCACCCGGGAACGGCTTCGTTTTGTCCTGCTTTCCTTGTACGCATTCTTGTCTGCATACATTGCCTTGTCAGCCTTTACTACAGCCGCATCAAAATCATCTCCTGGATTGTACATGTTGATACCAAAAGAGCAGGTATATGGTGTCTCTTTTAGCTTTTCTCTAACATACTCCACCAACTCCTTGGCTTCGGAAAGTGATGCCTTGATTCCTAAAATCATGAACTCATCACCACCTGTTCGGTAAAGAATAAACTTGTTGGTCTTTACACTTCGAACAACCTCGGCGAAGGTAAGTAACGCAATATCTCCAGACTTGTGACCATAGTTGTCATTTATAAACTTCAAGTCATTTAAATCCATGGAAATAATAGCAATTTGATTTCTCGCATACTTTGCCGCATCAGCGTAGAAGCATCTGCGCTTGTAACAGCGTGAAACTGAATCTACATTATATCTCTCGGCGTACATGTACATGTAAAGGAAAATGATACAAACTGCACTTGAATTAAGTGCACAGTTAGGGAAAATCTTTTCATTTTCAAAAATTACACCAACCGCAGTCATCATAAGCATGCTAAGCATTGTGACTGCATCTCGCTGGAAACCTTCAAACCATTTCTTGATGCATATCCTAAGGGCAAGGGCCATGTATATGATAGCCTCTACGAATATTACATTGCCAAGTGGTCCGCGAACATACTCATTGTCCGGCGTAAAGTAGAATACTTCCCTGTTGACTGGCGCCATAAGGAGTACCACTGAAGCAACTATGAACGGAAGCCAAATAACTTTGTCATTAACCTTGTTAATGTCCTTTATAAAAATCCTAAGGACACTGACTTCCATGTAGCCTTCAGCAATAAGCTTGATTATCCTTGCAACATACCTTAGGGGATTAACCGTAGGTTCCAAGGCATAATGCATATCCAAATAGGACATTATCAAAGCTATACACAAAGCCGTGATGGTATAGATAAATTTCTTGCGTAAATCCCTGTCAAAGGAACGCATTGTTACAATGAAAATGATAAGCGTAATACATACAACCAGCCCAATGTATGTGCCACCATCCAACCCCATAAACAATTTACACATAACAGACTTCTCTCCTCCCAGAAGATAAACGACTAGCCAGAGGGTTATTTCTCTGGCTTTACGTTTAATACATTATCTGCAATTTCAAACATGCCTGGTGTAATATTTAAACCAGTAATGATTACATTGGTGCTGATAGAACGGCAGCTCAATGCATCTATGATATCCTGCTCAGAGACAATCCCCTCGTCAACGACTCCAAGCAGCTCGTCAAGAATTAGCAAATCACATTCACCTGTGCCCATAACTTTCTTGGCATAGTTCAGCCCATTTTGAATGTTAAGCTTTTCTTCTTGCTTCTGTTCATCAGTGAGAGAGTCAAATCCCTCTTTTGTCCGCTCAAATCTAAATACTTTGATTTCTGGCTCAAGCTTTTCAAAGTACTCTGAGTTAATCTCTGATTTGAGAAACTGTATTATGATTGCGGTCTTACCTTCAGCGGCAAAACGAATTGCATTTCCAATTGCCGCTGCAGTTTTCCCCTGACCTGTTCCGTGATAAATTTGAATTGTTCCCTTTTCCATTTATCCTACTTTCTAATGCTAGCTCTCTTTCTCATAAGAGGATCAAGAATTCTCTTGCGGATTCGAAGAGACTCTGGTGTAACCTCAAGAAGCTCGTCTACATCAATGAAATCCAAAGCCTGCTCTAAGCTAAGCACCTTTGGTGGTACAAGTGTAAGCGCTTCATCAGCAGATGATGAACGAGTATTTGTAAGATGCTTTTTCTTACAAACGTTAAGCTCGATATCCTCCGCACGAGAGCTCTGACCAATAACCATTCCTGAATAAACCTTCTCGCCAGGTCCGATGAAAAGTGTTCCACGCTCCTGTGCTGAGAAAAGTCCATAAGTAACAGACTCGCCAGTTTCATAGGCGATAAGCGAACCTTGCTTACGGTAAGCAATATCACCCTTGTATAATTCATAACCGTCGAAAATTGTATTGATTATACCATTTCCTTTTGTATCTGTCATGAATTCTCCACGATATCCAATAAGACCTCTTGCAGGAATCTTGAATTCGATACGTGTAAAACCACCTGTAATAGGTGTCATATTCTGAAGCTCGCCCTTTCTCTGAGAAAGCTTCTCGATAACTGCACCAGTAAACTCATCTGGAACATCTACATAAGCGCGCTCCATTGGCTCAAGCTTGTGTCCTTTTTCATCCTCATGATAAAGAACCTCTGCCTTTGATACTGCAAACTCAAAGCCCTCACGTCTCATGTTCTCAATAAGAACTGAAAGATGAAGCTCACCACGACCTGAAACCTTAAGTGAATCTGGTGAATCAGTATCCTCTACTCTAAGTGAAACGTCTGTATTAAGCTCCTTCATAAGGCGCTCTCTAATATGACGTGATGTAACATACTTACCTTCCTGACCAGCAAGTGGGCTATCATTTACAATGAAGTTCATTGCAATGGTTGGCTCCGAAATCTTCTGGAATGGAATTGGGTTTGGTGCATCAACTGCACAAATTGTATCACCGATGTGAATATCTGCTATACCTGATATAGCTACGATAGAACCAATGTTGGCCTCATCCACATCAACTTTGTTAAGTCCGTCAAACTCGTAAAGTTTTGAAATTCGGACCTTACTGCTCTTGTCTGCATCATGTGCATTTACAACAATTGCATCCTGATTAACCTTTACAGAACCATTCTCTACCTTACCGATACCGATACGTCCAACGTACTCGTTGTAATCGATTGTAGAAATAAGTACCTGAGTAGGTGCCTCTGGGTCACCCTGTGGTGCTGGAATGTAATCAACGATTGTCTCAAACAATGGCATCATATCCTTGTGCTCATCGTTTAAGTCCTTCATTGCATAACCTTCCTTTGCACTAGCATAGATGAATGGGCAATCAAGCTGCTCATCTGATGCGTCCAAATCCATGAAAAGTTCTAACACTTCATCGATAACCTCATCTGGACGAGCCTCAGGTCTATCAATCTTGTTAATACAAACAATAACTGGTAAATCAAGATCAAGTGCTTTCATAAGAACGAACTTGGTCTGAGGCATTGCGCCTTCAAAAGCGTCAACTACAAGAACAACACCGTTTACCATCTTAAGTACACGCTCAACCTCGCCACCGAAATCAGCATGGCCTGGTGTATCGATAATGTTAATCTTGGTATCCTTGTAATAAACTGCTGTATTCTTTGAAAGAATTGTAATACCACGCTCACGCTCAATATCATTTGAGTCCATGACACGCTCTGCAACTTCCTGGTTCTCACGGAATACACCTGACTGCTTTAAAAGCTCGTCTACAAGTGTAGTCTTGCCGTGATCAACGTGGGCGATAATCGCAATGTTTCTAATATCTTCTCTACTCTGAACTGACATAAAAATTCCTTTTCTACTGTAACTAAAACCACTACTACAGTAAAAACCCCAAATCCGAACAATCTACTCTCTGAATTCCACTAGTTTTCCACGTCAGTTACGCATACAAGCCTTGATGTCACTCCGTCGCGAGATTGGCTCCTTAAGTAACATCAAGAACTAGTCTGCTACTGACATTAAATCATCAAACTAGTTCATCTATAATCAATTCCCGATTGTTCTCATTTAAATTTTTTATTTAGAATCAAACCCAATTCCCAGTGAAAAATTATTATTTTACCGGAACAAGTACATCTTTGCCACCCATGTAAGGTCTCAAAGCCTCTGGAATTGCTACGCTGCCATCCTCGCGAAGATTGTTCTCGAGGAATGCAATGAGCATACGTGGTGGAGCAACAACTGTGTTGTTAAGTGTGTGCGCAAAGTACTTGCTGCCATCCTCGCCCTTAACACGAATCTTAAGACGACGTGCCTGAGCATCCCCAAGATTTGAGCAACTACCAACCTCAAAGTACTTCTTTTGACGTGGTGACCAAGCCTCTACGTCGCAAGACTTAACCTTAAGATCTGCAAGGTCTCCAGAGCAGCACTCAAGTGTACGAACTGGAATATCTAAGCTTCGGAATAAATCAACTGTGTTCTGCCAAAGCACATCATAGTACTTCTTTGACTCCTCTGGCTTACAAACAACAATCATCTCCTGCTTTTCGAACTGATGAATTCTGTAAACACCACGCTCCTCAATACCATGAGCGCCCTTTTCCTTACGGAAGCATGGGCTATAGCTTGTAAGGGTATAAGGAAGATTAGCCTCGTCATTGAGAGTATCTATAAACTTACCAATCATAGAGTGCTCTGATGTACCAATGAGGTAAAGGTCTTCGCCCTCGATTTTGTACATCATTGCATCCATTTCTTCAAATGACATAACACCAGTAACTACGTTTGAACGAATCATAAAAGGTGGAATGCAGTATGTAAACCCTCTATCAATCATGAAATCACGAGCATAAGAAATTACTGCTGAGTGAAGACGTGCAATGTCTCCCATTAAATAATAGAAGCCATTACCAGCAACCTTTCCTGCCGCATCCATATCGATACCGTTAAATCTCTCCATGATATCTGTGTGATATGGAATCTCGAAATCAGGAACTACTGGCTCGCCAAACTTTTCAATTTCTACGTTGCAAGAATCATCTGGACCAATAGGTACTGAAGGATCGATGATGTTTGGAATCTTCATCATGATTTCTTCTACCTTGTCAGCAAGTTCTTTTTCAACTGGCTCTAAGTCCTTGATTTTCTGCTTGAGGCCTGCGACCTCAGCCTTTACAGCTTCAGCCTCATCCTTCTTGCCCTGACCCATAAGAGCACCAATCTGCTTTGAAGCCTGATTCATCTTTGCTCTCATGTCGTCAGCTTCCTGCTGTGCAGCACGTCTCTTGTCATCAAGCTCAATAACTTCATCTACAAGACCAAGCTTGTGCTCCTGAAACTTTTTCTTGATGTTTTCTTTAACTGCATCTGGATTCTCACGCAAAAACTTAATGTCTATCATTTTCTCTCTCCTAGTTCTATATCTAATAATTCCTTCAATGCTTACTTAGGCATCTTTGAAGTCTTAAAGATGTACCAAAGCTGTGTTGCAATGAAGATTGATGAATATGTACCAGCAATTACACCAGCAAGGAGTGGTAATGCGAACTCTCTGATAGAGGAAACACCTAAGATGAGAAGCATAAGTACCATGATTGCTGTAGTGATTGATGTTGAAATACTACGTGAAAGAGTCTGAGCAAGTGAGCTGTTTGCAAGCTCCTTAAGTGACTCTCTTGTCTCTGTTCTAATTGCCTTGTGGTTCTCACGGATACGGTCAAATACGACAATTGTATCGTTGACTGAGTAACCTATAACTGTAAGCATACATGCTATGAATGCTGCACCTACTGAAAGTCTGCAGAATGCATAAAGTGCAAGTACGATAAGTACGTCATGCACAAGGGCAATGATTGCTGATGAAGCGAATCTGATGTCCTTAAATCTGAACCAGATATAAACAAGCATGAAAATTACGGCTACGATAACGGCAATTGCTGACTGAGAACGCATCTCGCCAGAAATTGTTGAACCAATATTCTGAGCTGTGATTGATTCTTCTGTAACGCCATAGTTCTTCTCTAACATATCTGCAAGAGCGGTTCTCTCTTCAAGTGAAAGTGAACGTGTCTTGAAGATTACCTGATTAGTTCCATCAACTGTACTCTTCTGAACTGCTGCGCCATTAAGAGTCTTTTGAATGTCAGGAATAATCTTGTTGTTGATTGTGTCATCAGTCTGTGCTTCCTTGAAATCAACTGTTGTTGATGTACCGCCAAGGAACTCAAGTGAGTAGTTAAGACCCTGACCCTTAGTTGCCTTAAATGCACCAATTGTAATTAAACCTGCTGCAATAATAACAACTGAAATACCAATAAAGATAGCTTTCTTTCCAACGAAATCAAACTTAGTAGGCTCTTTGGCCTCGCCGTAAAGCTTAGGGCTGTGAGCGCCTAATGCATAGAAAGCGTTCATAAGAATTCTTGTAATAACAAGTGCTGTAAACATTGATAAAACAACACCGAGTGCAAGTGTAATAGCAAAGCCCTTTACTGTACCTGAACCAAGTACGCCAAGAACTGCTGCTGCAATAAGTGTTGTGATGTTACCATCAAGGATAGCTGATAAAGCCTTTGAGAAACCTGTCTCGATAGAAGAAATAACTGGTCTACCTGACTTGATTTCCTCTCTGATACGGGCAAAGCAGATAACATTTGCATCAACGGCCATACCGATTGAAAGAATCATACCTGCGATACCTGGAAGTGTAAGTGTAATATCAAACTGCTTTAAGATAGCTGTAAGCATTACTGTGTAAAGTGCAAGTGCAATTGAAGCAACCAAACCAGGAACTCTGTACATAATGATTAAGAAAATCATTACAAGAATCAAACCGATAGCTGCTGCAAAAAGAGAAGTCTTTAACGCATCAGCACCAAGCTGAGCGCCTACTACCTGTGACTCTAACTCTTCAAGCTCAATATCAAGACCACCGATTCTAATATATGAAGCGAGCTTGTCTGCTGCTTCCATTGTCTCCATACCTGTAATCTCGCAGTTACCATCTGTGATCACCGACTGTACAGTAGGGTTAGAAATAAACTTACCATCATAGTAGATAGCAATGTGCTCACCTGTTACAGCTGCAACTGTAGTAGCCTTTGAGAAAGCCTCTGTGCCTTCGTCGTCAAACTTAAGAGCTACAACGTACTTTGTAGCACCTGTTGTCTGATCCTGCTCGGCTCTACCCTGAGCACTCTTAACATTGCTACCTGTAGCAATAACTGAGCCATTCTTTATTAAAGTATCGATGTCATAGTTAAGCTGACCTTCGATTTTGCCATCTGCTGTGTAATTAGCTGTATAGTTTGAATTACCATCTGCATCACGCTCTGAGATGAAGTAAAGTGTACCTGGTGTACCTAACTCCTCCAACAATGCGTTTGCATCAGTAACACCTGGAATCTCAACTGTGATTCGCTTGTCGCCTACACGATATACGTTAGCCTCTGTTGTTGAGCTCTCTTCACCAAGATCGTTTTCGATACGCTGCTGAAGCTTTAAGATAGTATCGTTCATCTGCTCATCTGTAGGCTTCTTTCCAACTGCTTCGTATGTGATACTTACACCACCGTCAAGATCGAGGCCAAGCTTTAAACCATCTTTCTTGTACTTAGCCATTTTCTTTTCGCTGAGCTGTAAGCTCGAATCATTAGCTTTAATTGTTCCCTGGATTACAGTAAAAGCATAAAAGCCGAGAAGACCTAAAATCGCTAATAATGCAATAAGCCAGGCAATCCCCTGTCCCTTTTTTAAACGTTTCATCATTGTTCTCCTATTTCGTTTATTTATCGTGCCCACTAGGCATCCTTAGATGCTGAGTGAACCTTAAGTGCTATTGCACACTCAATTCGTTTTTTCTGTAGTTCACAACCTACATGATAGTTACCAAGAATGCTTCCTGTGAAATTGAAAGCATTGGCTGCACAGCCACCGCTGCAGTAGAACCTTGCAAAGCAATTGCGACATTCCTCTTTAGCGTATACGTTGCAGTGCTTAAACTCGTTGACAACCTCTGTCTTTTTCACGCCGTTCCAAACGTCGCCTAAACAGAAATCTGTATTACCAACGAACTGATGACATGGATAGAGCTCTCCAGTAGGAGTAACAGCCATATACTCTGTTCCTGAGCCACATCCTGATAATCTCTTGTAGACACAAGGACCACCCTCCAAATCAATCATAAAGTGGAAGAAGTTGAAGTCCTCATCTGTGCCCTGACGACGCATCATCTCCGCCGCAAGATTATCATACTCTTCAAAGAGCTTTGGTAAATCCTCCTCACGAAGAGCATAATCGTCTGTCTCCTGAGCAACAACAGGCTCAACAGAAATCTGCTTGAAGCCTTGGTTTGCCAGATGGATAACATCCTTTGAAAAATCCAAATTGTTGCGGGTAAATGTACCACGAATGTAGTATTTATCCTGATTACGAGATTCTGCCAACTTTTTGAACTTTGGCATAACTATTTCGTAACTTGGAGCACCCTTTCTAAATGGACGCATAAGATCGTGTATCTCAGGACGGCCGTCGCAGCTAAGTACCACATTAGCCATTTCCTTGTTTGCAAACTCTTGTATCTCGTCGTTTAAGAGAACGCCATTAGTTGTAAGTGTAAATCTGAAATTCTTGTTATGTTCCTTTTCGATGGAGCGACCATAGGCAACAAGGTCTTTGACCACCTGCCAGTTCATAAGTGGTTCTCCACCAAAGAAATCCACCTCAAGATTTCTTCTGCTACCGGAATTGGCAACTAAAAAATCTAGTGCCTGCTTACCTACTTCATAACTCATTAACTCACGCTTGCCAGTGTGATACTCTCCCTCTTCAGCAAAGCAATACTTGCAAGCAAGATTGCAATCATGTGTTATATGTAAGCAAAGAGCCTTTACAACTGTAGGACGTGCTGTAAAGTCCTTAATCTTTGGCTCGTAATTGTCCTCAGTAAATAATGAACCATCCTCGATAAGTGTATCTATCTCGGATTGAATCTCCTTAAGCTCGGCTTCAGAAACCTCTGAATGTGTCGCCTTCATCTTGGCGAAAGCTGACTCCTTACCAAGCTCCTGCCAAAATCCTAAATAGTCGTAAGTGATGTCATCAACCACGTGGATGGCGCCACTGTTAACATCAATAACAACATTATAACCGTTGTTTTTAAACTGGTGTATCACTGAAAAAATGTCCTTTCATAAACGCACAATAGACCGTTCCCTAAAAATAGAGACCGGTCTTGGCGTTGAATATAACTTGTTCGACAAGCAGATTATTTCTGCTCACAGCTCTGGTTACCAACTGTACAAGAAGTCTTGCAAGCTGACTGACATGAAGTCTGGCACTCGCCACAGCCGCCTTCCTTAACAGTGTTCTGTAATCTCTTAGTATTTAATGTCTTGATGTGTTCCATAATAATCTCCTTTTCGTATTCTCCAGGCCGAGGCCTAGATAGATAAAATAAATTATACTACAGCCAACCCAAAATAGGAAGTATTTTAATAGGTACTATCTTATTCTTCGTCAGCCTTTTGAGCATCTTTACTTGCTTCTGTAGGATTTTCTTCCTTGGCATTTACAACTGCATTGTCAACGCAGAATTCTGTTGCCTTTTCTGTAACGTAAGCGAGCTTAAAATATCTTTCTCCATCAAAGCCATCTACTGTGTAATCCTTGTATAATGAATCAGCACTATCATAGCCAAAGGATTGGATAATTCTTTCAATAAATTTATTGTATTCTTTACCATCTGCCTTGATTCCCTCTGCCTCAGCAATAGCCTGGAGGATAAGCTCAGTCTTAGTATCTTCCTCAATTTCCGCCTTGAGCGAATCCATGGCAGCCTCGTAGTCAGTGCCCATTGTCTCATAGTAATCCTTTAAAGTCATTGAAGGGTCATTAGACATTTGCTTAAGCTGCTTTTCCTGCATACCTATGACCATGTCAATTCTTGCCTGAACCAATGCCTTTGGAACCTCTTTTACCTTGGCATTGTTGATTAATGTATTTAAAACTGCCGTCTTAGTATCGTCCTGACGATTCTGCTCTAGCTGCTGCTTGTAGTTTGCCTTTTCCTGCTCAATATACTGCTCTACTGTTTTGGCACCAAAGTTTTTAGAAACAATTTCATCAGTAAGCTCCTTTGATGAACTAATTGGCTTTGCAATGTAATTCACCTTGAAAGTAAACACTACTGTCTGACCAGCCAAATCTTCATTGCCATAATCCTTTGGGAACTTAACATCGTAGGCTACCTCTTCGCCCACCTTGTGACCAACAAGACCTTCGCTAAATCCTTTAATATATCCAGACTGACCGCCAGCCGCACAATTTTTGGCAATATCAATATTTTGATCCTCTGCAGAGCCACCATCAAAGGCCACTCCATCCTGAGAGCCTACATAATCTACATTTACAATAGAATCTTCCTTAATCTCAGTCTTGCCTTCGTCTGGTATATAAAGTCCAGAATCTGCAATCTTATCCTCGAAATCATCTTCAAAAACCTTATCTGAGTAGTTATAATGGCCCTCTATTGTAACCTCAAGGTTCTTGTATTCTCCAAGGGTAACTAAATCATTAACATTATATTCAATAGTTGGGACTTCTTTATCCTTTTTAGTTTCCTTCTTGCTATCCTTTTCCTCTGATTTACCACAAGCAATCATCGAGATAGCCATAACTCCTACCAAAATCCCCGCAATTACTCTTTTTTTCATGTTATCATCCTCACCTTTATTTCAATTATAGTTTCTAACCTATTTGTTTTGAAAAAGCCCTTGTATTCTAACATATAAATGAAGGCAACGCAAAAATGTGCATTCATTATAATTTCTATATAACAATATAATCCAATATAATTCACTATAATCCAATATAAAGTAATATAATCCACTATAATCTAATATAAAAAATATAAACCAATATAAATCCCCAAAATTAGGCAATAAAAAAGGCTGCTGCTTGAATAAGCAAAACATCCAAGCAACAGCCTTTTTTAACTCTGCGAAACTTATTTATCAAAATCACTTGCAGGTACATCAGGAACTAAATCTAGCATATTTTTAAATGCATCCTTATCAGCTCTCTCTGCACGTTTCATAAGATAATCCTCAGTTTCTAACGCAGTAATCTTTTCCATGATTGCAGAGGATATAAATTGATTAATTGAAACATTGTCAGCTTCTGCAAATCCTCTTACAGCTTCATGTACTGAATTTGGTATTCTAATACTTAATGTACTCATAATTTATTCCTCCTTATAAATCAAATCTATGAACTCACCAGGGGTTATCGCAATAATACCTAGTTCCTCAGCTTTCTTAAAATCCTTAAGATTATACGTAACAATATAATCGCAGCGTGATGCAATTGCAAGTTCTAGAACATGATCATCAAATGCATCTTTTAAATACGGTCTCCATAAAAAGTATATTTTTACGTGTTCCCCAATTTTACATAAGTAATCAATAAAAGCCTCTATCGCCGCCTCAGAAACTATTTCTCTATTAAGCTTCTTCTTTAACAATGCTTCATACTCAAGTATAAGTGGCACTGAAACCGAAATCTTAAATTTATCCTCATACAGCAATTGAAGTAATCTGTAGGATTTTCCTTGTTTACTTTGCAATCCAGCTATCATTACATTTGTATCAATAATTATCTTCTTCATATTGGTATTATATATCATACCATAATTATAGTCAATATTCTGAGGGATACTCTTGCTTATACAAAAGTATGTTTCTTATAAATAACAAGGCTGTGACCTTTATCAGAAAAAGTCACAGCCCATATTATTAATCTTTTTTCTTAGGCGCAGCCTTTTTGACTGCGACCTTCTTTACTGGAGTCTTCACTGCTTTTGGCTTCCTTTCATCAGAATTCTTCTTTTTAACCTTAGGCTTCTCCGCCCTGCCATAAAGCACTTCCATATCAAGGATTTTCTCAGCCAACTCCGCAGTTAATTCCTTGGCAAGCAGTCTCCACTGCCAGTTGCCGTGGTCCGTTCCTGGCACATTGATTCTGTTGTATTTGCCAAGTCCAAGGAAATCCTGCATCTGCGCCACAAACAAATCTGCAACAGAGCTCATACCACCTCTAAGCATTCCCCAGTTAAAGCCTTCGGCCTTAGAAATGCCAAGGTATTTTGTGGCATAATCCTTATCCTTCTTGTCTGCCTCCTGGTACCACTCCATAATAGAAGCATTGTCGTGGGTTCCAGTATAGCACACGCAGTTCTTGTCGTAGGTATGAGGCTGGTAGTTGTTTGGCTCACCTGAATCAAAGGCAAACTCCAGCACCTTCATGCCCGGCCAGCCGCTCTTATTTAAGAGCTTCACAACTGTAGGTGAAGGCTCTCCCAAATCCTCTGCAATAAACTGAGTCTCAGGGAAGGTCTTTGATAAAAGCCCTACCAAATCCATTCCTGGCCCCTTCTTCCACTTTCCATTCTTGGCAGTCTTGTCCTTTGCAGGCACCGCCCAGTATGTATCAAAACCCCTGAAATGGTCGATTCTAATAACATCATAAAGCTTAGTTGCTCCCTCAATCCTTCGAATCCACCAGCGATATCCATCTGCCTTAAGCGCCTTCCAGTTGTAACAAGGATTGCCCCAAAGCTGCCCTGTCTCACTGAAATAGTCTGGTGGAACGCCAGATACTACAACTGGATAATTTTCCTCATCCAAGGTGAAAAACTCAGGTTCAGCCCACACGTCGCAAGAATCTAGTGCAACGTAAATTGGCAAATCACCAATTATCTCGATTCCCAAATCATTAATATATCTCTTTAGACTGTTCCACTGCTTGAAGAAAAGATACTGTACATATATGTAAAACTCAATATCCTCAGCAAGCTCCTTTTTGTACTTTGCAACAGCTTTTTTCTCGTGGAGGCGAATATCCTCCTCCGGCCATTCCTGCCAACTCAGCTGACCAAAATGCTTTTTTATTGCCATGAATAATCCATAGTTTTCCACCCAAGGATTATTCTTTTTAAAATGTGATAACTCCCCTAAAGCCTTGTTATATCCTCTGGCTTTTGCCTTTTCCAAAATCTTGAATCGGCTGCTATATATCTGTCCGTAATCCACATACCTTGGGTTAGTCCCCCAGCTTTCAGCCTCCACCTCTTTTTTAGTGAGCAAGCCTTCCTTGATTAGCATATCAAGATCAATAAAATATGGATTGCCTGCGAAGGTGGAAAAACACTGATAAGGACTATCACCGTAGCTTGTTTGTCCCAGAGGAAGCATCTGCCAATATTTCTGCCCAGAGGCCTTCAAAAAATCAGCGAACTCATAGGCAGCCTTTCCAAAGGTTCCAATTCCATAAGGTGATGGTAATGAAAATATAGGGAGTAAAATTCCACTGCTTCGTTTCATATTTTTCTCCTAAAAAACTTTCTCTTATCTATTACCTGACGGGAAGACACAGCCATTTATAATTAGGGCTGTGTCGTGGAGTTATCCTTTCACCGCTCCTGCAATTACACCCTTTATAATGTATTTCTGTAAACAAATATACATGATTATGATTGGAAGAACTGTCATCATAATGCAAGCCATCATAGGGCCCATCTCAACATGTCCGTAGCTTCCACGGAAGTACTGAATCAAGATCGGAATTGTCATGTATTTCTTTCTATCAAGCACCAAATATGGCAATAGATAATCGTTCCAAAGCCACATTGTCTCAAGGATTGCAACCGAGATAAGTGTAGGCTTTAAAATAGGAAGAACAATCTGGAAAAACGTCTGCAACGGATTGCAGCCGTCAATCATGGCCGCCTCCTCTATCTCTAACGGTATGGATTTCATAAATCCTGTAAACATAAACACCGCAAGTCCAGCGCCAAATCCAAGATAGATTATGCAAATATTAAATGGTGTGTCCAAATCCAACCTGTCTGCCGTAGATGACAGTGTAAACATCAGCATCTGAAATGGCACAACCATTGAAAATACAAACAGCGCATAGCAAAGCTTTGAAAGCATGCCCTTTACTCTTGTGATGTACCAAGCACACATTGATGTGCAAATCAAAATCAATACATCCGAGGTGACTGTTATTATAAGGCTGTAACCAAATGCTGCCGCAAAGCCTTTAG
>Ga0129307_1001807_pt1 | contig 20290 bp, 17 predicted proteins | sample P1105metagenome_FD_94437 | JGI IMG/M metagenome (GOLD analysis project Ga0129307, IMG submission 94437) | Capybara group fecal microbial communities from Wisconsin, USA - P1105 metagenome | ecosystem: Host-associated > Mammals > Digestive system > Large intestine > Fecal | place: USA: Wisconsin... | reverse complement strand
TTCCTGTTTTCCGTTCAGACTTCGGATGAAGGCGCGTTCGTCCCCATACAGGCTGATGCCCAGATGCTGTTCCATTTCCAGCAGATATCCGCTGCCGAAGCCGCCAAAGCGCAGTTCATCAAGCCCGGGCAGTTCGGAAAGATCTTCGTCAAATGTATGGAATTTTCCTTCCCGGTCAACAATGCCATAAAGCGTCCTGCCCTGGCTGTACAGCGTCCCCGTGAGATATCCGCCGGCTCCATCCCCGCCGGGGTTAAAATCACCTTCAAACGTTTTATGGATATAGAGGAAGCTGTTGTCCGGCGCCATCATGGAAAGCAGGATTTTGCCGTTCAAAGAGTATTCCCGGAACAAGATATAACCATCGTCAAACACGGTCATATCGACAGAGCCTTCGGAAGCGCCGATCTCACCCGGTATTTCGATCTTTTGTCCGGACTGGTCATAAAGCCCGGTTTCTCTTTCAAAAAGGCTGTATCTGCTCCAGACTCTGCCATACTGCGACAGATGTTCATTGCTGTGGTTCCAAATATAGCCGATATTGTTCGTCACCACCAGATTGATGCGGTCCTCCTGCAGCTGATCGGTCGTGACAAGATAGCCGTTTGCCAGGGTGATTCCGTTGTAAAAACGGCAGTTCTGATCCTTGGCTTCCCAACGGTCTGTCAGCTGCACGGTATTATTGTTCAGGTTGTAAAAAGCAAAGTACGAACTGCCGAAAAACCCTTCACCGAAATCAACGGCAGACGGCGTATCATAATCCGAACCGTTTTCACTGACAAGCCGCGGCACGTCTGCCGGCTTTCCGTCATTGCCCAGGGGGATCACATACACCTTTGTTTCCAGCCCGCTGCTGTCCAGGCACATCAGAAGGAAACGGTCATCGGACCTTCCGACGATGCGGCAGATAAGGTCATCCGTCCCGATAAAGCAGGCAAGTTCCCTGCCATCCTTATCGATGATCACGGACACATCATAGCGGTAATCGGCCCGGCCGGTGATATACGCCGTTCCGTTCCGCAGCGGATCGAAATGATCAAAGTTCACCGCAGCGTCAACACCGTCGATCCTGACGGTCTTCGGGACCTCGTAAAGGATCTCTCCCTCGGTATTGATCAGCAGCCTGTTCCACATCTTATCTCTCACCCAGGCCCGGTCTTCGCTGAAGCCGTAATCGATCTCAAAATAGGCACTGCCGCTGAAGTCGGGCAGGTAAAGCGGGCTTTCCTCATCGGCTTTTTCTGTCTCGGAAGGAACGGTCTCCGGCTGCGTCGCAGCGGGAACTGTTTGCGCCGAAACAGGGAGCGTCTCCGCAGGAGCGGCAGTTCCTGACGCTGCGGGCTCTGCCGCAGGCTTCGCCGCCTTTGTTTCTCTTGTCTCACGGGATGCCTTTGTTTCCCGTACTTCTTTTGTTTCCGGGGCCGAAGCCAGTTCTTCTTTTCCGCATCCGGAAAGAAGCACTGCAGCCATCACGATAAGGCACAGCAAACTGGTAAGAACTCTTTTTTTATGATCTGCTTTGATGTGTTTCATAGTCTGTCTCCTGCCTGTCTATAATCAGTCATTTATTCCATGTAATGAAGATCGCTTGTCTGGGGCATTCCGAGGGGAAGGTCCGTGCCCCCCGGCCAGGAAATGCTTGCCGAGCTGATGCTGAATACGATATGCTGCCCGTCCAGGTTCGCCGGAAGTGTCGGTTCTTTGGAATAGGGGAACTTGATACAGATCATCTTCACCTCTCGCGTGACGCTCTCGCCGACCTGCGTTCCGCTCAGCACCTGCGGCTCATCCAGAATAATGATGCGGTAGGTATTCTTTTTATTGGCATTGGCCGCGTTGGGATCCGGCATTCCCTGAAGTCTGATCACCTCGTCATAGCTGTAGGTATTGACGCTGCCCTCAAGGACGATCCGGCCCGCAGCCTCTTCCGCTGCTTTCCACCTGGCCAGGGCTTCCTCCTGCGGATCGGCGGTGGTCTCCTCCTTAGCCGCGGTCTCTTCCTCCACCGTCGTTTCCTCTTCAGCCGTGCTTTCCGGCTCGCTTGTCGTGCCCTGCTCCGCCGTGGTCTCCGCCGTTTCCGCGCTGGTGACCGGTGCAGGGACGGTCCTTCTCTCCGTGCTTTCCGTATCAGCCGCCGTTTCGGCCGAAGGCACCAAAGTCGTCACCGGAGTGTTCCCCTGTCCGGACAGCTTCGCGATCCCGAAGATCCCGCCGCCGATCACGGCAGCTGCCGCGATCACGATGAGTACGGTCTTCCCGGCGGAGAGCCCTGCTCCCGCAGCGGCTGCTGAAGCTCCTGCGGCAGCTGCTGCCTTCCGCCCTGCCTCTGAGGAAAGAGTTGAAAGCGTTTCCGCCGCGTTTGCAGTCAGGTTTCCGGCTGCGGCAAGGCCATCTCCCGAGACCTCCGCGATAATGCGCCGGAAAAGCACGGGGTCGGGTTTTTCCGCCGAACAGCCCCTGCTGCGGAAAAGCCAGAGAAGGAAGAGGATCGGGCTGAGATCGTACAGCTTGGTGCCCTTCTTCTCCAGTTCGCGGACCTTCTTTTCGACCTTCCTCCGGCCGTAGAGAAGGCGGCTCTTCACTGCGCTCTCGCTCACGTTCATGGCCGCGGCGATCTCCTTCACGGACATTTCCTCATAGTAAAACATGCCGATGGCCGCCCGCTGATCCTCCGGAAGCTCATCCAGGATCTCCCGGATAAGGCGCGTCGTTTCTTCCTGCTCCATGTACTGCTCAGGAAGATTCTCCGTGCGCTCGTCCTCAAAGAAGTCCTCTGCCGGGATATCTTCGTCCTCGCCCGCGCTCAGCTCGCTGAAGAGCAGCGGCTTCTTCTTTTTCAGCCAGTCGCACGCGGTGTTGGCTGCGATCTGCCTGATCCAGGACGTAAATGCACCCTCATCGCCCTCAAAGCCGTCCAGGTGCGAAAATGCCTTAATATAGGAATCCTGCAGGATGTCGAAGGCATCGTCTTCATTTTTGATCATGGACCGGACTGTGTAGTAGACCTTGCTGTAGCTCCTCTCGTACAGCGCCGCGATCGCCTCCTGGTCCCCGTTCTTCGCTTTTTTGATCAGTTCACTGTCCTTCATCATCCGTCCGCTCCCTGTTTCCTGCTTATCCGCAGCAGCGTTTTCAGCAAACGCTCTTTTTTCTCTCCGTCGATCGGAAATGACTCGACCGCGCGCCGTATGAGAGATCTGAAAAAATCCTTCACCGTGGTACTCTCCTTTTCTGGCAGCTCTTGCCGCCTCACTTCTGTAACGAACGAAGAGTGCTCCCGGTTGCAGGATCTTTAAAAAAAATTGCGAAACTTTCGTTTTTTGAAAAACCGCGTTCAGTATATCTCTGATGGCTTAAAAAAACAAGCGCCGCGGCATCTGTTCGGTCTGAGCGGCGGAAAGCACCTGATCGTTTTCAGCGACAAAAACGACATCGTGCTGATCCCGAAGGAAGCCTTCCTGAGCCGCATCAAGACTGCAATGGAAATGGACCAGGCTTAAATTGCATTGACATCCCTGGCAGCTTATAATAAGCTTGCAAAAAAGACAGGGAGGGATCATGATGTCAGACTATTTTGGAAAAGAAGTGCCTAAGCTCGGATTCGGTCTGATGCGTCTTCCGAAAAAAGGGTTTGGAACGGATATCGAACAGGTCAAGACCATGGTGGATCTGTTTCTGGAAGCGGGATTCACCTATTTTGACACGGCCTTTATTTATCTGGGATCAGAGGCGGCCATCAAAAAAGCCCTCGTGGACCGCTATCCGCGAGAGCGTTATACGCTGTGCACCAAGATCAATGCGTTCCTGCCGGCGCAAACGGAAAGCACCGTCAAGAAGCAGTTTTACACCAGTCTGGAACGCACCGGCGCCGGATTCTTTGATTACTATCTGCTCCATTCCCTGATGGAAAACAATTATAAAAAATATGACCGTTTTCATCTCTGGGATTTCGTCAAAGAGCAGAAAGAAAAGGGCCTGATCAGGCACTTCGGCTTTTCCTATCACGCCGGCCCCGAGCTTTTGGACAGGCTGCTTACGGAACATCCGGAGGTGGACTTTATCCAGCTGCAGATCAACTATGCCGATTGGGAGAATCCCTCCGTATCTTCCCGGGCCAACTATGAGGTCGCCCGGAAGCACGGGAAATCCATCACCGTCATGGAGCCGGTCAAGGGCGGCGCGCTTGCGAACCCTCCCGCGGAAGTCAAAAAACTGTTTAAAGCCTGCCACCCGGATATGTCTTATGCCTCCTGGGCGATCCGCTTTGTCGCCTCTCTGGACGGGATCATCACGGTCCTTTCCGGCATGAGCAATATCGAACAAATGAAAGACAATCTGTCCTATATGCGGGATTTTAAGCCCTTAAACGATGAAGAACAAAAGATCATCCAGCAGGCGCAGCGGATCATGGGGCACTCTTCTGCGATCCCCTGCACGTCCTGCCATTACTGCGTGGAAGGCTGCCCGAAGCAGATCAGGATCCCCGATATCTTCAGTGCCATGAATAAGCAGCTTGGCAGCGGGCAGCGGGAAGAAGCGCAGGCAGCCTACCGGGAAGCGGCTTCAGAAGGCCACATGGCGTCCGACTGTATCGGCTGCAGGCAGTGTGAAAACGCCTGCCCGCAGCATCTTCCCATCACGGATCACCTGAAGCACGCGGCGGAAATGTTTGAGGGAGAAAGATCCGTCTGATCTTTCCAAGGCTTTGTTTACTGTTTCTGCGTTGCCCTGTAGCTGATGGCCAGTTCCTTCAGCACATCTTTCACGGCCTCATACGCCTCGTTGTCCGCGTAGTCGTCGATCAGAAGGACCGTGTTGCCATCCTTGTAGTCTGAAAGCAGCAGGGCCCTAACGGCTGCTTCATCCTTGCAGAGCGTGCCGTTTACATAGATCTCCGTCTTGTTCACACGGATCACAAAATCCTCGGCATAGGTCTCCTGCGTGCTGTCCTGCACCGTTTCCACGGAGCTTTCCGCAGGCGGAGCCACAGTCGTGACGTCACCTTCTCCGCTTCCGGCACCGCCGCCAAAGCCAAGCCCGGCGAGCAGACTCGCCAGGATCACAAGGATCGATACCCCGCTGGTATTGCGAAAAGCCTTCGCTGCCGGCTTTTTTGCTTTGGATTCCTTCTTCACGAACGCCTTGGTGCCTGCCCAGCCCACGGCGCCTACACCGAACATGCCGGCGCCGATGGCAAAGAGCGTCGGATTGCGGTTTTCAAAAGATCTTTCGATCATGTTTTCCGCAGCCAGCATCAGCATCGGGTTAATAAACATCATCATATTTCTCCTCCAGTCCGGCAATGATGCGGTCCAGCGTTTCGCGGTCCCGCTTCAGGATCTGTTCCGTGCCCACGGACAGCACGATGATCACCCGGTCGGCTTTATCCGTGCTGCCGCTGCTGTTTGCTTCGATATATTGCTCCAGCCAGTTTGCAAGGCGGGCAAAGGTCGTTTCGGCGTTGTCATTGGTAAAATCTGCCGTGGGAAAGGCATCGCCCGGGGCGGCAGCCGAAAGCTTTCGATGCGTAGTATCCTGCGTATCGTAAATGCAGTTTATGGTCACGATCTTGACGCGCCGCCCGATCACGCTGTCCTCGTATTCGGCAAGGCGCTGCTCATAGCGGGCTTCCAGGGCCTCCTGATCAAAAAGCTGCGCCTCCAGAGAGGCGATCTCCGCATCCTTTGCGGCCGCCTGCTGTTCAAGATCGCTTTTCTCCTGCCGGGCCGCTCTCGCCTCAGATTCCGCTTCTGCCGTCACCTTTTTTGTGTTCAGCGCATTGCTGATGATCACAATGAACAGGATAATGAAGATCACATCCAGCAGCGGCGTGAGTTCGATGGGAGCGTTCGTCCTGCTTGCGGAGGCGGGATTTTTTCTCTTCATTGCGCCTCCTTACTGTGCCTCTTTAATGATCGTCTCCAGGCTCAGGCGCTCGATCGCGCTGTCCACGGTGTCGAACCTCGCGTCGATATCATTGACCAGCTTTCCGGGAAGGACCGCATCCACCGCCTTCAGAATGATGGCGCAGACAAGGCCCCAGAAGGTCGTCCAAAGCGCCTGCGAGAGGCCGGCGACCAGGCTGTCGATATCCGCCAGATCGCTGGTGACGAGGCCAAGCACAGTCCCGAAGATGCCCAGCAGCGGAAAGAGACTGATCAGCTGCGAAGCGACCACATAGAAAGAATAGCGCTTATTGTACTCTTCGCGGTTTTCCTCGAGCTTTTTCCGGTCGTAGCTTACCTTCTGCTCCGCCGTGGCCGAGACGTTTCCTTTTTTGTCCAGCTTTTCCCGGTAGGCATTTTCCCGCACTTCAATGCGGCCAAAGGCAAGCAGGATCTCCTTGAATTTCATGCTGCACCAGAGAAGCACCGCCAGCACAGCGATGCCGAGGATAATGATCAATACACTGATAAAGTCCATCTGTCCCCCTCCTGTGATCCTTCGCCGCCTTCGGGAGGATCTGCCTTCAGTCTGCCTGTTTTTCCTCCTGAACGGCCGTATTTTTGAGCAGTTTCCGGTAAAACAGGCCGTAAGCCGTCATATTCGCCAGAGCGACTGCCGTCGCCGTCAGAATCAGAATGTTCGCGGTCTTCTCGGAGATCGATGTCGAGACGAGCAGGACCGCGATAATGATGTACAAAACGACGGTCGTTGCCTTGCCGTGCCAGCGGGCGCCGTTCACGCCCTTGTCTGCCCACATAGCCTTCAGGCCCCAGAGCGACATCAGCAGCGCGCCCAGCGCGAAGGCGCCGATGGCGAACCACATGGCAGGGTAGCGGAAGGCAAGCAGGATCATCATAATACCTTCGGTAAATTTATCAGCCACAGGATCCAGGATCTTGCCCAGATTGGAGATCTGGTTGAAATGGCGGGCGATAAAGCCGTCCGTCACGTCCGTCAGTCCCGAAAGCACCAGCAGTCCGGCTACGACCAGGTATTTCTTTTCCTTCACGTAGAGCCAGACGATGACCGGGATCAGGAGCAGGCGGAACAGGCTCATCAGATTGGGGATGGTGAAAATGCGGTTTTCATCCACCCCGGCACGGTCTGCCTGCTTCTCTGTCTCCACGGCTGTTTCACTTCTTTCCTTCATTGTTTTGCCTCTTTGATCTGTTTTGCCAGCGCCGCGTTGGTATAGGCGGGATCATCCGTCACCTCCCGGATCAGATGAAGCTCCGGCGGGAGGATGAGAGCTTCTTCCTCGCTTCTTAGCTCCGCCTCCAGCACCGCCTGATTGGTCCAGAAGGGGAAGATGTCCACCTCGATCACATGTCCTTCATAGGGGAAGGCGTAGCGTGTCTTTTCAATGGCCGCGCGCAGGGGGTCACGCTGCGAAAGGAAGGCCAGATAGGCTGCCTCATCGATCACCGTTTCCTTTTCCACGCGGGTCATATTGGTCAGATGCTTCTTCGCGGTATGGGTGTAGGTGACCACACCGTCCGTCACGCTTTTCCGCACTCTCGCGCGGTATTCTCCCTTTTTTACAAGATAGGTCTGCGTGATCGCGCGCACGCGGCAGCCGGGCCGGCTTTCCAGCCAGCATACATCCGGCATTTCGATCAGGAACTTCCTCTCGATCTCAAGAGGAGCTGTTTTGCTGTCTTTCATTTTCACGGCCTTACGGTCTGAGGAGCAGGGAGTGCCCGCTCATCTCCTCCGGCTGCGCGATCCCCATGAGATCCAGCAGCGTAGGGGCGATATCGCAGAGCCGCCCGCCCTCTTTCAGGCGAATGCCCTCATCCGCTCCGATGAGCAGGAAGGGCACTGGATTTGTGGTATGCGCCGTCATGGGCGCGTTTGCCTCTTCATCCCACATGACTTCGCAGTTGCCATGGTCCGCGCAGAGGAACATCTGTCCTCCGGCTTTCAGCAGGGTATCGACCGCGCGCCCCACGCAGGTATCCACGGCTTCCACTGCGGCGACAGCCGCCTCGAATACCCCGGTGTGCCCCACCATATCGGGGTTCGCAAAATTGATGATGATCAGGTCGTACTTTCCGCTTTCGATCGCTTCGCAGAGCTTATCGCAGACCGTAAAAGCGCTCATCTCCGGCTGCAGGTCGTAGGTCGCCACCTTCGGCGAGGGCACGAGGATACGGTCCTCTCCTTCGTTCGGCGTCTCCACGCCGCAGTTGAAGAAGAAGGTCACATGCGCGTACTTTTCGGTCTCCGCAAGGCGTAGCTGCTTCAGGCCGAGCGAGGAAACATATTCGCCCAGGGTGTTCTTGAAGCTTTCCTTGCCATAGGCGACCAGATGGTTCGGGATGGTCTTGTCATAGTCGGTAAAGAAGACATAGCAAAGGTCCTCAAGCTGTCTTCTCTCAAAGCCGGCAAAGTCCGGATCCAGGAAGGCGCGGGAGATCTCTCTTGCGCGGTCCGGCCGGAAGTTGAAGAAGATGACGGCGTCGCCGCTCTTTACGCGGCGGACGGGCTCATCCCCTTCGTAGCAGACGATCGGCTTTACGAATTCATCCGTCACGCCTTCATCATAGGAGGCCTGCAGGGCAGCGTCCGGGTCTGCCGCGGGGATGCCGGCGCCGAGCGTCAGCGCGCGGTAAGCCTTCTCCACGCGTTCCCAGCGGTTATCGCGGTCCATGGCATAGTAGCGGCCCACGATGGTCCCAAGCTTTCCGATGCCCAGTTCCTTCATTTTGCCTTCCAGCTCCTTCACATAGGAAAGGCCGGAAGTGGGCGGCGTGTCGCGGCCGTCCAGGAAGGCGTGGACGATCACGTCCTTTACGCCTTCGCGCTTTGCCATATCCAGCAGGGCATAGATATGCGTGTTGTGGCTGTGCACGCCGCCGTCCGAGACCAGGCCGAACAGGTGCAGTGCCGCGCCGTCGCTTTTTGCTTTGCTCATGGCCGCAAGCAAGGCTTTATTCGCAAAGAAGCCTCCGTCTTCGATATCCTTCGTGATGCGGGTCAGGTCCTGATAGACGATCCTGCCGGCGCCCATATTCATGTGACCCACCTCGGAGTTGCCCATCTGGCCGTCCGGAAGGCCCACATAGAGGCCGCTCGCCTGCCCCTGCACAAAGGGATATTCTTTCATGAGACGGTCCAGCGTCGGGGTCTTTGCCGCCTTCACGGCATTGCCTTTCACCTCATCGGTCAGGCCGAGACCGTCCATGATCATCAGCATCGTCGGGCGTTTCATTCGGGAAGCACCACCTTCGCAAAATCAGGCTTTAAGGACGCGCCGCCCACCAGGCCGCCGTCGATATCGGGCTGTTCAAACAGTTCCTTCGCGTTCGAAGGGGCTACGCTGCCGCCGTAGAGGATGCGCACCGCGTTCGCGGTCTTGCGGTCATACAGTTCGATCATCAGCCTGCGGATGGCGCCGCAGACTTCCTGCGCCTGCTCGGTAGTCGCCACCTTGCCGGTGCCGATCGCCCAGATGGGCTCGTACGCGATCACGGTATTCTTCACGGCTTCCTTCGGGACGCCCAGGTAAGCAATGCGGATCTGCTGACGAATATGATCCACGGTGATGCCCTGCTCGCGCTGCGTCAGGGTCTCGCCGCAGCAGATAATGGGAATGAGGCCGTGCTCGATGGCTTTCAGCACCTTTTTGTTCACGCCTTCATTCGTCTCGGCAAACATCTCGCGGCGTTCGCTGTGCCCGAGAATGACGTACTTTGCGCCGGCGTCAGTCAGCATGTTCGGGGCGATCTCTCCGGTGAACGCGCCTTTTTCTTCAAAGTGCATGTTTTCCGCGCCGATCCTGATCTTGCTTCCTTTGGCCGCTTCCACGGCGGGGATCAGGTCCACGGCGGGCACGCACAGCACCACGTCGCATTTCGCTTCCTTTACCAGCGGGGCAAGTTCCTTAATGAACGCCCGCGTTTCGGAAGGCGTTTTATTCATCTTCCAATTTCCGGCTACCAGTCTTTTTCTCATGATATCTTCCTTCTTTCTTTTCTGTGTTTTATTCTTTGTCATCCGCTGCCGCAACGCCCGGCAGTTCCTTGCCTTCCAGGAACTCCAGCGAAGCGCCGCCGCCCGTGGAGATGTGGCTCATCTTGTCCGCAAAACCCATCTGGTTCACGGCCGCTGCGGAATCCCCGCCGCCGATCACGGTCACGGCATCCGTATCCGCCATGGCCTGAGCGATGGCCTTGGTGCCCTCGGCCAGCGTCGCGTTTTCGAACACGCCCATAGGGCCGTTCCAGACCACGGTCTTTGCCTTCGCGATCTCTCCCGCAAAGAGCTTCACGGTCTTCGGACCAATGTCCAGGCCCATCTTGGTCTTCGGCATGCGCTTCGTCGAAACGACGTTCACCTCGATCGGTCCGTCGATGGGATCGGGGAAGGCCTTTGCCACCTTCGCGTCGACCGGAAGCAGGAGCTTCTTGCCCAGTGCCTCTGCCTTTTTCAGCATCTGGCCGCAGTATTCGATCTTCTCGTTGTCGACCAGGGAGGTCCCCACTTCATAGCCCTGCGCCTTCAGGAAGGTGTAAGCCATGCCGCCGCCGATGATCAGCGTGTCACATTTTTCCAGCAGGTTGTTGATGACGTTCAGCTTGTCCGCGACCTTCGCGCCGCCCAGGATCGCCACGAAGGGGCGAGTGGGATTCTCCACGGCATTTCCAAGGAAATTGATCTCCTTTTCCATCAGATAACCGACCGCGCAGTCGCCGCCCTTAGCGCGGATGAACTGCGTCACGCCGGCCACGGAAGCGTGGGCGCGGTGCGCGGAGCCGAAAGCGTCGCAGACGTAGTTGTCCGCAAGATCCGCCAGCTCCTTGCTGAAGGCCTCACCGTTCTTGGTCTCTTCGGCGCCGCGGAAGCGGGTATTCTGAAGGAGCACGATGTCTCCGTTTTTCATGGCCTTCACGGCCTTCGTTGCCGCTGCACCGGTCACGTTGTTATCATCCACAAAGACGACCGCTTTGCCGAGCAGTTCTTCCAGGCGTTTTGCCACGGGGCGAAGGGACTCTCCCTCGTTCGGGCCGTTTTTCACCTTGCCGAGGTGCGAGCACAGGATCACCTTGCCGCCGTCGCCCGAGAGCTTTTTGATGGTCGGCAGCGCCGCGCGGATGCGGGTGTCGTCAGTGATCTCACCGTTTTTCAGCGGCACGTTGAAGTCGCAGCGCACCAGGATGCGTTTGCCCTTTACCTGAATATCGTCTTCCGTCTTTTTGTTCAGCATTTCTATCCTCCCGTAAGTTCAGATTTTTTGCGTTTTCAGGGTATTTTTGCCTTATTTTCGGCCGAAACAGCCATTTTTCGCCTCGTTCCGGCTAATTTTTATGATACTCCTTTCCCAGGGATTTCGCAAGATAAATTGCGCAAAATTTTGTTAAAAATTTATCAGGCAGAGGCATGAGAACATCTCCTTCCCGCTCTTCCTTCCGTCAGGGGCCTGTTTCCGTGCTTGACACTGCGCTTTGCACATGAGAAAATAGAGCCGTCTGTTTCGCTGAAGCAGACAGGAAAACGCTTTAGGGGAGATAAGCCGATGGATCAGGTCTTACGTGCACATGCAGACAGCATCGTCAAGGAAGCCATCGCCGCCGTCCTGCCGGACGAAGCGGTACGGCGCGCCCTGGAAGGGATGGAGCTTCCCGGAAAGGTCTTTCTTGTCGCCGCAGGAAAAGCTGCCTGGCAGATGGCCAGAGCTGCGTCCGATCATCTGGGCAGCCGGATCGAAAAGGGCGTCGTCGTGACCAAATACGGGCACGTCATGGGGCCCATCGCAAACGTTCTCTGCTATGAAGCCGGGCATCCCGTGCCGGATGAAAATTCATTTAAAGCGACGCAGGCCGCGCTGGACCTGGTGAGCGGCCTTTCCGCGGAGGATACCGTCTTATTTCTGCTTTCCGGCGGCGGCAGCGCCCTGTTTGAACAGCCGCTTCTCCCTGCGGAAGAGCTGCAGGATATTACCAATCAGCTGCTCTCCTGCGGCGCGGATATCGTAGAAATGAATACCATCCGCAAACGGCTCTCCGCGGTCAAAGGCGGGCGCTTTGCCCTTCGCTGCGCCCCGGCCCGCATCGAAGCGGTAGTCCTCTCCGACATTCTGGGCGACCCGCTGAATATGATCGCATCCGGCCCTGCCTGTCCGGATTCCTCCACCTGCGCGGATGCTCTGCGCGTTGTGGAAAAATACAGTTTGATCCTGTCCGGGACCGCCCAGCGCCTGTTGCATGAGGAGACGCCGAAGGAACTTGACAACGTTCACACGCAGATCACCGGAAGCGTGCGCGAGCTCTGCGCGGCCGCTTTCCGCTCCTGCGAAAAGCTGGGCTATACCCCTATCCTCCTGACCGATCAGCTCTGCTGCGAGGCAAAGGAAGCCGGCAGCGTTCTCGCTTCCGTGCTGAAGACGCATGCTTCGGAGAAGAAGCCTCTTGCCTTCATCGCCGGAGGAGAAACCGTCGTGAAACTCACCGGTCACGGCAAAGGCGGGCGGAATCAGGAGCTGGCCCTTTCTGCCGCAAAAGGGATCAGCGGGCTTGAAAGTGCCGCCGTCTTTTCCGTGGGAAGCGACGGAACGGACGGTCCCACCGATGCCGCCGGCGGCTATGTGGACGGGGACAGCTGCGCGGCGCTTGCCGCCCTCGGCCTCTCTGTCGATGCCGTTTTGCAGGACAACGACGCTTATCACGCCCTGGAAAAGATCGGCGGTCTGATCATCACCGGTCCCACCGGGACCAATGTGAACGATGTGGCCGTAGCCCTTCTGCGCTGACCGCCGCGCCTTGCCTGTTGACCTGAAAAAACCCTAAAGACTATTAGAAAGCTGAGTCTATGATGAAAAAACAAGTCCTTGCCGCCCTCTTGATCCTGAGCCTGCTGCTTTGCGCCTGCGGAAGCGGGCAGAACGAGAACAGTTCTCCTGCCGCCGCATCCTCTGAAACGGCAGCTGCCGTCTCCTCCTCTTCCCCGGAGGATGCCTCCGTGCCCGGAACCACCGCATTTGCCGGTGAAAACGTACAGACCGGAGGGCGCGATGCCATCGGCGAAAACGGCGTGGTCGCCACCGGGCGGGAAGATGCCACGCAGATCGGGATTGATATCCTGAAGGCCGGCGGCAACGCAGTGGACGCGGCCGTGGCCATCGGTTTTGCCCTCGGTGTTTCCGAGCAGCAGTCCTCCGGCATCGGCGGCGGCGGCTTTATGACCATACGCTTTGCCCGGACCGGCGAGGTGGTGTTCATCGACTTCCGCGATGTTTCCGGTGCGGCAGCCAGCCTGGACCATTATGAAGTGCTGGAAAACGGGCTGGTGAAGGATCAGGCCAACAAGATCGGGGCCCTGTCCGTCGCGGTTCCCGGAGAAGTGAAGGGCATGCTGTACGCCCTGGACACCTACGGCACCATGGACCGGCAGACGGTCATGCAGCCGGCCATCGATCTTGCCGAAAACGGCTTTACCGTCTCCCATATCACCAGCCGGGATATCAAGGACGCCTACCCGCAGATCTCCCTCTTCGACGCCACCGCCGCCATCTATTTTGATGAAGACTGGATGCCCTGGGAAGCTGGCACAGTCATCACGAATCCCGACCTTGCCAGAACGCTCCGCCTGATCGCGGAGCAGGGCGAGGAAGTCTTTTACAAGGGAGAGATCGCGGAAAAGATCGTAGCTGCCGTGCAGGCAGAAGGCGGTTATCTGACCCTCGAGGACTTTGCAAACTACGAGATCAACGTCACGGAGCCGGTGCACGGAACCTACCGGGGCTGCGACATTTATTCCTCCAATCTGCCGTCTTCGGGCGGGACCATCATCATTGAGATGCTGAACATTCTGGAAAACTTCGACGTGGGCGCCATGGATCCGGAAAGCGCGGAATACTTCCACCTGCTGTCCGAGGTGATGAAGCTTGGCTTTGCGGACCGCAGCGCGTATATGGGCGATCCCCGATATGTGGACGTTCCCATGAGCGGTCTGATCAGCAAGGAATACGCGGCCCTGCAGGCCGCGCGGATCGACAGCACGAAGGCCGGTGACTATACGGAGGGCGACCCCTGGGGCTTCGAATCCGAATCCACGACCTCCTATTCTATTCTGGATAAGGCCGGCAACATGGTCACCGTGACCAAGACCGTGGATGCGACCTTTGCTTCCGCCCTGGTCGCGGAGGGCACCGGGATCCTGCTGAACGATACGCTGGTGGATTTCTCTCTGGACCCCGAAAGCCCGAACGTGCTCGCGGCAAACAAAAGGCCCTTAAGCTCCATGAGTCCGACCCTGGTCCTGAAGGACGGCCAGCCCCTGCTCGCCCTCGGCGCGCCGGGAACCACCCGCATCATCACAGGTGTCATGCAGGTCATCTCCAAGGTGATCGATCACGGCATGGACATTCAGGACGCCATCGACGCGGTGCGCATGCACGATGATTTCGGCACACTGATCCTGGAAAGAAGGGTCCCGGACAGCGTGATCGCGCAGCTGGAAGCGATGGGACACAAGATGAATACCGGCGAGGAATGGTTCACCTTCCCCTGTGTCCAGGCCTGCGAGCGCAAGGCAGACGGCACGCTCAAGGGCGCTGCGGATCCGCGCCGCGACGGCAAGGCTCTCGGATATTGAACGCAGTCAGCAGGATCCGATCTTCGGATATTTTCCGATAAAAGAAAAAGGCAGGTATCGCAGGGATACCCGCCTTTTCTTCTTTTGTCCTGCTTATTTCAGCTCGGCGAAGTACTTGATGGTACGGACCATCTGGCTGGTGTAGGAATATTCGTTGTCATACCAGGAGATGATCTGGACCTCGGTCAGCTCGTCGTCGATGGGCAGCACCATGGTCTGGGTGGCATCGAAGAGGGCGCCGGCGGTCATGCCGATAACGTCGGAGGAGACGATCTCATCCTCGGTGTAGCCGAAGGATTCGTTGGTGTTGGCCTTCATGGCGGCGTTGATCTCATCCACGGTGACCTTGCCCTTCACGACCGCGAACAGCTGGGTCAGGGAACCGTCGGTCACGGGCACGCGCTGGGCGGCACCGATCAGCTTGCCGGAAAGCTCCGGAATGACCAGGCCGATCGCCTTGGCGGCGCCGGTGGAGTTCGGGACGATGTTCACGGCAGCGCTGCGGGCACGGCGAAGGTCGCCTTTTCTGTGCGGGCCGTCAAGAAGCATCTGGTCGCCGGTGTAGGCGTGCACGGTGCACATGATGCCGCTCTGGATAGGAGCAAGTTCGTTCAGGACCTTGGTCATGGGCGCCAGGCAGTTGGTGGTGCAGGACGCAGCGGAGATGACCTGATCGGTGGGCTTTAAGGTCTCATGGTTCACGTTGAACACGATGGTGGGCAGGTCGTTGCCCGCGGGAGCGGAAATGACGACCTTGCGGGCGCCGGCGTTGATGTGCGCCATGGCCTTCGCCTTGGAGGTGTAGAAGCCGGTGCATTCCAGCACGACGTCTACTTTAAGCTTCTTCCAGGGAAGCTTGGAAGCGTCAGCTTCCTTGAAGATCGGGATCTTCTTGCCTTCCACTTCGATATAATCTTCGCCGGCAACGATATTGTTGCGGTGAGCATAACGCTTCTGGGTGGAATCGTATTTCAGCAGATGCGCAAGCATCTTGGGATCAGTCAGGTCATTGATCGCTACGATCTTGTAGCCCTTTAAGTCAAACATCTGGCGGAAAGCCATGCGGCCGATGCGGCCGAAACCATTGATTGCAACTCTTACCATGGGTCAAAACCTCTCTTATTCTTTGGTGTACGATACGCATTGTAGGAGATTGTTATTTTTTTGTCAAGTGGTTTCGGACGAAAAATCGCTTAATTTTCTTAGGTTTTCAGCAAAAAACGGGAGATTTTACTCTCTTCCCGTCCGGAATCTTAACTTTTTCCGAACACCAGATCCTGGCAATGCTTCGTGACGGCATCCTTCGCTTTAGTATAGAAATCCTCATACTTGGTGCCGGTCGACGTCGGTCTGTCCTGGAGCGGCCAGAAATTGTAATTATGCTTCACGTTGACAAGCGCCGGAAGGATCTGCATGAAGCAGAAGGGCGCTTCGCTGTCACCCTTGCTGAATTTCTCCCGGTTGTCGTTAGTCAGAGCAGAACACGTATAGATCATATCGGCCAGACTGCTCATCCAGCCCAGATGGTCCAGCACCGCTGCGATCTTGCACCCTTTCTTTGCCAGTGGAATGGTCTCTTCTTTTAATTTTTTCGCGCCTTCGATCGTTTTCTTCAGTTTGCCTTCAAAGTCGCTGGAAACGGATGTGATCTCTTTCGTATAGGCATCGATGATCTTCGCCCTGGTATGCGCGTCGGCCTTCAGGGAAAAGTTCCCGTTCCCGCGGTGAACGATGCTGTCGCTGATGGGGCTGTTCTTAAAAAAGTCCAGATAATCCTGCAGCTTTGCCTGCAGATGCGCTTTTTGCCAGGAATCCTTTGCGCGCTGGTCGATCGGCGTTTCTTTCTCCATCTTGCCAACCCTGGGCATACTGAATCTGGTGCTGCTGATCAGTTCGGAGACAGCTGCGACCTCGTTGTTGATCTTGTCATAAAGGGATTTTGTATAATTCCCGTCTTTCAGATTATAATACGCGACCTGGATCGTGGAGATGTCATGTAACGGCATGGCCAGAACAAGCTTGTACAGCTGATCCTGAACGTCCTGGACCGTATTGGTCTCCATCCGGTAACGGAAGACCATATCGTAGGACTTCTTCTGTTCCGGTGAAAGGCTCAGGACAAAGGAGGGCTGATTGAAATGCATTGCCTTCGAATCATTGGTCCTGTTAAACAGATGGATCCACCCCGCCGGTCCGATCTCCGTAAGGACCTTCTGCCGTTCCTTTTCCGCTTTATCACAAACGCTTTCACCCTTTGTGAGGTCAAGCAGGACCTTTCTGAGGCTGTCTGTTGTCTTATTGATCTTGCTCAGCTCGCCCTGGATCGCTTTCTCGTCAAGACATTCCCATGAGGTACTGAAATCGTATTCGTCACATGCCGCGCTGTTTACTTCACCCATTTCTTATTCTCCGTTCGTGCTGTTTGGGAAATCAGAATCTGATCTCATAGTCCCTGACGTACCACCTTCCGCCGTTCGTGCGGATGAGGTTGCGTCTGACCGGGCTGCCGAGCTGCTTGCCGTTCTTGTCGAAGGAGATTGTCTGGACGGAAGCATATTCGATCTTGTCCCCGTAGCGTTTGGCAATGTTTTCCTGGTCTTCCTTGCTCAGGAAATAGGAATCAAGCCCGTTGCTGTCGTCATAGCCCTTGACGACCGTGATCTTTGTCTCTTCAGGCACCACCTCGGCATGGACGTATTCGCCGTGGAAGCGTTCCTGATGCAGATCCCAGAAATACAGCATGAGATCCTGCTGTGTCGGATTCTGCCGTCTTTCTGGCTGGATGCAGTCGGCGTAGAGGTCGTAGTTCTTCTCTTTGATGGCCTGACGGAAGATCTCCACAAGGCGTTCGGGGGTCACGTCCTCCGGTACGGACTTTTCGGTATACCAGGCTTCCTTGATGCCGGCCACTTCATCTTCACCCTCGAAATAACCGCTGCTTTCCTTGTCCGGGTCATAAAGGCCGATCACATGGCCCGGGACGTAGAGCGCAACCGGTTCAACGACCACCGCATAGACCGGGGCACCGATCTTTTTCTCTCCGGCTTCGGGCTGTTCCATGGTCAGATCCGTGATCACGCCGAGAACGGTCCACTTGTCCACTTCCATCATGGTGCTGTCCACGAGCCGGCGGTAGCGCTTCACCGCTTCATACGGACCGAGCCATTTGCGGGTATCGATTTTAAGGAAATACATGCCGGTGGAGCGCTTGCCCATCCAGATATACTCTCCGGTGACGCCCATGAACTGGTTCATCGGATAGCGGACTTCATCAAGGATGACGAAGGTACCGGTCAGATCGTCAATATCTTCTTCCATCACGTCCGGCGCCGGATATAGTTTCTCTCTGATCTTGTCCTTATGCTGCGCGATGAGCGCATTCCAGGCTTTCTCGCTCTTTTCGCAGTACATCTCACGGAGCTTCTGCTCGTTGACCAGGTAGACCGTCATATCGTCCGTGATATCGGTAAAGTTGCCCGTCGAACCGATCAGGCAGGCTCTTGCGCGCTCAAAGAGGTCCCTGACCCGGGAATCGTTCGGGGCAAACTCATTCAGGATCATGATGCGGCCGAGGGCGTCTTCTTTCGAACGGAAGATGCCGGTGGCGCCCTGCGCGCGCTTCACCTCGGCTTCGAATTCTTTCAGATACATCTCCGCCTGCTGGATGCGCATGGTCAGATTGGAGTCATTGACGTTGAATAAGGTTTTATCGATCATTGCCGTTTGTTCCTTTCGGAGGAAATGGTTTTGAAAAAGGAGCCCGCGCATGGCGGGCTCCCGCTTGTCAGACCATCATTCAGGGCTTCGCTGTGCCGCAGTCAGAGCAGAAGTTGCCTTCATTCTCCTTGCCGCATTTCGGGCAGGTCCATGCACCGGGCTTCGCCGTGCCGCAGTCAGGGCAGAACTTGCCGGTGTTGTGCTTGCCGCACTTCGGGCAGACCCATTCTCCCTCGGGAGCGGGCTTTGCGGTGCCGCAGGCGGAGCAGAAGTTGCCTTCGTTCACCTTGCCGCATTTCGGGCAGGTCCAGCCGTTCGCCGGTGCCGCAGGCTGTCCATCGCCCATGGCATACATATTGGCGATGCTGCCGCCGGCAGTGTTCATGGTCATGCCGACGCCCATCAGGCCGGCCATCGCGCCGTTCTCGTTGGCGGCGGCAGTGTTGATGGCAGAGCCCAGCTGACCGGTCATGTAGCCGGCGCCCAGGTTCGGATTGGACAGGGTCGCGGCCGTCTGCAGGGCTTTGATGCGTTCCTGATCCTCTTCGGGCAGGGTCACGGTGGACAGGGCCACGCTGACGACTTCGATGCCGCGCAGCTCGCCCCACTTCTTGGACAGCTGCGTGTGCATGGCGTCAGTCAGTTCTTCGTTGTGGGTAACGATCTGATTCGGGCGGATCTCCAGATCGGACAGCTTGCCGAACGCGGGCTGCAGGGCAGACAGGAATTCGGACTTCAGCTGAGGATCAAGGGTCTCGCGGCGGTATTCCTGAGCGACATTGCCGACCACCTTGGTGTAGAACAGCATGGGATCGGACAGTCTGTAGGAATAGATGCCGGCGCAGCGGACGGACACATCGATATCGATGTTGGCGCGTCTGTCGACCACGCGGAACGGGACCGGATTGGCCGTGCCGAACTTGTTATCAATGATCTCTTTGGTGTTGAAGTAGTAAACGCGCTGATCCTTGCCGGTGCTGCCGCCCATGGTGAAACGGCGGCCGACCACCTTGAAGGTCTCCAGCAGGCTCTTGCCGAACTTGCCGGTAAAGATGGACGGTTCAGTGGAGGAGTCCCAGGTGAACTCACCGGGTTCGGCGCAGAATTCCACGACCTTGCCCTGTTCCACGATCATCATGCACTGGCCGTCGGCAACAACGATGCCGGAGCCGTTGGAGATGATATTATCCGATCCCTTGGTGTTCGAGGAACGATTGCCCACTCGCTTCTGGCCCTTTACCATCAGAACATCCTTGTCAAGCGCTTCGCAGTAGAAAAATTCTTTCCACTGATCCGCCAGTACTCCGCTGACGGAACCGAGTGCTGCAGAAATAAGACCCATAATTTAGCTCCTTTCGCTTCGCGATTTTTTTCATTAAGCAGGTTTTTGCTTGTTCATTCGTATTCATCATACATTACCTGCATTATTATAGCAAATATTTTTTTATTTTTGAAGAGTTTTTTTAACGGCGCGGACCGCCCGGACCTCTCCCGCCGGGACCGCCGCGCACTCTTCCGCCCGGGCCGCCGTCCTCATGCTGTCTGCTCTCCTGCCGCTCCTGCCTGGTCACGCTTCTGCCGAGAAAGATCTCATTATAGCCTCGCAGGCGGTAGCTGCCCTTCACGATATAATTCCTGGCTGTCTTTGCCGTCTGTACCGGTCTCATGCGGCGCATCATGCTGCTGGTCACGGCCCAGGCCACCACAAAGGCCACGCCGACCGCCCACAAAAGGTCCTCCGGCTCCATTCCGCCTCCGTCAAAACCGGACGCGGAAGCGGCAACTTCCTCCAGATCCCTATCGGCTGAAGGCGCGGTCTCCTGCTCCGCTCCTGCGGCAGAGCCGAGAGCCTGCGCAAAGGCAGGCTGCCGCGGGTAAAGAAGCAGCGCGGCAGCAAGCAGGAGCCATATGATATGTACCCAGTTTCCTGGACACATTGATTTATGACCGAGGCTCAACAAGTGGATGCCATTCTGTACTTTACAGGTGGCATCCACTTTGTTTTTGCCTGGATGCGCTCGTTGTTGTAGTA
>Ga0129307_1001805_pt1 | contig 20305 bp, 18 predicted proteins | sample P1105metagenome_FD_94437 | JGI IMG/M metagenome (GOLD analysis project Ga0129307, IMG submission 94437) | Capybara group fecal microbial communities from Wisconsin, USA - P1105 metagenome | ecosystem: Host-associated > Mammals > Digestive system > Large intestine > Fecal | place: USA: Wisconsin... | reverse complement strand
TTTGTTAAACCGTCCTTGATTGGTTTTTATTAGAGTCCCGAATGGGGCTTGGTTTTGTGCGCCCTTTTTCAACAGTTATCCTTTTTCCGAAAAGGGGGTTGACATCTAATAGTAAGTCACCCCCTTTTCACGCTCTATTCTGTACACTCTTTTAGCGTTTCATCCGCTTTTCTTTTTTGTGCCGCTGTGATATAATGGGTCCACGATTTTTTTGACGGGAGCTGATGGGCGTTATGTGGCAAAAGACCTGTTACCGTGTGGTGGTCAAGGTGGGCACCTCCACGCTGACCCATGACACCGGGGCGCTGAACCTGCAGAGCATGGAGCGGCTGATCCGGGTGCTGGCGGATCTCAGCGGCTACGGCCATGAGATCATTCTGGTGTCCTCCGGCGCCATCGCCGTGGGCACGGCCAAGCTGTCCCTGCCGGAGCGGCCAAAGGAGCTGCGGATGAAGCAGGCGGCCGCCGCCGTGGGCCAGTGCCGGATGATGCACATCTACGACAAGCTGTTCTCCGAATACAACCGCTCCGTGGCCCAGATTCTGCTGACCGGGGACGACGTGGAGGACCCGGTGCGGGGCGAGCACCTGTCCAACACCTTCTCCGCCCTGCTGGAGATGGGGGTCATCCCGGTGGTGAATGAGAATGACTCCGTCTCCTCGGCGGAGATTGAGACCGGACGCCACAAGGTGCTGGGCGACAATGACACCCTGTCCGCCATCGTGGCCAAGCTGTGCCGGGCGGATCTGCTGATTCTGCTCAGCGATATCGACGGGCTCTATGAGGCGGACCCCCACACCCATCCGGAGGCCCGGCTCATCCACCGGGTGCCCGCCCTGACGCCGGAGATTCTGGAGATGGCCGGAGGCGCGGGCAGCTGGCGGGGCACCGGCGGCATGGCCACCAAGCTGTCCGCCGCCCGCATCGCCATGGAGGCCGGGTGCGATATGGTCATCACCAACGGCGCCCGGATGGATGACCTGTACGGCATCGTGGAGGGCCGGGACATCGGCACCCGGTTCCTTGCCCAAAAATAAGGATGAGAAGAAACGGCAGGAGATGGAAAGGGAAATCCCTTTCCATCTCCTCTCTCATGCTACGCCGTCTCCCGCTGCCGGTGCATCCAGCACAGCAGCCGGGCGGACTCCACCGCCGCCAGGGCCCGGACGCCGTCAAAGTCCACATAGGGGTTGCAGAGGGACTCCAGGGCGTCGTGGGCGGCCTTGGCCTCCCCGAGAGCCTCCACGGCCTCCTGCCGCAGCAGATGGGCCATGCGAGTCTCGAACCGCAGGCGAGCCTTGTTCTCCGGCTTGACCATGGCGTCCAGCCGCAGGCGGCGGTAGGGCTTTCCCTCCCAGCGCAGCTCCGGGCGGCTGGTGACAAAGGCCAGCCCCAGGCCGGGGATCAGCAGATGCTCCGGCTGGGACGGGTCCTCCGGGCCGGGACAGAGAAGGGTGTCCCAGCCCCGCTCCGCCGCGGCCGCCGCCATCCGCCTCAGAATGGGCCCTGCCAGGCCGAAGCTGTCCTCCAGCTCATAGAGCCGGGGGCACAGGGCCTTCACGGTATCGGTCCGCCAGACATAGCCCCGGTGGGTGATGGTGCCCAGGAACCGCTGCCGGGAGATCCCCGCCTCCCCGCCGGACTTGCGCAGCTCCCGGGCGATGACGCCCCCCACCCGCCGGTCCAGCCGCCGCCAGTCCACAGTACGGCAGGCGGCGGCCCGGCCGTCCAGCTCCACCTGCCGGGCGGCCTTCAGGGCGTGGAAGGCCCGTATACAGGCGGCGTCCCCCCGGTCCGTCAGGCGGATGATCTCCTCCCGGGCGGCCTTGGCGGCGGTGATGTCCAGAAACCGTCCCAAATCCACCCACCGCCCCACCGCGCCGGGATAGGGCGGCTCCGCCGGGTGGGGCGCCGTGCCGTCCAGCAGGGCGCAGCGCAGCTCCGGCAGAAGAACCCCATCCAGGGAGTCCGGGTCCCCGGCGCAGTGCAGGTACTCCACCGGCGTGTCCGCTCCCTCCATGGCCTCCCCCACCAGCCGGAGGAAGGTGGACTTTCCCCCGCCGGGGCCGCCTTTCAGAATCATCAGGTCATAGAACGACCGGTCCTCCGTGATCTGCTCCCGCAGGGTCTGGTAGCCGTCGCCGCCGTTGGCACTCAGGAAAAAATGTGCTGCACGCGCCATATGGTCCCCTCCAAATCCGATTTCACTTTCAGGCTATGTGAAACCGGCCCGTCCTGACCGTCTTTTTTTCGATTTGCCGGGGCGTTTTGAAATTTTTCATAGGCGGCCCGCAAAAAAGGAACCCCGTCCCGCCGTTATGGCGGGGACGGGGCTTCGCTGTTTTCATGGGATTTCCGCCTCACAGGAACACCGCGTTCTCCTTCGGCTCCGTGAAGTTCCGCTCCAGCATGGCCACATGGGACAAAAAGGCCGGGTCGTCAAAGTACTTGGCCCCCTTGGTGCACTTGCGGACGCACCGCTGACACTTGATGCAGGTGCCGGGGACGCTGCTGACGTCCGCCGGGTCGATGGCCCCCATGGGGCACAGCCGGGCGCAGGCGCCGCAGTTGGTGCACTTGGACAGGTCGGTCTTGGGCTTGGCCTTCAGGAACTTGGCGGGCTGCCCGTCGGTACCCTTGGGCACATAGTAGGGCGCGGCGGCGTCGCCGGGCACCTGGACAGGGGCGGGAATTTCTGTCAAGTGCTTTACCTTGTCAGCCGTTCTCTTGGCGAAATCCTTCATCTCCAGCTCATCGCTCCAGCCGGGGCGGCCGAAAGCCAGCTCGTCGGTGAAGGCGTGGCGGCCCACAAAGGCTCCGGCGGCCACGGTGTGGAAGCCGTTGTTCTCCAGCGTGGCGCACAGCTCCGCCAGAGAGTTGTCATAGCTCCGGTTGCCGAAGGTCACCGCCGGCACCGCCAGGGCGCCGCCCCCCACCGTCTGCTCCTGGATGTAGGGCAACAGTTTGTTGGGGATCTTGCCGGCATAGGTGGGTGTGGCGAACACCACCAGATCCCCCTCTCCGAAGGCCATGGCGGACTGCCGGGCCTGCAGGGGGGTGAAATCCAGGGTGTGCAGCGGACGATCCAGGGCCTGGGCCAGCTCTCCCGCGATGATTTCCGCCGCCTTCCGGGTATTGCCTGTGGCGCTCCAGTAGACGCACCAAACCTGTTTGATCTCCATAGGTACTCCCTCTCTTTTTCATTTTTCAGTGTCCGCCTCCGGCGGGGACGGTTCAGATGGAAAAATCCTTTTCGCTGAGTTTCCCCGTGTCCAGCGTGGCCGGACGGGGCGGCGTGCGCTTCAGGGGATCGTAGCGGAAGCGGCCGCAGTGGGACTCCATGGGCACCACGCCCTTCCTCACGCAGATGACCTCCCGCTCGTTGATCTGGGAGCCCTTTTCGCAGTAGGCGCACCGGGGCTCCATGTCCTTCCGGAACAGTTTCATAATTCTCCCTCTCCTTGCAAACATCCACACAGATGCCCCGTCCAGGAGGGCCTTTCCCTCCGGCGGGCAGATGATTCTTACAGGGCGTCGATGGTCAGGCCGGACTCTCCCGCGGACGCCCGGACGTGGGTGATGGGGCTCTCGTAGCTGTCGATGATTCTGGTGGCCAGGGGATCCTCGATCTCCTTCTGGATGGTGCGGCGCAGGTTCCGGGCGCCGTAAGTGATGGAGTAGGACTTCCTGGTCAGCCAATCCAGCAGGGAGTCGTCCCAGGTGAAGGTGATGGCCTTGTCCTTGAGAGAGGCCGCCAGCTCCTCCAGCATGATGCGGGCGATGGCCCGGAAGTTCTCCTCGGACAGGCGGTTGAAGCAGATGACCTCGTCCACCCGGTTGATGAACTCGGGGCGGAGGAAGCCCTCCAGGGCCTTCATGGCCTTCTCCTTGTCCTGCTCACTGACGGTGCGGCCGAAGCCCACCGTGCCACCCTCCTTGGAGCCGCTGCCGGCGTTGGAGGTCATGACGATGATGGTGTTCTCAAAGTTCACCTTCCGGCCGTGGGCGTCGGTGATCTCGCCGTCGTCCAGAATCTGCAGCAGCACGTTCAGCACGTCGGGATGGGCCTTCTCAATCTCGTCGAACAGGATGACGGCGTAGGGCTTACGGCGGATTTTCTCCGTCAGCTGCCCCGCCTCGTCATAGCCCACATAGCCGGGAGGAGAGCCCACGATCCGGGACACGGAGTGCTTCTCCATGAACTCGGACATGTCCAGTCGGATCAGGGCGTCCGGGGTGTTGAACAGATCCGTGGCCAGCTGCTTCACCAGCTCGGTCTTGCCCACGCCGGTGGAGCCCACGAAGATGAAGCTGACGGGCTTGTGCTTGGGGGAGATGCCTACCCGGTTCCGGCGGACGGCGGCGGACACCGCCGCGATGGCCTCGTCCTGGCCCACGATGTGGCGTTTCAGCCGCTCCTCCAGCTGGCTGAGCCGCTGGAACTCCTGCTCCCGGATTTTGGCCGCCGGGATCTTGGTCCACAGCTCGATGACGTGGGCCAGGTTCTCCATGGTCAGCTGGGGATCGCCCTTTTCCAGCAGGCCGTTCAGCTCGGTGTTCAGCTGCAGCTCCTTGCTCTTCAGCTCCGCCATCCGGGCGTAGTCGCCCTCGGCCTTCTCCTCCTTCTCCTCCAGCATGGTCCGCTCCTTCTCATAGTCGTCCAGCCGGCGCTGGATCTCCATGCGGCGGGAGATGTCCGGGTCCTTCAGGTTCAGATCGGAGCAGGCCTCGTCGATCAGGTCGATGGCCTTGTCCGGCAGGAACCGGTCGGTGATGTACCGCTCGCTGAGCACCACCGCCTGACGGAGAATGCCGTCGGAGATGCGCACACCGTGGTATTGCTCATACTTGGGAGCCAGGCCCTTCAGAATCTGGACGGAGTCCTCGATGGAGGGCTCGTTGACGGTGACGGGCTGGAACCGCCGCTCCAGGGCGGTGTCCTTCTCGATGGACTTGCGGTACTCGTTGAAGGTGGTGGCACCGATGACCTGGATCTCGCCCCGGGACAGGGCGGGCTTCAGGATGTTGGCGGCGTTCATGCTGCCCTCGGCGTCGCCGGCGCCCACGATGTTGTGGACCTCGTCAATCATCAGGATGATGTTGCCCAGACGCTTCACCTCGTCGATGAGCCCCTTCATGCGGCTCTCGAACTGACCCCGGAACTGGGTACCGGCCACCAAGGCGGTCAGGTCCAGCAGATAGACCTCCTTCTCCCGCAGCTTATAGGGTACCTGCCCGCTGACGATGCGCTGGGCCAGGCCCTCGGCGATGGCGGTCTTGCCCACGCCGGGCTCGCCGATCAGGCAGGGGTTGTTCTTCTGACGGCGGTTCAGAATCTGGATAACCCGCTCGATCTCCTGTTCCCGGCCGATGACCGGGTCCAGCTTTCCCTCCTTGGCGCGGCCGGTCAGGTTCTGACAGTAGTTCTCCAGATACTTGCGCTTGCCGTTCTTCTCGCTCTTGCGCTCCTTGTCCCGGTCGGACCGGGCGCCGCCGGGCTGGGATTCCCCGCTGTCACGGGACACGTCCCCCCCGGAGAACAGCCGGTTCAAAAAGGGGAAGGTGGCGGTCTTTCCCTCCTCTTCCTCCTCGTCGTCCCCGGCGTCCTCGCCGCCGGGCAGATCCTCCACGTTCTCCACGCCGTTGAAGGCCTGAAGCATCTCGTTGCTCAGGGTCTCCAGATCCTCGTCGGAGATGCCCATGCGCTTCATCATATCGTCCACCTGGGGTAGTCCCAGCTCCTTGGCGCACTTCAGGCACAGGCCCTCGTTGACGGTCTTGCCGCCGTCCAGCCGGGAAATGAACACCACGGCAACGTTTTTCTTGCATCTTGAACAAAGTGTAGGCTGCATTGTATACCTCCAGAAATGAAAGCGAACGGCCCAACCGGGCCCGCCATAAAATTACAGAAACGACAGCGCCGACAGGGGCGTGTGGGTGGTGAAAAACCGCAGCAGATGAGTCTGTGCCACCGCCGCCGTGTCGAAGGAGACGCCGAACCGCCGCAGCACCCAGACGGCCAGAAACACCGCCAGAGCCCCCTCAATGAGCCCCACGGCGCCGCCGCCCAGGGCGTTGGCCGTGTGCAGCACCGGCAGCTTCGCCACCAGATCCAGCGCCCGCACCGCCAGCTGCAGCAGAATCATCAGAACCACAAAGGCCAGCGTGAACAGCACCACGTGGAGAATGGACTCCGCCACGCTCTCCACCACGGCGGTGATCAGATCCACTCCGGTGTCCCGCACCTGGGTTTTGGCGCTCTCCAGAATGTCGCCGGCTGGGTCGTCGTCAATGCCCAGCAGGGAAAGCAGATCCGCCAGCTCCGGCGAGTCATCCTCCGCCGCCTGGTCTCCGCCGGGCTGGGGCTCCTGGGGCGTCACGTCTCCCTCGGTGCCCAGGGCTTGGTCCACCCGGGCCTCCACCCGCTTCTCAATCACGGGCTGGAGCATCCCAGCCGCCACCGGCGTGGCCGCGTTGGCGAAAATGCCCGCGCCCACCAGCACCGCCACGGACAGAACCAGCCCCGCCACGCTGCGGAGCAGGCCCCGGTAAGCGCCCCAGACGACGAAGCCCACCAGGGCCGCCGCCACGATACCGTCTATTATAACAGCTGTGTCCAACAATGCCTACCTCCTGAGGTGTAAACCTTTTGTGAATTTCGCTCCAATTTCTTCCTGTTTCCGCGCCATCTGCCTGCCATGGCAGTTTGATCCTTTTCCCGGGAATGCCCCCGTATCACTCCGCCGCGCCGCGGAAGGCGACCGCTTTTACGGCAGGAACAGCCGGGCACTCTCGGAGGACAGCAGCAGGGCGGAGCCGTCCTCCCGGACCAGGGCCGACTTGGCGTAGCCCGTATCGGTCAGACTGGCGTACTCCTGCAGCTCCGGGTTGTAAATCATCAGCTTGTCGACGTAGAGCACCGCCACATACCGGCCGGCAGCGGAGACGCTGAGGACGCCCTCCCGGATGTCCAGGGAGGCGATCTCCCGCCCGTCGTCACCCACGGTGACCAGCTTCCCCACGCTGCCGGACTGGTAGCGGTTCAGCAGCAGCACGCTGTACCCGTCGCCGGACAAGTCGTACTCCCTGAGATACCAGCCGCCGAAGCCGTAGGTCTCCTCCGCCTCTCCGGCGGTGGTGGCGAAGGTCAATCCGGTGTCGCTGAGGGCGGCCAGCTGCCCGGCCTTCTCCCGCAGCTCCAGCACCAGGCCGTCCCGGATGTTGTAGTCCGCCTTGGGCTGCTCGGCGTTCAGATCGTAGAGCACAATGTTGCTGACAAAGACGCTGCTACTCTGCCCCAGGGTCACCGCCGCCATGGACTTGCAGTCCTCCGTGACGCAGGCCCCGGTGACGAACCGCTGGGAGGAATTATACGCAAAGACCGGCTCCTCCAGCTTGTCGCTGTAGACCCGGACGCTGCCCTTGTAGCCCTTCTTCTCCGCCGTCACCGCCAGCCATCCCTTCCCGTTCAGGGAGGCGGAGATGTAGGTCTCCACCGGGTCCGCCGTCAGGTGCAGCAGCTCCGTGCCACTCTGATCCACCACATACAGTTCTGTGCCGCCCACGTCGTAGGCCACCGCCCGGTCCCCCGCGGCGGTGAGGGCCGGGTTCTCCATGGCCACGGGGATGGAGCAAACCTGCCGTCCCTGGCCGTCCAGCACCCGCAGCTCCGTACCGGACAGCACCGCCAATCCGTCGCCCAGCAGGGCGAAGCGGTTATCAGCGGCGGCTTCATAAGTAAAGCTGACAGAGCCGCCGGAGGTCTGGGCGCTGCCGTAGGCGAACCGGCGCAGAATGGCGTCGAAGCCGGTGCCGTCCCGCCAGGCCGCCGCCAGCACCACGGCCAGCACCGCCAGCAGAATCAGCAGAAAGGTGAAAAAATGCCGGACGGGGTGGCGGCCCTTCTGCCGCCGCTCCTCCTCGCTGTCATCGTCGTTCCAGATGTCGTGTGTCCTGTGTTCAGTCATTGAGCCGCTCATCCTCATACCAAAGTCTCGTCAGGTACAGTCCCCCGGGGGGCACGGTGGGACCCGCCATGGTGCGGTCCCCGCTCTCCAGGATGGCGGGGATGTCCTCCGGGGTGAACTTCCCCTCCGCCGCGTACAGCACCGTGCCGGTGATGGCCCGTACCATGTTATACAGAAAGCCGTCGGCGCAGACCTTCAGCTCCAGCAAATCGCCGTTTCTCGTCACATCGCACCAGTAAATGGTGCGGACGGTGGTCCTCGTCTCCGTGCCTACGCTCCGTACCGCCCGGAAGTCGTGGGTGCCCACGAACTGGTGGGCCGCCCGGTTCAGAAATTCCTCGTCCAGCCGCTTGGGATAGAAGTAGGCGCGGTTGACATAAAACGGGTTCTTGAACCGGGAGTTGTAGATGCGGTAGGTGTACTCCTTCTTCACGCAGGAGGTGGTGGCGTTGAAGTCCTCCGCCACCTCAAAGGCCCGCTCCACGGCGATGTCCTCCGGCGTGTGGGTGTTGATGGCGAAGGGCAGCCGCTCCAGGGGGATGCCGCTCTCCGTGCGGAAATTGGCGATGTACTTCTCCGCGTGGACCCCAGCGTCGGTGCGGCCGCAGCCGGTGAGGTGCACCGGGGCACTGGTGATCTTCTCAATGGCCTTCTGCAGCGTCTCGCAGACGGTGACGGCGTTTTTCTGGACCTGCCACCCGTGGTAGGCGGTGCCGTTATACATCAGTTTCAGTGCGATGTTGCGCATAGTCGGTCAAGCTCCTTATTCCGGCCAGGTGACGGTCACGCCGCTCTCAGGCCAGCGCTCCTCGGTCTGCCAGGAAGAGACGATGTCCCAGGTGTGCAGGGTAAACTCATAGCGAAGTCCGGCCTGGTCCCTGCAGGCAAACCGCAACTCCACACGATCCCCCGCCGCACAGGGCAGGCCCCCCAGTTCTTCCAGATAGGGATAACCGGAGTAGGTCCCCGGTTTCTCCGTTGTCTCCGCCGGGGCTTCCAGGACGGTGCGTCCGTTTTTTACCAGCCGGAATACCGGCTCCTCCACCACTGCCCCGTCGGCCAGCACCACACTCCGGTGGACCAGGTACAACCGCCCGTCGCCGGACATGTTGTACCCCATCTCGCCCCAGTTCTCCGCCAGACGCACGGGCAGCAGCGCATCCATGGAGTTGTAGACGGCGATTTCCTGGGTGTATCGTTCTCCGTTTTCATAATAGACCACCGTAAAGGCCACGGCGCTGTTCTCCTCATAAGGAAGCGTCAGCTCATGGCCGATGGTGCCGTCACTCTTTGCCTCAAAATCGTAGGCCCGGGGCCACTGTTCATTCTCCCCCGGGTCTATCCCAGGCCGGTGGGCTACGGCGCTGTTCACGCCAATGTCCCGCCCCTCCGCTGGCGTGACAGAGACCCAGACGGTCAGTTCCCGGCGGGCGGCATCCACGCTCACAGGGGTGACCGACCAGGACGCCAGGGCCGGACCCGTATGAGCCGAGCGCTGCAATTCCAGCACCTGCTGCCGCAGGTCCCCGGTCTGCTGCTCCTGCTGCTCCAGCATCTCCGACAGAGAAGAAATCTCCGCTTCCAGAGCGTCAAACTTCTGGTTCTGCCAGAGGACTGCCGTCAGCAAGACCACGCACAGTGCCAAGGCAAGAATCTGCATCGAGTTCTTTTTCAGGAATCCCATAAGGCCAGTCTCCTTTCAAAAGTATCCCGTTACAGCTCCAGCCGGCCCAGGGTGATGACGGCGGCGGCGATGACCACGCCGCTGATCAGAGCCGCATAGTCCCGGCGCTCATACCGCAGTACGTGGAGCTTGGTCCGGCCCTCGCCGCCGTGGTAGCAGCGGCACTCCATGGCCGTGGCCAGCTCGTCCGCCCGGCGGAAGGCGCTGATGAACAGCGGCACCAGAATGGGAATCAGGGCCTTGGCCTTCTCAAACAGATTGCCGCTCTCAAAGTCCGCGCCCCTCGCCTTCTGGGCGGACATGATCTTGTCCGTCTCCTCGATGAGAGTGGGGATGAACCGCAGGGCGATGGACATCATCATGGCCAGCTCATGGACCGGCACATGGAAGTTTTTCAGTCCGTTCAGCAGCCGCTCCAGCCCGTCGGTCAGGCTGATAGGGCTGGTGGTGTAGGTCAGCAGGAAGGTACCCATGATCAGCAGCATGATCCGCAGCACCATGCGCAGGGCGTTGGACACGCCCGCGTCGGTGATCTTCAGAAAGCCCAGCTGGAACAGCACCTGCCCGGGGGTGAAGAACAGGTTCAGCACCGCCGTGAACAGGATGATGATGACCACGGGCTTCAAACCCCGCACCAGGGCCTTCAGCCCCACCTTGGAGACGCGGACGCAGGCAAACAGCGTCAGGGCCACCAGGCCGTAGGACAGGAAGGACTTGGCGCAGAACAGGGCCACGATGTAGATGACCACCAGCAGGATCTTCGTCCGGGGGTCCAGCTTATGGGCCGGGGTATTTCCGGGGAAATACTGACCCAGGGTGATGTCCTTCAGCATGCCGCGCCCTCCTTTCGGAGGTTCAGCAGCGCGCGTTTCAGCTCCTCCACAGTGTAGACCGCCGGGTCGATGGGCAATCCCCGGTCCCGCAGGGCCATGGCCACCCGGGTCACCTGGGGCACGTCCAGCCCCGCGGCGATCAGCTCCTGTCCCCGGGCGAACACCTGCCGGGGAGCGCCGTCCATGAGAATATGGGCGGACTTCAGTACCAGAATCCGGTCCACATTCTGGGCGATCTCGTCCATGCTGTGGCTGACCAGAATCACGGTGCCGCCCCGGTTCCGGTGGAAGTCCCGGATGTTGGCCATCAGATTCTCCCGCCCGGCGGGGTCCAGGCCCGCCGTGGGCTCGTCCAGAATCAGCACCTCCGGCTCCATGGCGATGACGCCCGCCAAGGCCACCCGGCGCTTCTGTCCGCCGGACAGCTCAAAGGGGGACTTGTCCAGCGCCTCGCTTTTCAGTCCCACCAGCTTGGCGGCGGTGCGGACGCAGCGGTCCAGCTCCTCCCCCGTCTTTCCCTGGTTGATGGGGCCGAAGGCGATGTCCTTGTAGACGGTCTCCTCAAACAGCTGGTACTCCGGGTACTGGAACACCAGGCCCACCCGGAACCGCACGTCCCGGATCTTCTTCGGCTCCGCCCAGATGTCCTTTCCGTCCAGCAGGATGCGGCCCGCCGTGGGCTTCAAAAGGCCGTTCAGGTGCTGGATCAGGGTGGACTTGCCGGAGCCGGTGTGGCCGATAATGCCCAGAAACTCCCCCTCCTTCACAGTAAAGGACAAGTCCTCCACAGCGTTGCGCTGAAAGGGCGTTCCGGCGCCGTAGGTATGGGTGAGATGCTCGATCTGCAGTATATCCTTCAACTCGGTTTCCCTCTTACTTCGTCGATTTCTCTGTCTTGCCGGGGGTAAGCGCCGCCGTGATGGCGTCAGCACATTCGTCCACGGTCAGGGCGCTGAGGGGCACGTCCATGCCCTCCTGCCGCAGGTCATACAGCAGCGCCACGGTATCCGGCACCGTCAGTCCCATGGACCGCAGCTCCTCCACATGGGAGAACACCTCCCGGGGAGCGCCGTCCATGGCCACTTTGCCGTCGTCCATGACCAGAACGCGATCCGCCTCCTCCGCCTCGTTCATGTGGTGGGTGATGAGGATGACGGTGATGCCCTTCTCCTGATTCAGCCGGTGGACGGTGGACAGCACCTCCTGCCGCCCGATGGGGTCCAGCATGGCGGTGGCCTCGTCCAGCACGATGCAGTCCGGCTCCATGGCGATGACGCCGGCGATGGCGATGCGCTGCTTCTGTCCGCCGGACAGCAGATGGGGGGCGTGGGTGACAAATTCGCTCATGCCCACGGCGGCCAGGGCATCATCCACCCGCTTGCGGATCTCCGGACTGGGCACACCCAGATTCTCCGGGGCGAAGGCCACGTCCTCCTCCACCACGTTGGCGACAATCTGGTTATCCGGGTTCTGGAACACCATGCCCACCCGCTGCCGGACGGCCAGCAGCAGCTCCTCGTCCAAGGTGTCCATCCCCTCCACGTACACCTTGCCGCCTGCGGGCAGCAGCACGGCATTGAAGGTCTTGGCCAGGGTGGATTTGCCGGAGCCGTTATGGCCCAGCACCACCACGAAGCTGCCCTTTTCGATGGCGATATCCACACCCCGCAGGGCCTGGACGGGCTGTTCTCCCTCCTCCGCCGGGTAGGTGAAGGTCAGGTCTTTTGTCTTGATCATAGTTGACATAGCTCTTGTCACTTTCTCTTACTCTTCTTTTGCCGCAGGCAAAACGGATGCGGCGTACCCCTTGCGGGTTAAGGGGGAGCCTCCCCCCTTACTCGCTGCACCAGCGCCCGGTGGCGCCGCAGGGCAGGGCCAGTCCCGTCTCCGTGACGGGCAGCCCCAGCTCGTCCCAGGTGCACTTCCCGCCGTACTTCTGCGCCACCAGCAGATTCAGCAGATACCCCAGCACGGAGGGGGCCAGGCCGGTGGTATAGGAGTTGATCAGCACAAACAGGGGCCTTTCCGACAGCACCCCGGCGCACAGCTTCACAAAGGGATACAGGTTCTCCTCCAGCTTCCACACCTCGCCGCCGGGGCCCCGGCCGTAGCTGGGCGGGTCCATGATGATGGCGTCGTAGGTCTTGCCCCGGCGGATCTCCCGCTCCACGAACTTGGCGCAGTCGTCGATGATCCAGCGGATGGGGGCGTCGGAAAGGCCGGACAGACGGGCGTTGTCCTTGGCCCAGGCCACCATGCCTTTCGCCGCGTCCACATGGCACACGGAGGCCCCGGCCTTAGCGCAGGCCACCGTGGCGCCGCCGGTGTAGGCGAACAGGTTCAAAACCCGGATGGGCCGTCCGGCATGGCGGATCTTCTCCATGACGAAGTCCCAGTTCACCGCCTGCTCTGGAAAGAGGCCGGTATGCTTGAAGTTCATGGGCTTCACCTGGAAGGTCAGCTCGCCGTAGCGGATCTGCCAGCTCTCCGGCAGTGAGATCTTCTTCTCCCAGTGTCCGCCGCCGGTTTGGCTGCGGAGATACCGGGCGTTGGCCCGTTTCCAGCCGGGGTTCTGATGGGGGGTCTCCCAGATAGCCTGGGGGTCCGGCCGCACTAAAAACTGCTTGTCCCAGCGCTCCAGCTTCTCTCCCCCGCCGCAGTCCAGCAGCTCATAGTCCCGCCATTGATCCGCGATCCACATAGACGATTCCTCCGTTTATGATCACATAGTAAATCATGTTATTATACCGCGAAAGGGTGCTGTTCGTCAATTGGATTTCCCGGTGGAACACCCCGAAAAAGCGAAAACGGGAGGCCCTCCTCTCGAAGGTCCTCCCTGGTTTCAGAGCGCCGCCGCGGCGGCGGAGTGGTTTTTCCGGGCGGGACGCTGCTCCCGCTGGGGCTCCTGGGCGGCGGGAGACGCCGTATCCGCCTTCTCCGCCAGCCGCTCCCGGGCCACCGCCAGCATCAGCTTGATGCGGTTCTCCTGGTTGACGCGGGTGGCGCTGGGGTCGTAGTCGATGGGGGTGATGTTGGCCTGGGGGTACAGCTCCCGCAGCTTGTTGATCATGCCCTTGCCGCAGATGTGGTTGGGCAGGCAGCCGAAGGGCTGGGCGCAGACGATGTTCTCATAGCCGGACTGAATCAGCTCGATCATCTCGGCGGTCAGCAGCCACCCCTCACCCATCTTGTCGCCCATGCCGATGACGCCGTCGGCAAGTTTACATAACTCAGAGAAGGGCAGGGGCGCGTGGTATCCGTTGTCCCGCAGGGCGGAGAGGATGACCTTCTCCATCCGGGCGATATATTCCAGAATCACAGCGGAGACGTGCTTCTCGGCGAAGGAGCCGCCGTAGAGCCGGGCGGTCTCGGAGGGGTTGTAGGCGCAGTACTGCACGAAGCCCATCAGCCCCGGCAGGTTCACCTCGCAGTCCTGGGAGGCCAGGAAGTTCTCCAGGTCATTGTTGCCCAGGGGGGAGTACTTGACGTAGATCTCCCCCACCACGCCCACCTTCACCTTGGGCGTCCGGCGGACGGGGATGGCGGCGAACTCCGCCGCGATTTTGGGCATGGCGGCCTTCATCTCCCGCTGGGAGAAGCCCTTTCCCTGGTGGACCCAGCCGCAGATGGTGTCCAGCCACTTGTCCTGCAGCGTCTGGGCCGTGCCCTTCTCCACCTCGTAGGGGGCGGTCTGGGCCTTCAGGGCCACCAGCAGGTCGCCGTAGTAGATGGCGGAAAGAGCCATGCGCATGAAGGTCAGGTTCATGGGCAGGCTGCTGTCCTTCTCCAGGCCGGAGAAGTTCAGACTCAGCACGGGGATGTTGCCGTAGCCCGCCTTCTGCAGCGCCTTGCGCAGCAGGAAGATGTAGTTGGACGCCCGGCAGCCGCCGCCGGTCTGGGTGATGATCAGGGCGGTGTGGTCCAGGTCGTACTTGCCGGAGTTCAGGGCGTCCAAAAACTGCCCGATGACCAGCAGCGCCGGGTAGCAGGTGTCGTTGTGGACGTATTTCAGCCCCTGCTCCGCCACCTGACTGCCGCAGTTGCCCAGCAGCTCCACGTTGTAGCCCATGTACTCCATGGCGGCGGCCAGGATGCGGAACTGCACCGGAGCCATGTTGGGAATCAAAATCTTGTGGTTTTTTTTCATCTCCGGCGTAAAGCGCGGATACTCAAATTCCATGGGTTTTACGCCTCCTTGCTCTCGCGTTTCTCGTCCTGCTCGTCCAAGGCGGCGAACAGGCTCCGCAGGCGGATGCGCACGGCGCCCAGGTTGGTGATCTCGTCGATCTTCAGCTGGGTGTACAGCTTTCCGCCCGCCTGCAGAATCTCTCTTGTCTCGTCGGTGGTGATGGCGTCCACGCCGCAGCCGAAGGACACCAGCTGCACCAGGTCCATGTCCGGCTGGGTGCAGCAGTATCTTGCCGCCGCGTACAGCCGGGCGTGGTAGGTCCACTGGTTCAGCACTGTGGTCTTGAACGGCTCCACCCGGTTGGAGATGGAGTCCTCGGTGATGACCGCCGCGCCGGACCGGGTAATCAGGGTGTCGATGCCGTGGTTGACCTCCGGGTCCACGTGGTAGGGCCGGCCAGCCAGGACGATGATCCGCCGCCCCTCGGCCCGGGCCTGGTTGATGATGCGCTCCCCTTCGGAACGGATCTGCTCCATGTGATGGGCGTACTCGGCGTAGGCCGCGTCGGCGGCCGCCTGGATCTCCTTCTGGGAGACGCCGTCGAAGTACTTGCCCAGGATGGCGTGAATCTTCCTGACAAAGTCCTTGGGCCGGTGGAGGCCCACATAGTCGTAGATGAATTTGGTATCCCTGACCTCGGGGCAGTTGCCGGCGATGACCTCGGGATAGTAGGCCACCACGGGGCAGTTGTAGTGGTTCTGCCCCAGACCCTCGTCGATGTTGTAGGTCATGCAGGGGTAAAAGATGGCGTCCAGGCCCAGGCGGCTCAACGCGTCGATGTGGCCGTGGGCCAGCTTGGCGGGGAAGCAGGCGGTGTCGCTGGGGATGGTGCCCTGCCCCTTCAGATACAGCTCCCGGCTGCTGAGGGGGCTGTGGTACACGGCGAAGCCCAATTTCGTGAAGAAGGTGTACCAGAAGGGGTACAGCTCCCAGAAGTTCAGGCACAGGGGCAGGCCGATTTTCCCCCGGTTTCCCTTGACGGGCTTGTAGCCCAGAATCAGCTTCCGCTTGTACTCGTACAGGTTCCGCTCCCCGGTGTCGGCCTTGCCGGTGACGGGGCGGTCGCAGCGGTTGCCGCTGATGTAGGTCTCCCCGTCGGCGAAGGTGTTGATGGTCAGCTGGCAGTTGTTGCCGCACCGGCCGCAGACCTCGCTGCGGGTCTCCTGCCGGAAGACCTCCAGCTCGGCGGGGGTCAGCAGGGTGCTGCGCTGCCCGGATTTCGCCTTTCTCTGCCCGTAGAGGGCGGCGCCGTAGGCGCCCATCAGTCCGGCGATGTCCGGGCGGATGACCTCCACCCCCATCTCCTTCTCGAAGGCCCGGAGCACGGCCTCGTTGTAGAACGTGCCGCCCTGGACCACGATGTTCCGGCCCAGCTCCTCGGGAGAGGAGGCCCGGATGACCTTGTAGATGGCATTTTTCACCACGCTGATGGAGAGACCGGCGGAGATATTTTCAATCGTCGCGCCGTCCTTCTGGGCCTGCTTCACGCTGGAGTTCATAAACACGGTGCAGCGGCTGCCCAGATCCACGGGCCGGTCGGCGAACAGCCCCAGCTTGGCGAACTCCCGCACGTCGTAGCCCAACGCCTGGGCGAAGGTCTGGAGGAAGCTGCCGCAGCCGGAGGAGCAGGCCTCGTTCAGGAAGATGTCGCTGATGGCGCCGTCCTCGATCTTGAAGCACTTCATATCCTGTCCGCCGATGTCGATGATAAAGTCCACATTGGGCAGGAAGTGGCGGGCAGCGGTGAAGTGAGCCACGGTCTCCACCACGCCGTAGTCGGCGTGAAAGGCGTTTTTGGCCAGCTCCTCGCCGTAGCCGGTGGTGGTGACGGAGGCCACATGGAGCCGGGGATGCTCCTTGTAGAGCTTCTGCAGCACCTGCCGGATCAGGGGCACGGGGTTGCCCAGATTGGGCCGGTAGTCCGTAAACAGGATGTTGGCGGCCTCGTCCATGACCACCAGCTTCACCGTGGTGGAGCCGGAGTCGATGCCGATATGTACCGGGGCGTCATAGTCCGCCCCGAAGGGCACCCGGGGGACGGTGGCCTTGGCGTGGCGGGCCTGAAAGGCCTCGTACTCCGCCTCATTGGCGAACAGGGGCGGCTGGGAGCGGTAGGACGCGGCGGCGCCCCGCTCCTGGATGCGGTCCGCCACCTCCAGCAGGTCAAACTCCGTGTCGGAGTAGAAGGCCGCGCCCATGGCCACGAACAGCAGGCTGTTCTCCGGGCAGGTGCCCTGAACCCCCAGGGTCTTGTCGAAGCTGCGGCGCAGGCACTCCGAGAAGGTCAGAGGCCCGCCCAGATACAGCACATTGCCGCGGATGGGACGGCCCTGGGCCAGGCCCGCGATGGTCTGGTTCACCACCGCCTGGTAGATGCTGGCGGCGATATCCTCCGCCCGGGCGCCCTGGTTGATCAGGGGCTGGACGTCGCTCTTGGCGAACACGCCGCAGCGGGAGGCGATGGTGTAGGTCTTTTCCGCGCTGAGGGCGGCCCTGTCCATGTCGTCGGCGCTCATCTTCAGCAGGGTGGCCATCTGGTCGATGAAGGCGCCGGTGCCGCCGGCGCAGGAGCCGTTCATCCGCACCTCCAGACCGTTGGTCAGAAACAGAATCTTGGCGTCCTCGCCGCCCAGCTCGATGATGCAGTCCGTGCCGGGGGCCAGCCGGTTGGCGGCCACGCGGGTGGCAAACACCTCCTGGACAAAGGGCACCCGGACGCTCTCCGCCATGCCCATGCCGGCGGAGCCGGAGATGGACAGCAGGGCCCTGCCGCCGGGCACATACTCCGTCCCCATGCGGCGGAGCAGCTCCTCGGTCTTTTCCAGAATATGGCTGTAGTGCCGCTCGTAAGTACTGTATATAATTCGATCTTCGTCGTCCATCACCACGCACTTAATGGTGGTGGAGCCGACATCCAATCCGACTTTCAAGGGATTTTTCCTCCTTTTCAGGGCCGTGCCGCACTTTTTCTCGGTCAAAGCATAGTACTGCACAGTAAACCGATTTTACACTTTTCCAACAAAATGCGCAATATGCTTTTGTCACATATGACGTTAAGATTCTGTGAATTTTTTGCAGCACTCTCTGCAATTTCCAGACAGCCTGGGCACTTCCCTTTTCTGCCGGAATGTGCTATGATGGAGGCGTTCCTATCCACGGACGGCGCTGCCGTCTTCTGCTCATTTCCGGGCGATTCCGGAGAAAAGATTGGAGATCGTTTACAATGGAGACCGTTTTGCTGCACTGCTGCTGCGCCCCCTGCTCCCTGAGCTGCATCGACCCCCTGCGGAGCGAGGGTATTGAACCGGTGGCCTTTTGGTACAACCCCAACATCCACCCCTGGAAGGAGTATCAGGCCCGGCGGGACTGCCTGCTGGAGTACGCCCCCACCATCGGCATGGAGGTCCAGGTCCGGGAGGACTACGGCCTGAAGGACTTTGTCCGCCATGTGGCGGGGGACATTGAGCACCGCTGCGCCTACTGCTACGAGCACCGTATCGAGGGCGCCGCCCAGTACGCCGCCCAGCACGGCTTTTCCGCCTTCACCACCACCCTTTTGGCCAGTCTGTACCAGGACCATGAGGGCATCCGCCGGGCGGCGGAGAAGTACGCGAAGCAGTACGGCGTGGAGTTTCTGTACCGGGACTTCCGGCCCAACTTCCGGGCGGGGAACCAGCGGGCCCGGGAGCTGGGGTTCTATATGCAGAAGTACTGCGGCTGTGTGTTCTCCGAGCAGGACCGGTATCAGAAGCAGATCAACCGGGACAAGGAGAAATTCGGGGAGCAGGCATGAAAACAGCGGATGGCTGAAAAAGCCATCCGCTTCTTGCTGCAAATTCTCAGCAGCTCTCTCGCCGCCCGCTCGCACCGCGTCTCGCCGCCGTAGCCCAGGAAGCGCCGCAGGCCGCGGAGGCCGTCGTAGCCCGCCCGCAGGTCTGACAGCTCGATTTTGGCGGCCTCCACCCCGCCCCATTTCATCGCGTGCCGGATGTTGGAGGTTTTCATGTCGAGATACCACCGCAGGATGGTCAGGATGTCCCTCCAGGGGACGTCCTCTTTGGTTCGGTAAGCGCGCATCCACATCACCTCGCAAATATCATAATATTTCCATTGGAAAAAGCAATAGTTTTTTCCAATGTATATTGTCATTGAATTACCTGTTATATTGTTGGAGAGGTGATAATATGGGCTTTACCATTAAACCGACCCGGCAAAAGGAAGAAGCCGTTACAAAGTCCGTTTATATGAAGCGCTCCTTAGCCGATAAAATTGAAGAGATCGCCAAGGAAAATCAAACCACATTCAGCAACGTGGTCGTTTCCATGATTGAGAGCTGTCTGCGGGAAGAATGACGCCCGTAAGGGCCGGTGTCCTCACCGGCCCTTTTTTTGCGTCCTTTTCCGGCCATCACCGGGGGATTGCACCCCCCATTTTCTTTTGTCTTGCCAAAAGAAAATGCGCCGCGCCCGGTGGAAAAGAAAAGCGCTGGCGCCGTCCAAATCCCAAGTGGCATTTGGCGGCAAATGCGGGAGTCTTCCGAATCGGCCCGGTATATGATTTTGGCCCCTGCCGGGTGCGCCGTACCCCTGGGGAACAGGGGCTGCGCTCCGCCGCAGACTGACGGCTTTCGTAGGTAGCCGACGAAAGGCCTGTCCCTCTTGCCCCGCGCGTTCCGCTTCGCTACGCGCTGCCCGGGCAATTGTCGAGCCGCAGGGTGCGGACTCTTTCCCAGCCCGCATCCTGGGGAGAATTCAAAAGAGGGGCCCGCAGGCCCCTTCTTTTAGCCGTTTTAAGGGGGTGTGAGGGGAAATTCGGAATCCCCCCACGTTTCTCTTTAAGGGTTGGGGGAAATTCTCTTTTGAAAGGAGAATCTCCCCCGATTCCCCGGGCCGGGAATCCAGCCCAATCCCCCGGCGATGGCCGGAAAACGCAAAAAGAGAGCCGCGCTCTGCAGCGCGGCTCTTCTGTTGCGTGGCGTTCAGTCCGGTGACGCCGGATGAATCAATACTGACCCAGGTTGGCGGAGGCGTCGGAATTGGCGCTCTTGCCGAAGTGGAAGTCGTTGCCGGGCAGGATGGCGTTGAGGATGATACCGGCGATGGCGGCGATGGCCAGGGAGGTCAGAGTAATGGAGGCACCACCCACCTGGAAGGTCAGTCCGCCGGTGAAGCCCAGACCGCAGACCAGGATGACAGCAGCAATGATCAGGTTGCGGCTGTTGGTGAAGTCCACCTGGTTCTCCACCACGTTCCGCACACCGATGGCGGAGATCATGCCGTACAGGATGAAGCTGACGCCGCCGATGATGGCCGCGGGGATGGAGTTGATCACGTAGGCAAAGGCGGGGCTGAAGGACAGGATGATGGCGTAGATGGCCGCCAGACGGATGACCCGGGGATCGTGGACCTTGGACAGGACCAGCACGCCGGTATTCTCGCCGTATGTGGTGTTGGCAGGGCCGCCGAACAGGGCGGAGAGAGAGGTGGCGATACCGTCGCCGATGAGGGTGCGGTGCAGGCCGGGGTCCTCGATGAAGTTCTCGCCCACGGTGGCGGAGATGGCGGACATGTCGCCGATGTGCTCCATCATGGAGGCAATGGCGATGGGGGCCATCACCAGGATGGCGGAGATA
>Ga0129307_1001804_pt1 | contig 20338 bp, 14 predicted proteins | sample P1105metagenome_FD_94437 | JGI IMG/M metagenome (GOLD analysis project Ga0129307, IMG submission 94437) | Capybara group fecal microbial communities from Wisconsin, USA - P1105 metagenome | ecosystem: Host-associated > Mammals > Digestive system > Large intestine > Fecal | place: USA: Wisconsin... | reverse complement strand
CGCGATTCGGCTGACGCCTGCGGGGGAACTCTTGCGGGAGCGTGCGGAGGATATCCTTTCGATGGCGGACAGGACGGTGCAGGATTTCAAGTCGCTGAAGGAAGACGAGGTGGTGGGTGAAATCGCCATTGCCTGCGCGGAATCGCGGAACGTGAATTTTCTTTCGAAGTGCATCGGGATTCTCCGGGACGACTATCCGAAGATTAAGTACAACTTATATTCAGGCGACAGCGAGCGCGCTTTGGAAAAGCTGGACAAGGGCATTTTCGATTTCGCGGTGGTTGTAGATAACGTCGATTTGGAAAAGTACAACTGTCTTGCGGTGCGTTCGGTGGACCGCTGGGGCGTGGTGATGCGTCGCGATGACCCTTTGGCCAAGCGGGATTTTATTGAGCCGAAGGACTTGCTCGACAAGCCGCTGATGGCGTCGCGCCAGGCGATGGTGGCGGATTTGCCGAAGTGGTTCGGCGACGATATTTCGAGATTGAACGTGATTGTGGGGCTGGATCTTTCGTACAACGGTTCGGTGCTTGCGAAGGAGGGCACGGGCTACCTGCTCACTTTCGACGGACTGGTGGATACGAGCCGCACTTCGCGCCTGTGTTTCAGGCCGCTCATGCCCGAGCTCACCACCAACATGTACATCATTTGGCGGCGGGGCCAGCAGTTCACGCGGGCGGGCGAACTTTTCCTCGACACGCTCCGGCACGTGCTGGGGGAATAGAAGCGGACAAACGCTCTATTTTAAGGTTTAAAACGGTTGCACGCCTAAGTCAGTGTCGCCGTCTTTGACTTTCGCAAGGATTTCGAGGCCTGTCAAGTCTTGCATCATGCGGATGTTGTCGTTTTCCATTTCTAGGTTGCCGCTAGAGCCGTAGCGGTTTACGATGAGTCCGCGGATATCTAGGCCGCGGCTACGAGCATATTCTACTGTGAGCACACAGGCGTTAATGGAGCCGAGTGCCGCCGTCGTCACCACGAGAATCGGGAGGTTCACGGTCTTGATAATGTCTTCGAGGAAAATCTTTTGAGATTTGTCGCCAGAAGAAATTGCGCCGACATCATAGCGGATGGGGCAAATGATTCCCCCGCTGCCTTCGGCAAAAATAAACTCGTGGCGAGCGCATGCTGCCTCAAAATCGGCTTTGACCTTCGTCAACTCCACGGGATTTCCTTCTTTGCGGGCAGCGAGATGCGGAGAGACAGCCTCTTTATAGACATAGCTCACGAGCTGCTCTTGCGTATCGGAAAGATTCGCGATGCGCTTCACGTAATCGGCATCACCTGCGACCCATTTGCCGTCGCGGAGTTCTGCGCCGCTGAGGGCGGCCTTGTAGTAGCCCGCATCGATGCCGGAATCGCGCCACTTTTTAACGAGAAGGGCGGTCACGAATGTTTTACCGACATCGGTTCCGGTGGCTGTAATGAAATAACCTTTAGACATAAAGAGTAAACCGTGGTTAGTGATTGTGGTTTGGAATAGCTATGTGTCATTCTGGAGCCTGTCATCCTCGGAGCGAAGCGTAGAGGATCCAGCACTGGATTCTTCCCCTTACAGGGTCAGAATGACGATTAAGGTTTCAAATGTGATTACATATTATGTTGTTGATTTTATGATTTGAGCGATGGTTGTTGCTGCAATCTGGAGTTGTTCTCGCGTATGCGTTACCATCAGGCTTGCACGCAGGCGGGCTTGGCCCTTGGCGACTGTCGGATAGCGAATCGCGGGAATCAGGATTCCCTGTTCTTGAAGCTTTGCAGAAACTTGCATTGCCTTCGCTTCGTCGCCGATAACAATCGGCACAATCGCCGACAGAGACAATTCAACGTTCACGCCTTCGCGCCGCAAAGCATCGCAGAAAAATTTCACGTTATCGCGCAGATTTTGGACGCGTTCAGGATGCGCATCGATATAGCGCAAGTTATTGCAGGCGGCAGCGGCAACGGCAGGAGCCATCGCCGTCGTAAAGATAAAGCTGCGTGATTTGTTCTTTAAAAATTCAGTCAGTTGCTTCGGGCCCGCCACGAAGCCGCCTTCGGCGGCGACGGCTTTGCTCAATGTCCCGATAGTTACATCGGCGTGAGCACAGCCGTAGTGTTCGGCAAGTCCGCGGCCGGTCTTGCCGAGCACGCCCGTGGCGTGGGCTTCATCGATCATCAAGAGACAATCATTTTCTTTTGCGACACGCAAGAGTTCCGGCAGATTTGCGAGGTCGCCATCCATACTGAAAACAGCATCAGTCACGATGAGTTTTCGAGGAGCCGGCAATGCGGACTCGGCCGCTTCAGATTTATCCGCTTCTTGAATCACCCGCTGCAAATCCGCCATGTCATTATGCTTGTAAACAAAGCACTTGGCGCGGGAAAGGCGGATGCCATCGATAATGCTAGCGTGGTTCAGTTCATCGCTAAAGATAAAGTCGTTCTTGCCGCACAACGCCGAAATCGTGCCGACGTTCGCCATGTAGCCCGTATTAAACGTAATGGCAGATTCTTGGCCTTTGAATTTGGCGATAAATTCTTCCAGTTCCTGATGCGGCGTCTTGTTGCCCGTCGTAAGGCGAGCGCCGCCGCTACCTGTACCCCACTCAAGAACCGCCTGGGCCATCGCCTGCTTGAGCTCATCGATGTTTGCCAAATCCAGGTAAGAATTGGACGCCAGCAGAATCTGTTCCTGCGAAGCGCCGTTGGGCATGCGGATTTTCACCCGCGACGATTCCGGCGTTTCCATCAAGCGCATCGAACGGTAAGTGTTGTTCGCCCGCGCCGCTTCCAAAGCGTCTTTCGTAAAAGAGTCTAAGATTCGTTCGTTCATTCTAAACTGCCCTGGATCCTTCGACTACGGGCTACGCCCTTCGCTCAGGATGACACAATTCATTTTTTACATTCACTTATTTCATTCAGGATGACGTGTTTCGCCATCATCAACATCACTGCTTTTGACACGGAGCAACATCCACTAATACTTTTTTCTTCTGCAAGTACTCGATGCATTCTTCGGCAGAGGCCTTGCGCGAATCAAATAGGAATATGCGACCTCCGTTTTCGTCGCCCATTTCCTTCATCTTCATGATGCGCACATAGCCGAGTTCCTTGCTCGCGACATAGCCCGTCACGTAATTCGGGTCATCGCTCACGCAAAATTCCGCCACCATTCCGGGAGCATTCGCCACCTTGGTCGCAAGCACAATTGCTTCGTTAAAATGATTCTTGCAACCGTCCACTTCGCTGGAATGCAGCGCATCCATATAAGTCGCACGTACACCGCGTTCGTGGTCAGGTTCCAGACGCTCGCCCGTCGCGATATCGTACAGCATCGCACCACGCATCGGGAATGTCGCCCGCAAAAGTTCTGGCAAATTTGCGGCGAAGTTTTGAAGGCAGGCATTTTCACTCGTTCCCTTCGGCACGCTCAGGGAACTTTCTTTATGAACATCCATCACAGCTTTACTAACCAACCCAAATGCCTTCTCCAACCCTTCCTGCCACGTATCTACATCGATACGCGTCACGGGCAAAGCCTTCAAAATCCGAATATCACTTTCGTGAACCTTTTCGATTTTCACGTTGATAAAATCCGGGTCGCCCTTGGAATGATTCATGGCGCGGCGTACCATCGCCGTACACACAGCTTCTACGGAATCCCGGCCCACAATGCGTTCGGCACCGGAAATATGCTGTTCGTGTTTCTGTTCGCCTTCGCCCACCTGCTGCGAGGCTCGCATCTTTAAACTATAATATTCCATAATTCAAAATAAACTAACTTTTCTGTTTTGTTATAATCGTCATCGAGTGGACTTCTCCTTTTTTAACTTTACAAGAAAGGAGATTCCCGGTCGGAGCCGGGAATGACAAAATCAAGTAAACACCTCGATTATAGCAAAAATCACTCATGAAATTCATCTTCGCCTTCTACGACAGGCGCGGGTTCACATTCACCAATCATCTTGATGGCTTCGCAAATGCGGTCAACTTCAGAATCGGTCGTAATGAGCGGAGGCATCGTGTAAACATAATTGCAGAACGGCCTGAGCCACACACCGGTTTCGCGAATCACGCGCAGAATATCGTCTGCCGAAGGTTTCGCATTCAGTTCCAAGACACCAATCGCACCGAGAACACGCACATCCGCCGCATTTTCAAGCGAACGTAGCGGTTCCAAATTCGCCTTCAAACGCTTTTCAATCCGAGCGACACTCGTGGCATAATCGCGACTTTCAAACAGCGAAAGCGAAGCGATTCCCGCAGCACAAGCCAACGGGTTCGCCATGTAAGTAGGGCCATGCATAAAGGCAGGAATCTTGCTGTTCGTAATTGTTTCGGCAACCTTCTCAGATGCAACGCAAGCAGCCATCGTAATGCTTCCGCCCGTGAGCGCCTTGCCGATACACATAATATCCGGCTTTACAAAGTCGGCGCAGTCCTGTGTAGCAGTGTGCATCATCGCAAAACGCGGACCCGTGCGGAAAAAGCCCGAAGCGATTTCGTCCAGAATCAACAGGATGCCGTAACGGTCGCAAAGTTCGCGAAGCGCCTTCAGGTAGCCCGCGTTATACAGCCACATGCCGTTTCCACCCTGAAACACGGGTTCGCAAATCACGGCAGCGATTTCATCCTTATGTTCCTCGACGACACGCTCCATCGAAGCGAAATCCGCCGGATTCCAGACTTCGTCAAAGCGGCAGTTCGGGCGTTCCGCAAAAAAATGATGCGGCATGATTCCGCGGAAAAGCGTATGCATCCCATCAGGGTCAGAAAGCGCCATCGCGCCTGCGGTGTCGCCGTGATAGCCACCCTTCAAAGCAACCAACTTGCAACGTTCCGGGCGGCCCAGCGAATGCTGGTACTGCACCGCCATCTTGGCGCTGCATTCTACGGCGATGCTTCCCGAATCCGCAAAGAAAATCTTGTTGAGACCTTCCGGCAAAAAATTCACCAGCTTTTCACCAAGTTCAATTGCAGGCTCGTGCGTAAAGCCGCCAAACATCACGTGGCACATCTTTTCGCTCTGTTTCTGAATCGCCTCAACGATTTCAGGGGCGTTATGCCCGTGCGCCATGCACCACCAACTCGATACCGCATCAATTAGTTTCAAACCATCGGCCGTTTCAATCGTCGTTCCATGAGCGGATTTTGCAAGGAACCTGGCCGGAGTATTTTTCAGCGCCGCATACGGATGCCACAAATGCTCGCTATCAAAATCAAGTAGCTTTTTCATTTGCGGCCAAATATAGAAAAAACCTATACCATGCTAATTTTTTTTATTATTCCTCATGAAGATGATGCTTGCAAAAGCATATTTCTGTAAAAATGGAGTGAAAATGCTCAAAATCGAAGCCTACAGCGAAAAGTACACAAATGATGCCATTGCAATCTGGAACGACATCGTCGAAGACGGCATCGCGTTCCCGCAAATGGAAACGCTTGATGCGCAGACAGGCGATGCGTTTTTCAAGTCGCAATCGTTCACAGGTATCGCCATCGACGCGGACTCTGGCGAAGTAGTCGGACTGTACATTCTTCACCCGAACAATGTCGGGCGCTGCGGGCACATTTCAAATGCGAGCTATGCCGTCAAGAAGAACAAGCGCGGTATGCATATCGGCGAATTTCTCGTAAAGGATTGTCTCGCAAAAGCAAAGGAAATCGGCTTCAGGATTTTGCAGTTTAACGCAGTTGTCGCGACGAACACGTCAGCGCTGAAGCTCTACAAGAAACTCGGCTTTACCCAGCTCGGCGTGATTCCCAAGGGATTCCTGCTCAAGGACGGGAGTTACGAGGATATCATCCCGCACTATATCGAACTGTAAACGTAAACTCCCGAACGGGTCGAAACAAATTTTCCGTTGAATGGTTTGTTTAACGTTCCGTAAACTTTGAATGGGCAGAACAATTCCATTGAAGGCGGTTTTTCTTTGTCAAGCAAATCCAATTGCAAAGTGTCGCCTTTGACGAACGCTCCGATTGATTTGATGTATTTTTTAGAATAGCTTCGTTGCGACGGGAAAACAATGACGTTTTTCCCGTTTTTTTCTTCGACAAATGCGGTGTCGGAAGAGTAGTGCTTATCTATTTCCTGTTCGTCAAGGATGCAATCCGATATGGAATCCAGAGTGACGAAATCCTCGTCATAGCGGATGATTGAATAAGCGCCCATAGCTGCTAGATACTTCTCTTCTAGTTCTCCTTTTAGCGAGGTATAGACTAGGACGGGACAGGCTAGGGGAGGGACAAGGGTGCTTTCATCGTTACGTTTCATGGAAACAAACAGGGTGTCGTTTGCGCTGCGAGTTTCAATGATGTATTTGTCTTGTGAATCATTGATGTTTGCAGGAAACGTGAGTTTCCATGTCCCGTCAAAATATTTAAGGTAGATTTTATCTAATGCAATGAGTTTGTCGATTGAATCGGGGGTGATTATACATGACGAGATTGAATCTAAAATTAGGGGGCTTTTTTCGTTGTTTGTGAATGCATTTCCGTTTCCGATTTCGTTTACCTCACTAGATTTGTCGCTAGAACAAGCTGAAATTGTAAATGCAGCTAATAGAATTGTCAATGCATGGGTAAGTACCATAGATTTTTTGTACAAGTTGATCCTCCTTCCTATATAGATAATAGATAATTACTAAATAATAAAGTAATAAAAATCAACGATGAAATCAAGATAAATTTTCTTAAGGTTACGAAAGCTTGATAATGTATCGTTTTTTTACAGAGCGCTGTCCAATGCCATCATGAGCGTGAAACCGACGGCGAAGAGAATTGTGCCTGCGTCAAAGTGGTCGCCTTCGCTTACTTCGGGGAGCATTTCTTCAATGACAACGTAAATCATTGCGCCTGCGGCAAATGAGAGTAAGTAAGGCATGAACGGCGAAAGGATTTCGGCAGCGATTAAGGTAATCAGCGCACCGACGGGTTCAACGGCCCCAGATAGTGCACCAAGTGCGAATGCTTTTTTGCGAGACGCACCTTCGGCTTTCAGCGGGAGCGAAACAACGGCTCCTTCGGGAAAATTCTGGATGGCGATGCCGATGGAAAGCGCGAATGCGGCCGAGAGCGTGATGGCGACATTCCCGGAAAGCCAACCTGCAAAGACGATGCCGACGGCCATGCCTTCGGGCAAGTTGTGGAGCGTCACGGCGAGCGTGAGCATCGTTGTGCGTTTGAGCTTTGCTCTCGGACCTTCTGGTGTTTGACTTCCTAAATGCAAATGCGGCGTGATTTTATCCAAAATAAACAAGAATAAAATGCCGGCCCAGAACCCCACTGCGGCGGGTGCGAATGCTAATTTACCCAAATGTTCGCTCGCCTCGATAGCCGGGAGGAGCAGGCTCCAGACGGATGCCGCCACCATAACTCCTGCTGCAAACGCCAAGAGTCCGCGTTTGAGGTTCTGCTTCATTTGCCCGCGGATAAAGAATACGCAGGCTGCGCCGAGAACCGTCCCTAAAAACGGGATGGTGAGACCTTGGACGATTTGGAGTGTTTGCAAGTTCATGTGTTGAAAGATAGTATTAAAATGTGACGAATGTTTGACTTTATGCGTTTTGCGTCGGAATGGATCAGTTGCAAATTTTTAAAACTTGCTGGAGTTTTGAAAGTCTAATTGGAGTAGTGAAAATTTGTACGATTTTTTATCGTATTCGCATGAATAAAGCAAAGACTTTCCTCATTGCGGTTTCGACCGTATTTCTTTTTACAACATCTGCGAATGCGTGCCTTGCCGCCTGCAAGGAAAAGAAACGTGACGAAGCGTATAGTAAGCCGCTCTCGGCTGCTACGCTGCAGACTGTTATTGATAAAGCGCTGCCCTTGAAAGCGGTGGACCCGGAACTTGGCGAACCTTATCAGGTTTATCCGATTGACGTAAAGCCGTATGACAAGGATTTTCATGCGACACTGATAGAGTATCCGTTTGGAAGTTCGCCGCGAGCGGTGACGCATGAGCCGAACCCGCGTGGAATTATCTTGTACGTACATGGCTACAATGATTATTATTTCCAAAAAGAACTTGCTGAAAAATCCGATTCGGCGGGCTTTGCTTTCTTCGCTATTGACTTGCATAACAGTGGCCGCTCGTACAGAGAAGGAGACGCGCGTGCCGATATGCGGAGCGTCAAGGAACATTACGCCGAGTTGGATGCTGCTGTCGCGCTCAGCAAGAAAATTAGCGCCGATAATTCGGAATCGTCGAAACCGTTGCCGTTTATCATTCTCGGTCATTCGCAGGGCGGGCTGATTACGCCGAATTACCTGAACGAACGCAACAGCGAAGATTTTGCAGCGCTTGTGTTGAATAGTCCGTTCCTAGACTTTAAGGAAGACTGGTTTGTACGCAATGTGGCTTTCCCGGTGTTCTCGGATATCGCGCTGCTTTTCCCGGATATGGCTGCACCTAAACAGGAATCCCCGAAGTACAACATCTCTCTTTTGAAGAGTGAAAAGGGCGAATGGGAATTCAATCGTGAATTGAAAAGCGATGATTGGCCGCAGCAGTACTTTGGATATCTCCGTGCAACAGAAAGGGGCATTAAGTGGATTCATTCTGGTATGCAGATAAAAGCACCAGTCCTTGTGATGCGTAGCGGTTGTACCATTGATAAGGTCAAGTGGGATGATGATTATATGCGATGCGATTGCATGCTTGACGTGAAGCTGATTGAAAAATGGGCTCCTAAGTTGGGTGGTGACGTCACGACCGTGACGATTACAGACGGAATGCATGACTTGTTCCTCTCTCGCAAGGATGTCCGCGATAATGCTTACCGCACAATGTTCGAGTTTGTCGATAATGCCATTGCGCGGAAAGCTGTTGTCGTAGCCCGGGTCTTCTAGTAATTGATTTTGTTTTAATCGGTTGGCGCACTTTCCTCGCTATGAGGGGAGTGCGTTTTTTATGGCAGAAAAAAGCGTCCGAATGGAGTGGTCGTCGAAAGATTGCGAGTGTATATTTATAGAAATCAAAATTATTTTTAAAGTAAAAAAGGAGTGGTCTCGCGGTTGCGAGGCGGAATTCTTATGAGCTTGAATGTTTGGAATGTTTTTGCGCCGGTTTATGAGTTCGCGATGCGTTCTCAGAAGAACATTTATGATTATATGTATGAGCGGATTGGTGAAGTTGCGAAAGGGAAGGATGTGCTTGAACTGGCGACTGGTCCGGGGATGATTGCGCGGCATATTGCACCGTTGGCGAAGTCCGTGATTGCGACTGATTTTGCGCCGAAAATGATCGAGACGGCCCGCAAGGCAAAGAATCCAGAGAACTTGAACTTTGAAGTGGCTGACGCGACTTCGTTACGTTTTGAGGATAAATCCTTTGATGTTGTCGTGATTGCGAATGCGCTCCACATTATCCCGAATCCAGAAAAGGCGTTGACGGAAATTCGTCGCGTCTTGAAAGATGACGGCGTGCTCATTGCTCCGAACTTTATATTCCACGAAGGCGGTAAAAGAAACCTGTGGCAAAAGTTTTTGAGTCTTGTCGGGGTTCGTTTTGCGCACGAATGGAGCGAAAACGAATACAGGTCTTTCTTGATTGCAAACGGTTGGCCGATTGAGATGTGCATCGTTCTCAAGGGCCGAATTGATTTGGCTTATGTGGAATGCGGGAAATAGAGTTTATTTCGTCATTCCGTCGACCTCGTTCAGAAGAGTTTCGTCTATTTGCTTTAGCTTACAGTTTGCGGATTTCTTCTTCGGGAAGGTGCGTTATTCTAGAAACTTTTTCCACAGAATCGCCTTCGGCAAGCATATTACGAGCCATTTCACGTTCGCGGTCTTGAACGCTCGAAGTCACCTTCGCGTTGATTTCGTCCGCGAATTCTTCAAAAATGCCATCTACCATGGCGTTGTGATCGTATTCCTTGTGGTACACTTTCTGGTACGCCTCGAATTCTTCTTTTGTCAAATTAGACATTTTGGAACTCTCCGTCAACTGCTCAAATTTGTGTTCGGAGAGCTCGGCAGGGAGTTCCTTGAGTCTATTTAAGTAACGGAAGATGAAAAGCCATTTATTCATGCTGGAGGAGCCTGGTTCAATGAACATTGGGACTTTTGAAAGCTCTATTGTGGTAAAATTGTAAGCGTCCACAAACTGCTCCCCTGAATCCAAGTCAATGACTGCGGCGCGATGAACGATTCGCTCATCGTTGAATACTGAATGACGGGTAAAGGCTACGACGAAAGTTGGCTTTACGTCAAAATTCCAACCGATTCCCGGTTCGGCTTGGTTTGCCACCATTTCGCTAGCGTAAAAGGCTAGTCGCTTGCGGAAATTCTTCAGCAGACGGATTTGAACTTCAATCTCAATTAGTTCGCCCGCGTCATCTTCGCAGTGGAGGTCGAAAATTGCGGTACGGGATTCCTTGCTCCCGCTCAAGTTGTGTGCCACGTTGCGCGTTTTGACATTTGTGATAGGTCGCTTGAGTTGCGGCCTTAGCAAATCATTTAATAGATTGATTAGGTTCTGACGGCTGATAGGTTTGTCTGGGTCAAAAGCTTTCTTGAATGCCAAATCCACCAGCAAATTTGCATACGGACTCTTTTCACCTGGTTTTACAAAGCAATCCTTCAATGGTTTGCGCATAGTCATATTACCTCCATTCGCCTACATGCATAAAAAGGCGAAAAAAAATGCAAGGCTATGTAGAACTTTCGTGTTGAAAGGACGCCTTTCGTTTAAAATTTTAAACACAGTCCTGTTTTAATGGTCAGTTCGCCATTCCTTATCGGGCGACTTATCCACAACAATAAAGTGCTACATTGCCAAATGCAAACTACTCACTTGAGCACTAGAAATATAAATCATCGAAAGACGAATGTCAAGAGGTTTTGAGAAAATTTTTTGAAGGGCGAAACTTTATCAATAAAAATCTAATTATGGCGAATTCGCCATTTTTATTGTACCGAATTCGGTGTAATTGGAGATTTGTTTATATATTTCCCTCTGACATAGCTCTGTACCGAATGGTTCGGAGCGACCAGAAATTTTGAGATTCGTCTCTTATTCTCAATTCTGAAACTACCACTTTCATTGCATCAGAGAGTAAGACGAACGCTCACGTCCCATCTGGGGCGTGGGTCGTTTTGTGCTTATTTGATGCAAGGGTGTGGTAGCCCTCAGAATTGGTAAGTGCTAACGATGCCACGCCTTTTTTTATTTAGTGGATGTCGTGGCACAGGATAGAGCGGACTCGTAAACTTTTATACGAGGAGCCGTTATGGTGCGTGACATTGTTGAGAAAAACGGAAAAGTGAACCCGAATGCGGACCTTCTAGAAAAACTGAAGTCCCTGATACCGGGTGTCATTGCGAAAGACGGCTCTATTGATGCCGATGCCATCCGCTACTGGGCGGAACGTGCAGTGGGCGATCCGAAACTTGTGACGGAAGAACGCGAAACGTTCAACTTCTTGGGCAAAGATTACGCACGTCTGCTTTATGCCCTTGACACAGAAACTGTTATCTCTCCCGATGAGGAGAATAATCGCAAATCGGAAAACCAGAATAGCGAAAACCTCTATTTGTCGGGTGACAATTTGGAAGTCCTCAAGCACTTGCGTCATTCTTATGAAGGTCAAGTCAAGTGCATCTATATTGATCCTCCGTATAATACGGGATCTGACGACTTTGTCTATAACGATTCTTTTGATTTTACTGAAAAAGATTTGAAAGAAAAATTGGGCTTGGACGATGATGCTCAAGTTAAAAAAATTATGAATATGCGAAAGCGTGGTTCTCGCTCTCATGCAGCATGGCTCACGTTTATGTATCCTCGTTTGAAATTGGCTCGTGATTTACTAAAAGATGATGGTGTAATCTTTATTTCTATTGATGATAATGAACAGGCGAATTTGAAGATTTTATGCGATGAAATCTTTGGGGAAGAGAATTTTGTTGCAAATATCATTGTTCAATCAAATAAAAGAGGACAGACCTACAAACAATTAGCCAAAACACATGAATACTTGTTTTTATACACGAAAAATACAGAAACGATTTTGGGCGAATTGCAAAAGGGTGCGAACGCATTCAAAGTGAAGGATGATATTGGAGATTTTGAAGAACGTGAATTACGCAATAGGAATCCAAAATACGGACGATTTAACAGACCTAATTTATTCTATCCAATTTATATAAATCCGAAAATAGTTGATGAGTGTGGATATTCTCCTATCTCCCTAAACAAAGACGATGACTATACAGTTGAAATTTTGCCTTACAATAGCGAAGGAGATGAAAGCTGCTGGAGATGGGGGAAAAAGAAATTTGAAAAATTCAATGACCAAAATACAATGAGAAGTGATGTTGTTGGTCGAAAGAAAGAAAATGGAACATATGGAGTATATGAAAAATACCGAAAGGAAACCTTTAAAGCCAAGACTATTTGGTATGAAGAACTCGTTGGCGACCTTATAGACGAAGATGATGACATTTGGGAAGAAATAAAAGTAATCACAGAACAAGGCTCAAGGGAATTGGGTGAATACGAAATGGGCGATGTATTTGATTTTCCAAAGCCTACATATCTTCTGAAAAAAATTTTCATGATTGGTTCCTCAAAAGATTCTTTATGCATGGATTTCTTTTCTGGTTCTGCAAGTTCAACAGACGCTTTGATGTCTTTGAATGCTGATGATAAAGGATCTCGCAAAATTATCGCAGTTCAATTACCGGTAAACCTTGATGAAATAAAGAAACCTAACGATACTATAAAAAATGCAATCAAATTCTTAGACTCCATCCATAAACCCCACTCGTTAGACCAAATTGGCATGGAACGAATTCGCCGTGCTGCAGCGAGAATCAAGGAAGAACATCCCGATTGCAAATGCAATTTCGGCTTCAAACACTACGTCATTCAAAAACCTGCTGAAAAATCGCTTGATTCCATCAAAAATTTTGAACCCAATCCGAACTTCGGCGAAGCTACAATCTTGAAACAGTTTGGTGTCAAAACGGTTCTTGCAACATGGATGGTCGATGATGGTCATGCATTCAATGCAAATGTTGAAGAAATTGACTTGAACGGTTATACTGCTTACAAGGTGAACGATTATCTCTATCTCATCAATGTTGGAATAGAAGACAAACATATCAAATCTTTGTTCAAAAAATACGACGAAGATAAAAACTTCAAGCCCAAACATCTTGTTTTGTTCGGCTATAGCTTCGGCATGACAACGCTTGATACGTTGAAGACGAATGCCAAAAATGTCGATGGCATTGACATCCATACGGAAATACGTTATTGATAGGGGTCGATAAATGGAACTGCAATTTGAAAAAGACTTACCTCATCAACGTCATGCGGTTGAGAGTATTCTCAAGATTACAGAAACTCTTTGGACTGATCGTTCGTTGAACCATTTTGCAAACTGCGAAATTTATCCGAAAGATTCCAAAATAAAAGTCGCTCTCGATAATCTTCAAAAGGATTTTCAGTCGAGCATGAAAGATAATTTTATCTCTGCTGAAATGAAATCAGGTATTGCTGATAATCCGTGTCTCTATATCGATGTCAAGATGGAAACAGGAACGGGAAAGACTTATGTCTATACCGAAACGATGCATGAATTGCATCGGCAAAAGGGAATTACGAAGTTTATTTTAATCGTTCCTGGAAAGGCGATTAAGGCTGGTGCGAAAAATTTTATTGAAGACCCCGATGTGCGTCGGCATTTCTGCAATACGTGTGGCTATGGAGCAGAAATTCGTCTATTTGAAGGAACAGAGCAAAAAGGCAATAAGAAAAAGAAACTTTTCCCATCAGCGGTATCTGGATTCTATCAAAATCCCGGTGAGTCTGAACGCTATATTTCTGTATTGCTTTTAAATAGTGCCTTGTTGACAAATTCTAATTATAAGAATGATGATTTTGATTATGGCATCGATAACTTCTATTGTCCGTTAGATGCACTCAAGGCTACGCGTCCTGTCGTTATCATTGACGAACCCCATCGTTTTGCTGATGATAATAAGGCTATGGATGCAATCATGAATAAGCTTTGTCCGCAAATGTTAATCCGCTTTGGGGCAACGTTCCCAGAAATAACAGTGGGCAAAGGAAAGACTAAAAAGAAAGTCAAGGATTATAAAAATCTTGTCTATAATCTAGATGCATACGAATCGTTTAATCAAAATTTAATCAAGGGCGTTGCCAAAGAGCATATAAAACCGTTGGGAAAAGCTGAAAATATTCGTGTTAAGGTTGCAGAAATCAATAAGGAAGATGAAACTGTCAAATTCCTGTGGAAAGATGCACTTGGCAAATTACATCAGAAAACACTTTCTACGAGGATGGTGTTTTCTGAAATTCACGAAAGCTTTGGAAACTTATTTATAGAAAATTTTGATAAAAAGAAAACACGAATTACTTTGTCTAACGGTCTTGTCCTAAAAGAAGGAGATTCATTGCATCCCGATATGTATGCGACGCCGTATCAAGAAGCGATGATGCGGATGGCGGTGCAACGACATATTGAAACGGAAGAATTCAATTATAGACGCGAAGATAAAATCAAGACGCTTGCCTTGTTCTTTATTGATGATATTGCCGCCTATCGAAATGAAAATGGCTATTTACGCCGTTCCTTTGAAAAAATCTTGAAGGATGAGATTACGAAAAAAATTGAAGGCTTGACGAAAACAGATGAATATCGTGCGTATTTGCAAAAGACTTTGGAAAATGTGTCGTTGACTCATGGAGGGTATTTTAGCGAAGATAATTCTAGTAGCGATGAAGAAGTTGCAAAACAGGTCTCTGAAATTTTGCATGATAAGAAAACTCTTCTTGCTATGGATAATCCGCGACGATTTATTTTCTCCAAGTGGACGCTTAAAGAAGGCTGGGACAATCCGAACGTATTTACCATAGCAAAGCTTCGCAGTAGTGGCTCTGAAATCAGCAAGTTGCAAGAGGTAGGACGTGGGCTCAGACTTCCTGTGAATGAATATGGCAAACGAATTACGGACGAAGATTTTACGCTCAATTACATTGTTGATTATACGGAATCCGAGTTCGCTCAAAAGCTTGTCAATGAAATCAATGGCGATCGTGAAGAGTTGAAATACATTACTAGCGAACAGTTGAAATCGTATGCCGAGAAGTGCGGTAAAAATGCAAATGCTGCTCTTGTTGAACTATTGTCGAAAAATTTTATATCGATGCAAGAAGTTGGTATGCCAGGCTATCCTGTAAATCAGGAAGCTACGTCGGCTTTTTCGAGTGAATATCCGGAGCTTTTCAAAGGTCGCGATACTGCTCGTAGGATTATTGACCGCAACAATAATAGGAACGGAGACAAAATTAAAATCCGTAGCGATCGTTACGATCAATTAAAGTCGCTTTGGCTCAAAATGAACGAGCATTATCTGCTCACTTTTGACGGCGATTTAAATGCTGATTTGGAAAAAGTTTTGCCTGGTTTGATTAAACAGGATTTGTTTGCAAAAAGTATTTTGCAAAGTTCACGTCAACAAGTTTCAACAGAAAATGGTGTTGCTGCTCTTCTCGATAACAGTGGAAAAAGTTTCGAGGTGGAAAGACCTATTGATTACGGAAAATTCTTACAACGGATACAGCTGAAAGAATCTGTACCTGTGGTTTTAATGCATAAGGCTATTTGCGAATTTGTGCAAGGTGGCGGTGAGCCAATGTTTAATGAACGTAGTCTTGCGAATATTTGCAAGGCTATTCATGATTGGAAAATTAAATCGCTTGTCGGGCGTTTTAGTTACCAGAAGATAGATCGTGCTCATTTCAAGAAAACGAGCCTAAACAAAGTTGATGGTGGTGCCGAGGAATTTATAACGCAAGGACTTGTCGGTAAAATCATGGATGCGGGCGTAGTTCCCGAAAAATACCTTTACGATAGCATCGTTTATGATTCTCCACTTGAAAAGGAGGATATTTTGAATGATGTAGAGGAAGTTGAAGTCTATGGAAAAATTCCGAAAAGTACTGTACGCATTCCAACAATCCTAGGTGAAACATATAGCCCGGATTTCATGTACATTGTTCGCCGTAAAGACAAAAATGAGTTAAATCTCATCGTTGAGTGTAAAGATGTTAAAAATGCAGAAACCGATTTACGTGGTGGCGAAAAAATCAAGATTGAATCTGCTAAGGTATTCTTTAAAAATTTGGAAAATGAAGGCGTGAACGTTTACTTTAAGAAACAACTCAAACAGGACAATTTAAAGGCTATTGTAGAGGGGCTGTAGGAATTATTGAGGCTTCTATGATAAAAGGTCAAATAGATTTAGCTTACGTGGAATGTACAAAACCATTTGAGTGATGAAGTGGAATAAAATGGAGATTCCCGCTCGGTGGCGGGAATGACATGTTGAAATGACAATTTGTTTGACGTAAAAAAAGAAAATTGCCTCGGAAAAATCCGAGGCAATTTTAGGTGGTATATAGAATGAGTTTTAATTTACTTCTTGCAGCTTGAGCATTTTGCTGAAGAGTCCGCCTTTCGCTTTGAGTTCTGCGGGGGTGCCTGTTTCGACGACTTGGCTATTTTGCAGGACCACGACCTTGTCTGCGTTTGCGATGGTGCGCATGCGGTGGGCGATGATGATGACGGTCTTGTTCTGCACGAGTTTCGAAATGCTCTGCTGAATCTTGGATTCGTTTTCGACGTCGAGACTTGCGGTGGCTTCGTCGAGGAGCACGATGGGGGCGTCCTTGAGGATGGCGCGGGCGATGGAGATGCGTTGGCGTTCGCCGCCGGAGAGCGTGTCGCCGTTTTCGCCGATGACGGTGTCGTAGCCTTGCGGGAGCTTTTGGACGAATTCATCGCAGTTGGCGAGTTTTGCTGCTTGCAGAATTTCTTCGTCGGTGGCGTCGCGTTTACCGATGCGGATGTTGTCGCGGATGGAGGTGTTGAACAGCACGACATCCTGGAAGACGATGGAAAAATTCTTGAGGAGCGTTTCGGGATCGATTCTTGAAATGTCCTGGCCGCCAAGCGTGATGGAGCCACCTTGGATGTCCCAGAAGCGGGCGGCGAGCTTTGCTGCGGTTGTCTTTCCGCTGCCGGACGGGCCGACAAGTGCCGTGATTTCGCCTTGCTTTGCGGTGAACGATGCTTTCTTCAAGACTTGTTTTTCGGTGTTGTAGAAGAAATCGACATCCTTGAATTCAATATCGTAATTGTTTGGATCGAATTTCGTGGTGCCGTGCTGGATTTCCATATTGTCCATTTCCTTGAATCGCTTGAGGCGGACATCCAAGAAGAATAGTTCTGTCATGTTGTTTAATACAAGATAAATGGGACTGTAAATTGTCGATGCGCAGACGATATACACGAGATAATCAAATACGCTCAATTTGTCTTGTGCAAGGAGAATTGAACCGAAAATGAGGACGGAAGCAAGGCCGAGTTTCAAGAAAATCTGGGCTCCATTCAAGATGACTCCTGACATGAACTCGCCTTTAATCTGGGAGTGTTCGTAAAATTTGGAGTGTTCATCCAGTGCTTTGCAGACGCTTTCTTCTTCGCAGTAGGACTTGATTTCTTGAATATTCTCAAGGCATTCCTGAATGTCTTCGGTGATTACGCGGGCGGCATTGTAGGTGTGATTGAAATTTCCGAATTGTAATTTGCGTGACAGGTAAATGAGCAACCCGGCAAATGGGGCGACCCATAAAAGAGCCGCCGCCATTAACGGATTGTAAATGATGAGTGCGACAGCGCAGATAACGAGCATTGCGGCGACTGCGAAAATTTCAGGAACGGCGTGCGCGAAAATCATTTCAAGGGCGTTCACGTCGTTCATGATGGTCGATGTCAAGTCAGAAAGGTCCTTTTTGCCGAAGAAGGCGAGCGGGAGCTTGCGCAACTTTTCAGCGAGCGTGATGCGGCGCTTTTTGCATTCCAAATAGACGGAATCGTAGGTGCTGCTATAGGAACGTGCGTATAGAAAATACATCACTAGATAGATGACGACTGCGATTACAATGTAAATCCAGAAATTGTGTGGCTCGGCAGACGGATCTTCCACCTTTGCCATATATTCCTTGAGGAAAAGGAATACGAACGAAAGCGGGAGCATGAGCGAAAGGTAATGCCATGTTGTCCAAAAAACGCCCTTGATAAATGTTTTTGTGCCTTCGTCAGAAAGAGCAAAACGATTCTTAATCCACTTAAACATTGTTGCCTCCATTGTTGCTGCTCATATTTCCGCCGATAGTCCAGCTGACAGACTGCTGATAATCTTTCCACATCTTGGCGAATACACCGCCCTTTTCGACCAGTTCCTGGTGCGTGCCGCGTTCCACAATTTCGCCGCCTTGTACGACGAGAATCTGGTTGGCATTCACGATGCTTGTGAGTCTATGCGCAATCATCAATACGGTTTTACCCTTGGAAAGTGTTTGCAATGCTTGCTGAATGAGGCTTTCGTTTTCGGGGTCTGCGAATGCGGTGGCTTCGTCAAGGACGACGATGGGGGCGTTCTTGAGAATGGCGCGTGCGAGGACGATTCGCTGTTGTTCACCTCCTGAGAGGTAGGTGCCTTTGCTCCCGATGACTGTGTTGATGCCTTCGGGCAAGCGGTCGATGATTTCGCGGCATTGAGCAAGGTCGAGCGCTTTGTTGACGCTTTCGATAGAAGCTTCTGGAGTTCCGTAACGGACGTTCTCCAAAATACTCTTCTTGAAAAGTCGAGTATTCTGGAAAACGAAGGAAGTATTTTTCATGAGGACTTCTTGGGATATTTTCTTGATGGGCGTGCCGCCGACTAAGATTTCACCTTCGTTGGCATCGAAGAATCTCGGGACGAGCTTGGCTATGGTGCTCTTGCCGCCGCCCGATGCGCCAACGAGTGCGACTGTTTCTCCTTCATTTATTTTGAATGAAATATTGTGGAGTACCTGTGTTTCTGTGCCGGGGTAGGTGAAGTTGACGTTCTTGAATTCGACATCGAATTGCTTGACGTTTTGCGGGTCGATCGCTTTAGAAAGTACAGGGTAATTTGTCAAGGATTCTATGCTGTCGATGGCGAGTTTTGCCTGGTTTACGGCTTGGCTCAAGTACATGCTGCGCATGACGCACTGCGAGAAAACGGGAGTCACAAGGACGTAGAGCATCAAATCGACAATGGCTGCGGAAATGTTCCCGGAATGCGTAATGATGAGGATGGACGTGGGAACGAGAATCAATGCGACTCCGTTGATGAGCGTTGTGTAGGAGCACATGATGAATTTCCAGCTGCTGGAATACGCCGTGACCATTTGATGGTAATCGTCAATTGTTTTATAGAAGTTCTTGAACGAGTAAATCGTTTGTTGGAAAACTTTCACAACAGGGATTCCGCGCACGTATTCGACGGCTTCGGTATTCATGTCTTCGAGCGACTTCATATACTTTTGCATAAAGCCCTTGCTCTTGTTCATCTTGGAGCCGAGCGTGATGATTGCGTAAGCAATCGGGATGAGAGATGCGATGCCAAGACGCCAATCAAAAATGAACATCAGTACAAGCGAGGCGATGGGAACAACGATGGTTCCTGCCAAATCCGGGAGTTCGTGCGCCATGAAGGTGTGCGTGACGGCTGCGTTGTCGTCAATGATTTTGCGAATGCGTCCGGTGGGATTCTTGTCGAAAAAACCAAGCGGAAGTCTGAGCAGTTTTTGCATGGTGATTCTGCGGATGTTGCCTTCGATGCGGAAGGCGACCAGGTGCGAGCAGACGAGAGCCGCAAAATAAAGCAAGACGCTAGCTGCCGAGAAAATGACGGCGAGCAATGCATAATGCTTGACCATATCGTATGAAATTTTGCCTGCGTCCGCGAATAATTCACGGACGATGAACCATACGTATATAAATGGGAAAATTCCTGCGATGGAACTTAATGATGAAAATAAAAGTGCAAACGGGAATAAGATTTTCCTCGATTGCATATATGGCTTTAGTCTGTTGAAAACACTCATGATTTACCTACTGTTTGTTTTTCGCCACCAATTTTAATTTATTGAGTTCTTTTTTTAAAGGTTATATTAGTCATATCTAACTTTTTGGATTGGTTTGAGTCTATTTGGAGTTGAGAGGGGCTTTTTGGATTTCTAAAATGCGGGCAAAACTTAAAAGGTGTATTACACTAGGAGACTTTTATGAATAAAAAATTGATTGCACTTACTCTTGCTGCAAGCCTCTTTGCTGCATGCGGTAGCGATTCTTCGTCTTCGGCATTGGATGATGACGACTACAAGCGCGAATTTGCTACGTCTATTTCGACGGGCGAAACGATGTTTATCGGCACGATGTCCTTGGACCATACGGATGATTTGGGCAAGGACTTTATTGAAGTCGGTACGCGTGCGGGCGTT
>Ga0129307_1001800_pt1 | contig 20380 bp, 13 predicted proteins | sample P1105metagenome_FD_94437 | JGI IMG/M metagenome (GOLD analysis project Ga0129307, IMG submission 94437) | Capybara group fecal microbial communities from Wisconsin, USA - P1105 metagenome | ecosystem: Host-associated > Mammals > Digestive system > Large intestine > Fecal | place: USA: Wisconsin... | reverse complement strand
TCGTGATACTCTCTAAGAAGACGAAGCTTCTCATCATCACTGTACTTGGTTGGACTTTTTCTCATAAGTATTACACATTTTAATTGTTCATAAATGTGTCTACCTATATCAGTATAAGTCAAACGGTAAAACAGCTCATTGACAGCTATGAAAAAAGTAAGGACGGCACTGGAGTCAGCGTCGTCCTTACTATTTATAAAAGTGCCTTGCCAGCCTGCTAATGTTGCACCTCTATGCCAGCCACATTGTAACAATTGCCATCGCGCACTATCACCACACGACCATCCTTGATGATCTTGCGGGGCAACACGGATGTGCTCTTGGTGGTCACCTCTTTGATACCCGTCGTGTAGGTAAAGGCAACATCCTTCTGCTCAGAAGTACCGTCGCTGTCGTAAACAGCGATGGTCTGACCGGTGCACAAGCCCTCGGCATTGTAGTTATAGGTAATGACGGTCACGTCCTTCAGCTCGCCGCCTGTCTCGCCAGCTTTCTTGCGCTGCACGCGCTTGGGGGCAGACATCTGACTGTTCCCGTCGCTATCGTCATAGATATACTCGCGCATGAGCCGTTCGTTCTCCGTTTCAAACACTGGACGGTCGTAGGCATCGACGCAAGTGGTGGTGGCACCATCGTGATGGATATTGAAGAACTCATCGTCATCGCTGTTAACAAAGTAATTATTATTCATGACAAAGGAACCATTTTCATTATCACACAATATGTAATTCCACGGATAACTACTACTGTCTTTTCCCGTACAGATAACCCGCCCCTTGACGCCTATCAATATGGGGCGTTCTGGGCAGAAGCCAGCCAAATCAGCACCTATGTCCGGGCGTTTCACCGAAAAATCTTCCTGCTGGATGGTGCGTTTAACAAAGATGGAATTGGAGTAACTATTCCAATAGTTCATGATGAAAGTTGTTCCATCTTCTTCAACTGTGCGCTTGCTGGAGAAGCTGCTATTTTCATAGCAGTTTTCTTCCAGTTTGCCCGGACTGTGCTTAAATGTCCATCGTTCATCGTAAGAATAAGTGCCAGACGGGTCTTTGCCGGTGGTTTTACAATTCATTTCTGTAAGATCCTCACCACTCCATGTATGGGTGTAGGCTTTCGTCTGATCATTACCAATGTATGTCAGTCCGACAATATGACCGTCTTTGACCGTCCAATCGGCTGAGTCCCATTCTCCCCATGAGCCTTTGATGCTTAAAAGCTTACCGTTAGTATCGCGTGAAAAGGTATAATCGATATAGTTACCCTCTGGCGCTTTCACCGTGAGTTTAGTGAGTGGGCCATCCATGGCAAACACGTCATACCAAGAGTTACCGACATGATAAACCTCATCGTTAAAGTATTCGAAGGTTCCCACATAAGTCTCATCTTCATCTGTTTGAGTGACTTTGGTGACCCGGCCAAAACTGTCATATTCCAAAACAACACTTTCCGGATAATCAGAGCCCGTCTGGGTATACTCCAAGAGTCGGCCAAACTTTCCGTCGTACTTATAGTGCACTTTCACGCCACCATCATATTCTACAGTTCCCTCGTTCAGGGTGTAGGCCGTTGCATCGCTCAGCAGTTCGCCGTTCTCGCCGTAGTAAACGGTTGTTCCGGCACGTCCGCCCGTCTCTGGATCGTCAACATGAAAGGTGTAAGAGGCCAGTGCACCATTGTCATGGCACGTCCATGAGGCTATCTTCGACAAGCTGCCGTCGTACTTTGTGTAGCTGACGGGACTGGCACTATAGTCGGCAATGATGCGGTAGGACTGCATGTTGCCCTTCTCATATTTCACATCCTTTACCTTCACGCGGCCTTGCGTGTCGAACTCATAGGTGTATTTGCCTACGTCGTAAAGCTCCTCCTGCAAGAATGTTTTGCCGGATTTCAGACTGCGATAGATGTTCTCGGACGACCGCCAGCCGTCGCTGGTGTACGCCATCACGTAGTGATAGAGATAGGTGCCGCCCTGCTCCTCCACCAAAATGGAATAATCCTCTATCAGAGGCTTCTTCTCTTGAGCAACGGTCAAAAGAGACATCGCGCACATGAGAAACAATAATGTGTAGAACTTTTTCATTAGCAATAGTGATTAGTGATGAATGATTTCCTGCCAAAGGTCTACACACAAAAAAGCGCAGACCCATCATACTCCTCAAAGGCCTGCAACTGCCTAAATGCACTATGATGAAGACTACGCTATGGCGCGTAGCTCCAACGTGCATTTACATTGCTCGTTCATCTTCTTACGAGGTTGCAGTTCATGAGGAGATTTGAGCAAAAAATGTGTACAAACAAGAATACTGCCCTTTTTATGATAGCAGTTCCGTCTGTATTCTGTATGCAAAGATACAAAGTTTTTTGTATTTTCCAAAATTCTAGTATAAAATGTCGTAGTTTGGCAATAGATTTTGCTAAAACGCCCCCATCATCTTCTCAATTCTCACCCAACTGCTTTCGTGGCATTGAGAAGTATGAAAACGCATCAAGGGCGGCACCCATGATGGATGTCGCCCTTGACAGCGATGAAACGCCTTATATATATAATAAGGTGTGATTATTTCTTAGCAGCCTTGCCAGCCTTGGCAGGAACCTCTTCGTCTTCCTGAATCTTACGACCGAGGGTCAGGTAAGCGATAGGAGCTGCAATGAAGATAGACGACATCGTACCGAAGACGACACCCAGGATCATTGCGAACGAGAACGAACGGATAGAGTTACCACCGAGGATGAAGATACAGAGCAGCACGATCAACGTAGAAATTGAGGTGTTCAACGTACGAGCCAGGGTCTGGTTCAGTGAGTCGTTGAAGATGGTCTGGTAGTCGCGCTTCTTGTACAGGCCGAGGTTCTCACGGATACGGTCGAAGACCACCACCTTATCGTTGATAGAGTAACCGATCACCGTCAGCACGGCACCGATGAATGTCTGGTCGACCTCGAGTGAGAACGGCAGGATGCCCCATAAGATAGAGTAGAAGCCGATCACTACGAGTGCATCGAAGGCCAGTGCTACGATAGAACCTACCGAGAAGGCCACGTTGCGGAAGCGCACCAGGATGTAAAGGAAGATAGCCACCAGGGCGATGAGCACGCTGTAGAAGGCACCGCGGGTGATATCCTTAGCCACCGAAGGACCTACCTTCGAAGAGCTGATGATAGAGCCGCCCTCGCGAACATCAGGATTCTTGAACGAGTTGACGTCGGCCTGCGATACCAGTCCGCCCTTCTTCAAGGCATTGAAGAGGATGGTCTCAGCCTCGTCGTCGACGGTCGGGCTGTTCGACTCGATGTTCCAGTTGGTAGAGATACGTACGGTCTTACCGTCGGTACCCAGGGCAATGACGCTGGTGTTAGCCTCCTGGCCGTTCTTGTCGCCCATGGTGTTGACGAATGCGCCGCTCAAGACGGTGCGCACCTGCTCAACGGGCACCTGCTTGTCGAGGGTCACCACGTAGTTGCGACCACCGGTGAAGTCGATGCTCTTGCTCAGTCCGCGGATGAAGAGGAAGCCGATGAAGACAACTGCGGCAATAGCGGCCACGGTGAAGGTCTTCTTGTAGATACCCATGAAGTTGTAGTGGGTGTTCTGCATGAAGTTCTTCGAGAAGTTGGTGGTGAAGGTCAGGTTCAGCCACTTGTCTTTCTTCATGCGGTTCTCATAGACGATACGTGTAAGGAACACAGCAGTGAAGAACGAAACGACGATACCAATCATCCATGTGGTGGCGAAGCCGCGGATAGGACCAGTACCAAAGACATAGAGGATGACACCCGTCATCAGTGAGGTAACGTTCGAGTCGAAGATAGCCGAGAAGGCGTTGCTGTAACCGGCAGCCAGAGCCTGGCGCACGTTCAGTCCCTTGCGCAGCTCTTCCTTCGTACGCTCATAGATAAGCACGTTAGCATCGACGGCAGTACCAAGCGACAGCACCATACCAGCGATACCCGACATAGTGAGTGCGGCCTGGAACGACGTCAGAATACCCAGCGTGAAGAAGATGTTCACCAATAGGGCGCAGTTGGCCACCATGCCCGGGATGAAGCCATACATGCAGATCATGTAGAGCATCAGGATGATGAAGGCCACGATGAACGAGATGATACCCTGCTGGATAGACTGTGCACCGAGTGACGGACCAACCACCTCTTCCTGCACGATACGTGCGGGAGCCGGCATACGACCCGACTTCAGGGTGTTGGCCAGGTCCTTGGTATCCTCGATGGTGAAGTTACCAGTGATCTGCGAGTTACCGCCAGTGATCTCACCGTTCACGCGGGGAGCACTGTAGACCACGCCGTCGAGCACGATGGCGATAGCCTTACCCACATTAGCCTTGGTCAGGGCAGCCCAGCGGCGTGCACCGTCAGAGTTCATCGACATGCTTACACAGGGGCGGCCTGTCACGTGGTCGAACTCGTCCTTAGCATCGGTGATCACGTCACCCTCCAGCGGAGCGCGACCGTTAGAGTTGGTCACCTTCAGGGCATAGAGCTCGAAGATTTTCTTGTTGCCACCAACCATGTCGGAGGGCTTGGCACCCCACACCAGACGAAGGTCTGAGGGCAGCACCTGCTTGGCCAGGTCGGAGTAGATAATCTTGTTGATGTCGGCAGTATCGCGGATGTTGGCCATAGCCACGAGACCGATATTCTGGCTCATGGGCTGGATGAGGGCCAGCAGCGGGTGCTGCTTCTTGGCAGCCTCAAGGTCGGCATTGCTGTCCTTGTCGGCCACCTTGTTGTCCTTGTTCAGGGTGAACTTGCCAGCCTCTTTCTTGGCCTCAGCCTGCTTGGTGGTGTCGGCCTGCTCAGCCTTCACGCTGTCGGCAGGAGCCTCTGTGGCCTCAGCACCGTCGTTGGCGAAGCGCTGGTCGAGCTGCGAGAAGTAAGGGATGATCTCGTCGCTGTTGTAGGTCTCCCAGAACTCCAGGTTGGCAGAGCCCTGGAGCAACTTACGGATACGCTCCGGCTCACGGATACCTGGCATTTCGACCATGATACGGCCGTCCTGTCCCTCGAGCTTCTGGATATTGGGCTGAACGACACCGAACTTATCGATACGGTTGCGGACCACGTTGAACGAGTTGTCGATGGCCGACTGAACCTCAGCGCGCAGTGCCTTCTCAACCTCCGAGTCGCTGCTCTGTGTGCTCACCTTGCCCTTCAGCTGCTGTGTAGCGAAGATCTCGGCAAGGCGATGGCCCGGCGCATTCTTCTTGTAAGCGTTGATAAACAGTGAGATGAAGTCGCTCTGACTTGTCTCCTCTTCTTTCTTTGCCTCGTTCATCGACTTCACGAAGGCAGGGTCTGTCTTGTGGTCAGCGAGCACCTCCACAACGTCGGGAACGCTGATTTCGAGGATGACGTTCATACCGCCCTTCAGGTCAAGACCCAGACCAATCTGCGTCTCCAAGCACTTCTGGTATGAATAGACACCCATATACTTCACAGAATCTTTGTAATCCTGCTGTGCGATGGGATCCTTAATCTTGGCGGCCTGGCTGTCGTAGTAGCGTGTGGCGGCCGAGAAAGACAAATAGAAGATACTTGCAAGCGTCAGTAGGACGGCAGTACAAATTACAATTCCTTTGTTTTGCATTTTAATTGATGGTTTTTATTTAATTGTTATTTTTTGTATTCATCTCACACGAATTAAGGCTGCTTTTTATGGACAGCCTTCGATATTAGGGTGCAAAGATAGTTATTTTTTTATTTCTGAAAAAATTTCGCGTACATTATTTAATGTTTTAGCCGTTTTTTTAGCCAACAAACGACGGGATAATGGTCTGAGGCGTCGTTTTTCCGGTCCACATGACAGCGATAAGGCTCCCAGTGCTGCGAGCAGAAAATGTTGTCGATGCGCACATACATGCCGCTCTTGTTGAAGGTCCATCCCGGTCCCAGACCTGTGGTTACAAAGCAGTCGGTCAGGCCGTTGGCCACCACCCGCCGGGCATACGACAGGGGGTTGTCGTTGAAGTCGCCACACACGATCATGGGCATACCCTCGTGCATGCGGATATAGGCGGCTACTGCAAGGGCCTCGGGCTGGCGGATGACGGCAGCCTCGGCCAGGCGGCTGATGAGCAGGCGCGAGGTGCTGACCACCTCGTCGCGGTTTTCGTCGCCCTTCATCATTTTTTTGAACTTTTGCTGTTCGTCCTCGAGCAGTTTGTTGGTCTCCAGGTGGTTGTTGACGACCATCACCGTATCGCCGTCAATGAGCACTTTGAAGGCGGCAGAGATGTTCCACTTCGAGTCGAACTCGATGCGCTCCTTGCCCACAATGGGGTATTTGCTGTAGATGGCGATGGTGTTGCCGCTGTAATGGCGCACGACGGTGTCGCCATACTCGTAGACCTTCGAGAGCTCGCGACTGATGTCTTTCTGGCTGATGAGGTCGGAATTGGCCTCCTGCAGACAAACGATGTCGGCCCCGCTCTGCTTGATGTACTCGAGGACGGGATTGGTGCCGTCGTCGCGGATGCTGCCTTTGGCAAACCGGCACACGTTATAGGTCATCACCTTGATGGCGTCGTCGGGTGCATCGGCAGGCATGTTGAGCGGCAGATAGACGCGCAGCGACCCGTAGCAGAGCAGATAGCCCACGATGGGAATGAGCACACCCTTCCAGTGGAACGTGAGCCAGAAAATCATGAAAGCCAGGTTGATGAGCAGAAACACCGGATAGAGCAGGCCCGCATTCGTCAGCATCGGGTGCTCGGCAGGGCTCAGCCGGCCGGCCATGCCCACCAGCAACATGATGATGACGGTCACTATATTGGCGCCGGCCATCATCTTCAGAAAAAACTTCTTCAATCCCTTCAGCATCAGTTCTGACGGTTGCTATTGTCGAAAAGGCGGCGTTTCTCCTCTTTCGTCAGACTGTCGTAGCCGCTTTTCCGTATCTTGTCGAGTATGCGGTCAATCTCGTCCTGCTCCTCCTTCTTGCGGGCATTATACTCCCAGTCGGTCTCATGGCGCGGCTGCTCATAGTCGCTGGCACTCTTCTTCGAGTGCTTTTCCCAGTAGCGCTTGAACTTGTCGACCGGCGAGTCGCCAGAACCGAAACCGCCGTAAGTGTCTTTCTTGCGCCAATAACGTATCATGAGGAAGCCGAACAGCATACCGCCGAGGTGGGCGAAATGGGCCACATTGTCGCCTGTGGTCGACAGGGCAGAAAACAACTCGATGACGATATAACCGGTGATGAGCCACTTCGCCTTGATGGGTACGGGCAAGGGGAAGATGAACAGGCGCTCCTCGGGGAACAGCATGCCGAAGGCCAGCAGAATGGCATACACGGCACCCGACGCTCCCACGGTGGTCCAAGCGTTCAGGGCCTGGGCATCGGCGGCACTGAGCGAGAATAACTGCATGAGGCTGACATCATAGCCGCTCTGGTTCATCAGTACGTAGAGCGAGCCCAACTGGGTCAGCTCCTGAATCAATCCGGCTCCAATACCGCAAGAAATGTAATAAAAAAGGAATTTCTTCGGACCCCATACATTCTCTATCACGCAACCGAACATCCACAGGGCAAACATGTTGAAGAAAATGTGCTGCAGGTTGGCATGCATGAACATGTAGGTCACCAACTGATACAAGTGGAAATCAGAGGCCAGGAAGAAGTGCAGACCCAACAGATTGTTCAAATCAATATGCTGCAGACTCAGCACGTAGTAAGCCAGAAACGCCAGCACATTTATAATGAGCAGATTCTTGGTAATTGTAGGTATATTTCTCATATCTCTTATTCTCGTTTTGATTCGTACTTCACTAAAAACACCGCAAAAGTACGAAAAATATCTATTAAACCGCACAAAAACAGCCCTTTAAGAAAAATTATTCATGAAAAACATCACTTTTTTTTATTTTTTGTTTGTTTTATGAAATGATTAACCTATATTTGCCAAAGATTTAACGTGATACTTCTTTATATTAACCATTTAAATAATTCAAAATTATGAACAAGTCAGAATTAATCGACAAAATTGCAGCTGGTGCAGGTTTGACCAAGGCTGAATCAAAGAAGGCTCTCGACGCAGCTGTTGCTGCTGTGAAAGAGGCTCTCGTAGCAGGTGACAAAGTAGCTCTTGTTGGTTTTGGAACATTCGCTATCAATGAGCGTGGTGAGCACGAGGGTATCAACCCCGCTACCAAAGAGAAGATCATGATTCCTGCCAAGAAGGTTGTGAAGTTCAAGGCTGGTGCTGAACTTGCTGACGCAGTAAAGTAATTTTGTAAAAGAAATTCAAAAGAGGCGACCTCAATGGAGGCCGCCTCTTTTTTTTTATCGGGATAACCTAACGTAAGGCATCTCACCTGTCTGACAAAAACAGTGCAACTTGTTCAACCAGCAAAACCTGTCTGACTAATAAAACAAGAAAAACAGAAGAAACCAGGATACACCAGTAATCACCATCTAGTCGACAGAACACTCAAAAATCATAGATTTCATCGCTGTTTTTCGCATTCTTCCTGCCATGGCGGCGGGAACTTCTGTCAGTCTGGAGTTATCAAAAATCGGTCATGAAGCCAGTTGTCAGAGTTTGCTGTCAATCCACTCGATGATCTTCTCATGACTGGGACGGGGCGCATTCAGACTGACAATGCGGCCCTTCTTGTCGAACATCAGGAAACGGGGAATGCCGTCGATGTCGTAGTTCTTGCAGAGCAACGACTTAAAGTTCTGATTGACAATGTACTGCTTCCAGCCGGGCTTGTCCTCGGCAACCTTCTTCTCCCACTTTTTCTTATTGTCATCGAGCGAGATGCTGATGAGCTCTATCTTCTTATTGTTCTTATAGTGGGCATACAACTTTTCCATGTAAGGAATCTCGGCGCAGCAGGGTCCGCACCAGGTGGCCCAGCAGTCGATATAGACCGCACGGCCTCGCAAATCCTTCAGCGTGAACTTCCGGCCTGCCTTGTCGTAGAAGTCGAAGTCGGCAGCAGGGGCACCCTTCTTCAGCTTCGAATAGTGGGCATACAGCTGGTCGGCCACCTCGTGTCCTTTCTGGTTGGTCGATGTGGCTTTGTAGGCCACCACCTCCTCATCCATGTCTTTAGGTGCCTCCTTCAGCGTCTGCTGAATCCAGTCGTCGGCAAACTCGTTGATGATCTCCTGATTGGAAAAAGCACTCTTCAGACAGTCGTAGAACGACGCAGCCGTGCGCTCGCCGCGAGGCGGCATGTTGCTGTTCATATACCATCGCCAGTAATTGCCGATTTTGTCCATGTTACGCTTGTCGTTATGGTCGAACGAAAGCATCCACCGCTCGAAGTCGGCATCCTTCTTGCCCTGGTTTCCCCATGCCCAGCGGCACAGGTTAGCGAACCGCCCGCCCTCCAGCTGGCGGCCTTTCATCTCTTTATAGGCCGGGTTGCTGACCCTGTAGAGGGCCTGCAGATGACTCTCTGTCATCTTGTCCACCTCGTTGCGATAGTCGGCAAAGGCAACAGTTGATATCTTGTCCCACGGCCATTGCTTGTAATTCTCGAAGTCGTCATAGCCGTTCTCAAACTCAAACACATCCTTGTTATCACCCGTATAGACAATTTCCAGGCTGTTCACTTCCTCGTCGAACGACATTTTCTTGCCGAAAGAAATCTGCAGGTCGGCCTTCATCCCCGGCTCGAGGAACAACATACTGCTGGCCTTCAGGTCCTCGAAAAGGAGATAGGCCAACCCCGTTTGCTGTACATTGACATCCACGGCAAACGACCCGTCGGCGGCAATTCTCAAGGTGTCGTTGTGCCGTCCCTGCTCGCCCATCTGGGTAATCATGGCAATGCCTTCCTTGAAGTCCTTCACCTTGCCCGTGAAATGTGCCGGCTGGGCGAGCGTGGCCAGCACAGACAAATGGCAAATGATGACTGATAAGACTATTCTTCTCATATCAATGACTGTTTACGATTTTCTCGAAATAGGTGTCGAAGTCAGCGAATGACGGACGCTGTGCCTCACTATCGATGATGATTCCGTCTTTGTCGATAATCATAAAGCGCGGAATGCCATAGACGAAATACACATCGTCGAGTATCTTATTACCCTCTGTTGTCACCTGATACTGGGCCCAGTTCATCTCCTTATGTTTTTTCAGGAATGCCAGCCACTTGGGTCGTGCACTCTCCTTGTCGCAGGCAATGCTCATGATATGCACATTCTTGTTATTCTTGTATTTCTCCTGCAGTTTGTTGAGATAAGGTATCTCCTCGATGCATGGCACACACCAGGTGCCCCAGATATCGATGAAGAGCAACTTACCTCTCAGGTCGCTGAGACGAATCAGCTTTCCTTTCTCGTTCTTAAAGGTGAAGTCGGGTGCCGGCTGGCCGGGAAAGACATGACCATAGTCCTGCTTGTGCTTGGCCAGGGCGGCCTCTACCTTTTGCTTGAGAGAGTCAACGGTGATACGGTCCAGATAGGGCTGCACCATCTTTGTCATATCATGGCAACCGGGATATTGGAAGAATCCCAATACCTGAGTGGCGAGATACTCGGACTTCAACTGGTCGTAAACGGCATCTATCTTCTTCAGATAGAAATCATAACCTTCGTTCTCCATTCGCTCCATGGTAGCCGGATCGCTATTGATAGCCACCTGCAACATGCTGTCGACCACACTCATGCGATACTCACCATTGCTTTGGGCAAATCCTGACAGCACCGATAGTGCCGTCAGGATTAGGGTTAAAACCATTCTATTCATTTGTCGTTCTGTTTTCCATCATCAGTGACTTTATTCTTCCTCTGAGGTGTTCGTCTCAAAATCGACGATCTTTCCGCAGATGTTCTTGTAGCTCTTCTCGAGGCTCAACTGTCCGTTGGTGCTCATCCTGAGCACATATACAGAGCCTGAGTTGGCACTCTTACTGCCGTTGCTGGCACCTACATACATTTTGCTGGTGTCCGACACGTCGAACTCCATGCAGTCGATGCTGCCACCATCAACGGTATACTCGCTGATGACATTACCGGTGATCACACTGACGCATGTGATCTTATTGCCATAAGCATAATAAATATAGTTGGGATCCATCGAAGAGATGGCAAAGATGGTGGCTCGCGCCATATCGCCGCTGATCTCGCGTTTGCCACCCGGCACTATGAAATTCCATGAGTCGTAAGTCTCCATGTCGAAATCAGAGCCTTTCACACCCCACAACAGATAGCTCTTTCCACTGTCATCTTTCATGATGGCGCGCAGATGGCTCTGTCTGTCATCAGAGAGGGCCACATCGCCCCAAACGATGTCCATGCCTACGTCGCAAGCATCCCAATAGGCATTGCCATAACCACTGGAGAGAACATCCAGATTGGAGTAAGCATCGTAGAGGAAGCATTTGTTGTCGATGTCGTAGAAATAGCCCGTGATATTGTCCCTGAAGAAATTAAACGGAGCAACCTTGCCCGGAGCCGACAAATGAGTCGAGAACTTGGGAAGTGTACTAGGGGCATCACTCCACACATAGATGTCGCGCTTGAATGCCTTGCCGTCGACAACGGCATACTCATCGAACGGATACTGTCCATGGATGATGTTCTCCAGACGTCCGGGACTGCTGGGGAAGAAGAAGAGATCCTGGAAGTTCATGGTATAGCTGAAGTCAATATTATTGCAGCAGACCACACTGTCCTCGGTGGAGATGACAATCAGCTGATCAGAGTTACTGTTACGGCCTGCCAACCATATACCAATAGGACCACGACCCAACGGACGCTCGTTCACTGCCTCGAACGCATTCTCAGTGACATGGTCGAGACTGTTGATGAACGCCACCTGAGCCATGCCTTCGACATCACTGAGAATGGCCAGTCCCTTGGAGTAGGTGTTGACCACCGTGAGAGCTACCTTTCTATAGTCAACTCGTCCCGTTATATTGTTCGTGGCCTGGAACACCAAGGCATAATCTGAAGACGGCGACTTGGCAATGGTCGCATTCAGATTCTTCTCGTGCGACACCGTGTCGGGTATCTCCTTGCTGTTATACTTATAGATAAACCACAAGAAACTGTAGTCGCTCTCGTCGAAGGCCACCGAACCAGTGATGGTGGGCGTGATGGTGAGATCGGAGAACTGCTCCACCTCATACTTGTCTTGGATGCCAGAGATGGTCAGTTGGTTTACCTCCTGATAGTCGTAGTTTCCCTCATCGCTGGCACACGACGAAATGGAAAGTAGCATCGTGAAAGCAAACAACGAGCAAACCGTCGATTGTATGATATTTATTGTTTTCATATTTCTTTCAATTTCAATGATTTAGTACCAAGGTTCTATAATCTCGCCATTCTCGTCGTAGACAGGATAGTTATCCGTAAAGTATTGACTCATATAGGCACTTGCAGCATTCCAATACTCATCGCTGAGTAATGTCATTAGGTCGGCAGGGAAATCTCTGCCAAGCTGCTCAAGACAAATCTCGTGCTTGCGACGGGAATAAGGTCCCCAATAGTCGGCGGCACAAACGGCATAATAGCCCTCCCATTCGGTACCCGCATAAGGATCCCAAGGCTCGTCCCAGTAAGATGGCTTGTTCAGGAAGTTGGTGATGTCGATATAGAAATCGGTACGCCCCTGCAGGCCCAGGCCGAGGTCGTTGGTAGCCACCAGCGAGAATGCCAGCCTGACTCGTTTTGTCTTGATATCCTCACTGTTGTAGATAATCACTGGAACCCGGGCTGTCATCTCACCCGCCCTCATGGTGTAACTGTTCTTGAAGGCCTCATAGTGAGTACCAGCCACAGCCTCATTACCACTTGCCTCGGCCAAGCCAAACTGGCGGTCGTGGTCAACGGGGGTGCCCAGCAGATTCACCTGCATCCAAACGGTATCTTGCTCGATGGCTTTTCCGGCAAACGAATAGTTGGTACCGGCATTCACCATGTTCCAGTTGTCGGCATTGGTCTGGAAATAGACACTGCCATCGCTCTCAAATCCCTCATACTCGTTCTCCTTACAGGAAATGAGGAACGTAGCCAAGAGTAACGGAGTAAGAAGCCAACCGATGACCCTCGCTGACGTGTACTTTCGATGTGATTGATTGTATGTCATCATAATTCGTCGTTTCTTTTGATTGATGATTTATTCAGTATATCCAAATTCCAACTCGTCGGTGGGCAGAGGCAATACGTATACAGCCTGAGATGCATCAACGGTAGCAAACGGGATTTTACCTAGGTTCTGACGCTTATAGAAATAGAACAGCTGTCCCTCGCCAATGAACTCACGCTGGTATTCTTTCTGCAAGAGTGCCGTCAGACCGGTTCCCTCGTCGGCTGGGTTGGGATATCCTCGTTTCTGCAGCAATGTGTAGAGATAACTGATGTCTCCCGAGGCCTCAGCAGCGATGAGATACATCTCGCCAATCTTCAGCAGGGGAATCTGCGTGCCCGTCAGGTATTTAATGCAATACTCATTGTTGCTGCCGTTCGGTACGGCAAACATACGCTTGGCACGAATGTCATAGTCGATGCCATTAGCACCAAAGACCGACATCTTGCGGGTGTCGCTCATCCGTAGCTGACCGCCCTGGTGGTCGCGGAAATAGAGGTCGCTGTTGTTCTCCTTTAAGTTATAGACATACAGTCCACCAATATACTCGTGCTTGGCAACACTCTGCATGAAAGAATACTGATTATTACTTCCATAATGACGGGCCTCTTCCTTGTCGGCAGCAATAAGGGCATCGTTGATCAAGTCAAACTTACCGCTGTTGATGACCTCCTGCGCATACGACAGGGCATTGGCCTTGTCGCCTTTGTAGAGACTGATACGGGCCAGCAGGGCGGTAGCGGCGTAATAGTTCATTCGTGAGGTGCGATAGAGCAAGAAACCATCATCCTCGAGATAATCTTCGGTATCGTAGATGAGTGTCTCGTTATAGCCAGCCTCACAAATAGGGTCGTAGGGCTTCATCAACTCACGGGCAGCCACCAAGTCGCTGATAAGCTGATCGCAAAGTGCGCTCACGGTCATCGCCTTCTGGGCGCTTACCGTCGGTTCAAAAACATAGGGTACTGCCGGCTGGCTGCTACCTGTTGCATAACAGGGAGCATAGAGGCGCATCATGTCGAAATGGAGATAGGCACGTACGGCCATTGCCTCACCTTTGATGATGCTGCGCGTACTGGCGTTCATCACTCCTCCGTTCTCGTCGCAGTTTTTAATCAGGTAGTTGCAGTTGACAATGGCTTTATAGCACTGTCTCCACATGCCCTCTGTCATGCTCTCTACCGCCTTGTCGGTATAACTATAGCTCATGGCTGTGGTATACGGCGAGGTCACATCACTATATTGCTGAGCCAGCACGTCGAGCAGGCCCATCGTCATATTGCCACCATAGGCGTCAGTACTTGCCATCAATGTATAGACACCCAGCGTGGCGTCGCGGAATCCTGCCTCTGAGCTGAAGAGGTCACCTTGCTTGATTTGTGATTTCGGGCGCACATCGAACCAGTCGTCGCAAGAGGTCAGCAACATCAAGCCTGAAACAGCAAGAATCAATAAAATATTTCTTTTCATTTTGTCTGTCATTTAAGGTTTTTAGAATCTAACATTCAGACCTACACTGAAATTGCGCGAATAGGGATAGTCGGTACCTCGCTCACGCTTCACCGTAGAGGTATAGAAGACATCGTTCATATAGAACAGCAGCTTCAGGCGCTGTATGCCATACCGCTTGAGGTTCGTGTTGTCGAACTCGTACGAGAGATTCAGTGTGCTCAGTTGCAGATAGTCGTAATCCTCCACGAAACGTGAGGTGGGACGGGTGCTTTGATTGATATTCACACCATTCGTATCATATACGAAGCCTGCATATCGGGCAATGTCGCCAGGTTTCTGCCAACGGTCGGTCAATGCACGTGCATCGCAATTGTATCGCGGGTCGATGTCCTGCACCTTGTCAACCAAAGTCTGGTTGTACATCTGTCCTCCCAAACGATAGCGGAAGGTGGCGTTCAGCTGGAATCCCTGCCATGAGAAGGTTGTACCAAACGTTCCCTCCACATCGGGGTCCTCACAACCGCCAATCACATAGTTGGCGGCATTCCAGGCACTTACCTTATTGCCATTCTTGTCGAGGAACATCTCCCGGCCCGTCAGTGGGTCAACGCCCAATGACTTGTTCACCCAGATAGAGTTGATGCTCTCGCCCTCCACAAAACGGACACGCGGGGCACGTGTGTTGACATCCGAGCTGTTGGCATTCATGGCAGCATCCTGTGTGTCGTTATAAGCCTTCAGCGAGTCAGAGATCTTCAGCAGCTTGTTCTTGTTGTGAATCATATTGCCAAACACGCTCCAATAGAGCTTGTGTGCACGGTCTTGAATGAGCACAGCCCTGGCCGAGAGTTCCCATCCGCGGTTCTGCACCTCGCCGAGGTTGGCCATATAGGTGCTGAAACCCAACGATGGCGGCAGTGTGACAGCCGTCAACAGGTCCTTGGTCTTTTTGTTGTAGTAATCGAAAGTAAGTTGGAAACGGTCGTTCAGCAATGCCAAATCGAATCCCACGTTGGCCTCATGCGTACGCTGCCACGCCAGGTCCTCATTACCCATGGCCATCAGCACGGCACCCACACCGTAGTGATAGCGCTGACCGGTCATATACTGATAAGTGGTCATTGCCTGATAAGGGTCGAAGTTCTGACTACCCGTCAGACCGTAGGTGGCACGCAACTTCAGACGGTTGATCCAAGAGAGACTCTTCATGAAGGCCTCGTTGTGCATGTTCCAGCCGATACCGGCACTCCAGAAGGGAGCCCATCGCTTATCGGCACCGAAACGGCTCGATGCATCCTCACGGAAAGAGAGGTCGAGCAGATAACGCTCATCATAGCTGTAATTCAGGTTGCCGAGGAAACCCATCAGGCGCGATGTGTACTCATCGCCATAGGGTGCTCCGTTCTTTTCATACTGTGTACCGAAGCTGATAAAGTCAAGATTGTCGTTGGGGAATCCCTCAGCCATCACGGTGAATGTCTTGCTCTGCTCCTGCTGCACGTTCCAACCCAGGTTGGCATTCAGCACGTGAACATCCATCTGTTTGAAGTATGAGAGCACCAGTGAGCCATCGTAGTTGAACACGTCACCACGGCTGGCAGTATACGATCCGCGACGGTCGAAGTCATCGCCCGTATAGTTGGCGAAGTCGGTATGCTTACCGCTCTTGAAAATATCGGCAGAGGTATTCTGCACCGTGAAGGCGAAACTGCCTTTCAGGCGCAGTCCGTTCATGATTTCCCAGTCAACGCCAAACTGGTTGGTCAGGTCGCGATAGCTACTGCCGTCTTTATAATTCAGTGTGGTGTTGTAAAGAGGATTATAAATAAAATTATTATAAATCACAGCCGACGGATAGCGGTCGTCAAGGTCTATCTGATAGATATAGTTGCCGTCGGCATCCTTCATCCTGACGTAGGGGTTCAGTGTGGCATAATTAGAAAAACTACCATAGGGCGAATTCTTTGAACTGACGTTCGAGAATGTCAGTTGGTCGCGGAAGGTGATATTCTTATAGATATATTGCAGCTCCAATCCCATACCCATGCGCTCACGTCCCGATTTGCGCATCACACCGGGCGTGTTGTTGTAGTTCAGGTCCATGGCATAGCGGAAATTCTCAGAACCACCATCAATGCGGACTGAGTGTTTCTGACCGACCACCAGCTGATGAAGCGGTTGTGCCAGCCAGTCGGTATTCACACCGGCCTGAATCATCTGCAAACGGCGGTCGTAGGCCTGGTTCATACCAATCTGGTCGCTCACAGCATCCATATTGTAATACGACTTCTTCGAAGCGTCGTAGAGACCAGCCAGTTTTTCCAGTTCCAGCTTTTGCTCAGCATCGCAAAGGTTATAGGCACTCAGGTCGGGCACATAGAAAGTCACATCGGCATTGTAGCTCACAGCGAGTTTTCCGAACTTCGGTGTGTTGGTGGTGATGACAACCACGCCATTCGAGGCTCGCGAACCGTAAATGGCTGTTGCGGCGGCATCCTTCAGCAGTGTGAGGCTCTTCACGCGATACGGGTCCATGTCGAACACTTTCTCGGCAGTAGTCTCAAAACCATCGACAATGAAGATAGGCATGTTGGGATTGCCCTGATAGGTGTCGCTCATACTGGTGAGCGAGCCCGAGCCACGAATGGTGAAATCGGGGATGGCATTAGGATTTGAACCCATCGAGTTGTTCTCTACCATCACAAACGAGGGGTCGATGTTCGAGAGCGACGAGAGAATATTCTGGTTACCACCCGTCATCAGCTCTTCCTGCGTGAATGTCTTGGCAGCACCGGTAAAGCTCTCTTTGGTCTGCTGGTAGTAACCGTTCACCACCACTTCCTTGATCTCGTTGTCGGAGAGCAATACGATATCGCGGCTCACATCATTCATACCCGCCTGAATGGTGGCATATTGCGTGGCCATGCTCACATACGAGAATTTCAGGATGGTCTGCTCAACAGGAATCTTGAAGGTATAGAATCCGTCGGCATCTGTCACTGTGCACACACGGCTCTCACCAATGCAAACGGGCACACCCACCAGCGGCTCACCGCTGTCGTCGCGCACATAGCCCTTGATGGTACGCTCGCGACCGCTCATCTTCTGCTGGGTGATGGTCACGATGTTACCTTTCACGGTGTAAACACAGTTAATCAGGTTGGTCACTTGGCCGATAATGCCCTCAGCCGATTTGTTGGTTGCCCGAAGCGTGATTCTGGGCCAGTTCTTGGCCAGTTCCGCATCGTAGAAGAAGTCCAGCTTTGCCTTGCGATGAATCTCGTTCAGCACTTGCTCAACAGGCACCGATTTCACGTCGATGCTCATCTTCGTGTCGGCTGGCATGGCCGCACGAGCATTGCCGGGAATGAGCAGCAGGGCTGCCAGCAGCAACAGAGAGCCGACGAATCGTTTCAGATGTCTTTTCTGTTTCATGGATTACTTGTTTTGATAGATATTTAATGTTTGATGATTTATGGTGATAGTGGTTCCGGTGACTGTCTCAATGGTCTCAATCGTTGGTTTGATATCCTCGTAACGACTCAGCGAACCAGAGAACTTACGACCGCCCAGACTGCTGTTGGAAAATTCCACCTTCAGACCGTACCAGCGTGAGATAACACTCATGATACGCTCTAGCGACCAGTTATTGAACACAAACTCTCCCTCGTTCCAGGCCACAAAGGGCGCAGTGTCGATGTCTGTGACGGTCAACTGGGAATGAACCATTGACAATTCCTGGCCGGGTGTGAGCATCTGCTCGCGGCCGTCGTTGGCGGTAAAGCCGACAGAGCCTTTCACAAGGACGACATACATATCTTTGTGGTCTTCAGCATCACTCTTCCTGGTGTTGACCACAAATTCCGTTCCATATACTTTCACATCGCCCTGGGGGGTATGCACCACAAACTGGCGGCTCTTGTCCTTGGCCACCATGAAGTAGGCCTCACCGTCGAGAATCACGTCGCGGCGGTCGCCGAACTTCTCGGGATAAATCAGGCGACTATTATAATTAAGGTGAACAAGCGTACCGTCTTCCAACGTTACCCAGTATTCCTTATCCTGATAGGTGGTGATGCGGCGGGCCTCTTCCAACTGCTCGGCAAAGTTGTCGTCCACATGATAAAGCGCTCGCTCCTCGGTCGACATCACCTCCTCAACTGCCTTGCCACTCAGGACTTCGGCACCACTCTTACCCATTTTGCGGCTCTGCTCCATGGCCAGCTGCACTTCCTCTGAGATCTCAGGCGGTGTGACACGTGTCTGCTCCCGGTGATACCAGAAGGTACCGCCCACCAGCAGCAACACCAGTACGGCGGCAATGCGGAAGAAGGGGAAACGGGAGACCGATGTCCGAGAGGCTTTCTCTGTCTTACCGATTCTTGCTTCCATCTCACGAATGGCTTTCTGCACGTCAATGCTTTTCCTTCGGCGATAGTCGTCTTGCAGCGACTGCGGAGAAGAGAGCATCTGCAAATAGCCCTGCCTGTCGGGGCGTGCTGCCACCCAGGCATCCAGTTCCCTGCGCTCGTCATCATTCAGCGCATTGATGGTGTACTTATATAATAAGTCCGAAATACGACGGTTGTTCATGTCTTTTCTTCTGTTGGGTTAGGTTTTCTAACACTAACACGCTTTCACCGCCGTTTGGGATATCAAAAATCCCACTTTTTTCCGTATTAAATAAGAAAATAGCACTTTTTTTCGTATTTTTGCAGCAGATTATCAAAGGTATGGACATCAGAGAGAGCACCCTGAAAGAATTCCAGGAAGGACGAATAGAGTCTTTCTACATGGAGCTTTATCCGTCACTGCTCAGCTATGCGCGGCGCGTCCTGGGCCCGGAACATGAGTTTCTGGCCGAGGACTGTGTACAGGAGGCCATCTACCGAGTCTACCAGAGCCGCCGGCAGTTTGACACTCCCCTGCAAATGCGCTCCTTTCTCTTTACGTGTATCCATAACGAAATCATCACCATTTTCCGGAAGAGCGACCGGAAGGAACGTTTTCTTGAGACTCGCGAGACCATCGACAACACGCTCATCGACGAGTTGGTGCTGCAAGAAACGCTCGACCGCCTCTATCTGGCCATCGACCAGCTGCCTGACCAGCTGCGCCGCATCTTCGAACTGAGTTTTGAGGAAGGACTGCGCCACAAGGAGATTGCAGCGATTCTGCAACTCTCGCCCCACACGGTGAAGAAGCAAAAGGCCAAGCTGATTCAACTGCTGCGCGAGCATTTCAAAGACGATGCCACCATGCTTTTCCTGCTGGCTGTCATCTGACTTTCCGCTGCTTTGTTACAAAAGAAAATGTATATGATACTCAAGGAGATGGCTCTTTGGGATAAAAAAACGTATCTTTGCGGAAAAATCTAAACCCAAACAGACTGACCGACCATGATCTTGAGAAGATTCTTCACTGCACTCTGCGCCCTTCAGCTGGCGCTATGCTGCTGTCAGGCACAGATTCCGCTGGTCTACGACCGTGAGAACACGGGTGCCGGCTTTGCTCCTCCGGCCATGCCGGCGGCCAAAGAACTGCCCGTGGAGCACAATCTGCGCAACCCGCTGGCATGGAGCAACGGCAAGGGCAAGGTGCGCAAGTTCGCGAAGTGGGAACGGCGGCGCAACGAGATAGCGGCCCTCATTCAGCATTATGGCATCGGCACGAAGCCGGCCGTCGGCAAAGGGTGCGTGAAGGCACGCATGGACGGCGACACCTTGATAGTCGATGTCACGGTAAACGGACAGACGCTGACGCTACGCTCAGAAATCAGGTATCCCAAAGAGGGCAATGCCCCCTATGCGCTGATGATTGGCACAAGCGGCATCTCACTGCCACGTACTCTCTTCGACCAC
>Ga0129307_1001799_pt1 | contig 20383 bp, 14 predicted proteins | sample P1105metagenome_FD_94437 | JGI IMG/M metagenome (GOLD analysis project Ga0129307, IMG submission 94437) | Capybara group fecal microbial communities from Wisconsin, USA - P1105 metagenome | ecosystem: Host-associated > Mammals > Digestive system > Large intestine > Fecal | place: USA: Wisconsin... | reverse complement strand
GGAAAGACACTTAAGAAGCTGGGAATGCTTGTAGTTCAGGACGCTGTATGGAACAGAGTAACAGTAAACAGAGAGCAGCATAAGTACACAAGATTCTACATAGATGAGTTCCATCTGCTGCTCAAGGACGAGCTCACCGCGGCGTACTCCATGGAAATATGGAAGAGATTCCGTAAGTGGGGAGGTATCCCGACAGGCATAACTCAGAACGTCAAAGACTTTCTTGCTTCAAAGGAAATCGAGAACATTTTCGATAATTCAGACTTCGTATATATGCTGAATCAGGGTGCTGATGACAGGGATATCCTTGCACAGAAATTAAATATATCACAGCATCAGATAAAGTATGTTACTAATGTAGGACAGGGTGAGGGGCTTATATTTTTCGGAGATATAGTTCAGCCATTTGTTGACAGACTTCCGAAGGATACAGTCATGTATTCACTGCTGACAACAAAGCCTGCAGAGACTAAGACAGAGACTGACACTAAAAATGAAAAACTGAATAACGGAGAGACAACATCAGGTGACTCTTCTGAATAAGGAGGAAGCCTATGAGTGTTGAATTAAAAAGTAAGACTTCCGAAGCGGCTTCAAAAATGCTTAAAAGCGCTGACAACTCAGATAAGCTGAAAAGTTCCGATAGTGGTTCTAACGGTAAATTAAAAGCCGGACTGAGGGAAGCAATAGATGTAGCAGAAAGTACAAGCCGCAGAAGGAGCAGACAGAAGGCAGCTGACCTGTATAACCAGAATCTCAGTACAGCTAGTGAGGAAATGCTTGGTACAACAGAGGATAAGGTCATCAACCTTACAGACCGTGAAAGAGTGCGTGAGAGTATTCATGATATGGTGGATCTTCGTACCAGCGGAACCCTTAAGGCTGAGGACGGAGATAAACTTTTCACTGCATCCAAACGGAGAGCCAAAGCAGAGGCGCTTAGGGAAGGCAGGGAGAGTTCTCTTCTCGAAGGAATGGATGATGCAAATGCAAAGAAGCTGCGTAGTAACAAAAAGAAACTGCAGAGTAAACTGCATAAGAGTTATGAAATCAAATCAGAATTAAAAGGCGGTATTGCAACAGACCTTAGAGCTGAATTCACAGTACAGGGTAAACTTACCGATGCGCCTAAACATAGACCTGCTGATCTGGCTGACAGTATCGGAAAAAGAGCACTGCACTTTATGGATGATACAGCAGACGGTGGAGATCCTAACAGCATTCAGAATGCCTGGATAGATACAGCTGATAAAGCCTCAGAAGGTTTTTCCAGTATTTATTCCATTTCACAGACAGCTAAGTTCTGGAGAAGAAGCAAGGCTGAAGCTGAGATTGCAAAGCTGACAAAACAGCAGGATAAGATCATAAAGAACAGTTACAGAATTCAGTATAAAACAGCACTGAAAAATGCCAGGGATACTGAGCTGTGGAAGAACAGTAATTTTTATGAGAAATCGCTACAGAAGAAAGCCATAAAACGTAAGTATATGAAGAATGCCATTGCCGAGCAGAGAAAAGCAAGGGCGGCAGGACAGACCGGAAAAGTTACATATACTACCGGATTAAATGTATTTGATAAAGCGAAGGCAGGAGCCAAGTCCATCGGACAGCATCTGCTTCAGTTTGCAAAGTCCCCGGCGGGAAAGATAGCTATTACAGTTACTCTCGTTGTGGGGCTTATTGTTTCTCTTCTGAGTTCAGCCGGACCTATGCTGCTTATGTCATTTGGCGGTGATGAGGACTATGTTAATTCACAGACGCAGTTGACAGGAGCCGGTTTTCCATCAGAGGTTGAACAGTGGCGGACATTTGTTACCGAGCGTATGAAGGCTTATGGCTATGAGGATTTTGTAAATGCAATTCTGGCAACAATTCAGCAGGAATCTAACGGAATATCTTCAAGCTGTGGCGGAGATCTGATGCAGAGTAAGGAAAGTGGTTACTGGACTTCCGGTACACCGGATGGATGGAGTTCTTATACAACAGAGCAGAAATCCATAGATGCCGGATGCCGTTACTTCATAGATGCTCTTGAAAAATGGGGCGTTGAAAAGGCTGATGATTATGACGGTCTTCAGGTGGTGGCTCAGGGCTATAACTTTGGTTTGGCGTTCCTAGACTGGATGGTGGCTCAGGGTGAAACCAAGTGGACGCTTGACCTTTCTACAACATATTCAAACAAGATGGCATCTCAGATGGGCTGGAGTGGATATGGTCATAAGGAATATGGCGAGGAATGGCTGGTCAAGTATAAAGCCGGTGGAATAACCGGAGGTGGAGCTATTGTCGAGGAAAAAGGACCGGGTGGGGTAGTGAAGACTGCTCAGGGACAGATTGGTATTACCGAGAATCCTGCCGGTTCAAATAAGGTTATTTATAACACCGAATACTATGGCTCAGAAGTCAGTGGAGATGACTATCCGTGGTGCTGTGTATTTGTATGGTGGTGCTTCAACAAGAGTGGAAATGCAGAAGCTTTCTATGATGGTGGAAAAACTGCGGGTTGTTCGGCAGTTCACACATGGGCGCAGAGTGGTGGACACATAATCAGCGGAGGCGAAGCAAAGTACGGTGATCTGGTTCTGTTCAGTGCGGATGAACATATAGAAATCGTGGTAGCCAACAATGGTGATGGTTCCTATATGACAATCGGTGGAAATACCGGTTCCGGAGACAGTGGTTCGCAGTCCAATGGTGGCGGTGTATTCATGAGAACCAGATATATAAGTGGTGATTTTCCTATAACACTGTTTATAAGACCGCCTTACAGTACAGATGATGATTAAACTTCTGGACATTATGTCCAGAAGTTGGAAAGGTAAAGCTATGGTTACAGAAGATGAAATGAAAGAAAAGCTGAAAAAGCTTAGAGAAACTCAGACTTTGCAGGAACAGAAAACCAAGACTGCAAATGAAGCTCTTACAAAGGCGAGAAAACGTTGCAGTAAGGAACAGGCAAAGCTTGATGACATCAATGCAGAGATAAACCGTATTGATGGATATTTATTTAAAAAAGTAACATTGAAATATGGTTTCAGAGATTATGAGGCACTGGAGGAATATCTTAAAAAGAATCATTCCAAGGGTGCTTTTTCTGAGGAAACCAAAGATAAAATTATCGTAGATGATAAAGGAGACAACAAATGAAACTAAAAGTATTACTGCTTAGTATGACAATGCTGCTGTCTATGGTCAGTTCAAGTATATTTGGTATTAAGATAGATGACTATAAGAATAAGGCAGCAAATGAAACTGAAGCAACAACAGAGGAAATCCGTGAGGATGCGTCCCATACAGGAGAGGACACTGATACAAGCGGAGATAAGGACAAGTTAGATTCTGAGGATAACAAGTCAGATTCCGAAGATGAAAATGAGTCTGATAAAGATAATAAAGATTCAGATAAGGACAATAAGACTACCGAAGAACCGACAACTCAAGAGGTTCCAAGTGTAGTTGTTCCGGATAATACTGATACCACAAATGATCCGGCTGTGGATACTACAAAGGGTAAGTATAAGATTACTATAAAACCGGAAGAACTTGGATGGTTCAATGATGCGACAAACATAGTTGTGGAGTATGAGTATCTTTCAAGTGTCCTGGTGGAACCTAAGATTGAGAAGGTGGAGGCCAAGGCAGGTTCCAATGGTACCTGGGTGGATATCACTGATGAGATGAAGTTTGAGATAAGCGAGAACTGTACTGTATATGTAAAAATCACAGATCAGTTCGAAAATGAATATGAAAAATCTAAGCTCATCAAGATATTTGATACTGTTGCACCGACACTTAATGCAGCCGTAAATGAAGGGCTTCTTACAGTTATGACTTATGATACTGAGAGTGGTGTGGATGCAGTTTATATTAACGGCTATTCATACACTCCTGATGAAAATGGAATAGTGTCCATAAGGCTTGAAAAGTTTGATGCAACATATCAGAACTTCTATGTATATGCGCTTGATAAGGCAGGAAACCCAAGTACAGTTTACACTATCGCAAATCCATACTGGACGGATCCAAATGCTGAAACAGAAGAGGATGGTGAGGAAAAGGAGGATCCTGCTGAATCACTTCCGGAGAATGCAACACCTCAGACAACTGGGGAATCCAAGGCAGAGGTTACATCCGTTACTGATGAGGATGGAGAAGATATCACAAATGAAGTTAAGAGTAAGCAGTTCTATTCCATAGTGACAGCTGACGGACAGCAGTATTTCCTTGTGATTGATATGACAGCAGCACAGGATAAGTCCGGGGATACCGAGAGTACAGCTTATGCAGGAGCAGGTTCTTCTTATAAGAATAATAGCCCTAATAATGGTACGGTATATTTCCTGACATCAGTATCAAATCAGAATCTTCTTAACTTTACAAATGATGGAGAGACTACACTTCCAAAGAATTCAGTTGCAACAGCAAATGGCATAGATCCATATACCATGACACCTATATCAAAGGGGCAGCCTGCAACAGAGGAAGTGACAGAAGCTTCAACAGAAACGGATGCAGAGAAAGAGGAAGATATCAAGAAGTCGGACAAGGGAAAATCCGGAATAATAAGTACACTATTATGGGTTGGACTTGTCGTCCTGGTAGGAGCACTTGTTGTAGGAATCAAGATTGTGATGGGAAAGAAAGGAAAACCGGAACAGAGCGATGACTCAATGTATAATGATTCCGGAGAACAGGAAGACAGAACTTCACTTGAAGAATTAAATGAGAGTGAGGAAGAGTAGCGTAATAAATATGGCAGTTATAACTGCTAAAAATATATTAACAGAGTTGGTTTGAGCAGGGCTTAGGTACCTGCTCTTTCTATACTCGGAAAGGAAAAGAAAATGATAAAAGAAGTAGCAAAAAATGTGGTTGGAAAAGCGGCTGTTCTTTCAAAGAAGAATGTGGCTGAAACTGCAGCAGGTGTTGGAATAGCTTTAGCAACAACAGCAGGTATCATGTGTGTGTTTGATGAAATAAAAAGCTATTTCCAAAAGAAGAAAGAAACAAGAGAATCGGATATGCTAAGTGAAGAAACTTCACCATTTTTGTATCGGATTCCGGGAACAGGAGAAAGTCGTAGATATGATTTAAATTTCTCTGATTTTTTTGAAGATGATGATGAAACATTAGATCCAGTTGATGATATATCAGAAGATGTTCAAAGTAATATTAATGAGAATCTGGCTGATATTGAGGCTTCAGTTAATAAACTGGAAAATGTTATTGATGACATGGTTGATGATATTCTGTTTTTAGCTGAAAAAAGAAAACAGCTGGAATATGAAGTGCATCGCTTTGAAGAAAAAATAAATGAAAAGGATTCTGATAATGAATCTGAATATAAACCGAAAAAAACTGTTAGAACAAACAAGGAGGACGATGAGTAATGGATAAAGAATTACTGGATATTTTACAGGGTAAGGATGAGGCGGCTCAGCCTGAGAAGGAGTTCAAAGAGGTAACTCTTAAGTTTGGCAAGGGACTTGTAGGAGAAGAGTTCCAGGGCAAGGATGGTAACAGCTACAGACAGATCATGATTCCACCAAATGAGGAGAAAAACCAGCCGTGGCAGACCTTTGTTGTCAAGTCCAATCAGGTGCATGAAAATCAGTTCGGAAAAGGAATGTGGTGCAAGCTCCCTGCAGAGGGCAGTACAACTGTTATGAAGAGTGTTGCCAAGGGCGTGGATGAATCTGGAAAGACTATCTGGGAGAATCAGAAGACCAAGGTTCCCAATAAGGAACTGAAGGCTATGGTAGAGGCATATAAGACCAGGGATAAATCACAGGAGAAGTCCCAGGGCGATTCGCTTCTTGGTAAGATTGATAAGAAAGCACTTCAGGCGGCGACTCAGAATAAGTCTGCTGAACATACTCAGAATAAAAACAGAAGTGCTGCAAGATAGGGGGTATGTGACATGAAGCTGGTTATTTGTGAAAAGCCGAGTGTGGCTGCCAATGTGGCAAGAGTAATAGGAGCTACAGACAGGTGCGACGGCTATTTTGAAGGAAATGGTTATATAGTTTCCTGGTGTGTAGGACATCTGATAGAGCTGGCTCAGCCACAGGAATATAATGCAATATATGGAAAATGGACTTATGACAATCTTCCGATTATTCCCGGAGAGTGGAAATATACCATTAAGGAAGATACAAAAGCCCAGTATAAGATTCTTCGTGATCTGATGCACCGTGATGATGTAGATTCAGTTTGTGCGGCCACTGACGCAGGAAGAGAAGGCGAACTCATATACAGACTTGTCTATGAAATGGCTGGCTGTACGAAGACTACGGAAAGACTCTGGATATCATCCATGGAGGACAGTGCCATTCGTGATGGTATGGAGAATCTGAAGCCAGGAAGGGATTATGATAATCTTTATAAGGCTGCACTTGCTCGTCAGGAAGCTGACTGGCTCGTTGGAATAAACTGTACAAGACTCTTTACAGTTCTGTATGGCGGAAAGGTTCTGAAAGTCGGAAGAGTCCAGACTCCGACACTTGCAATGCTTGTGGACAGGGAATCGGAAATAAGTAACTTTAAGAAGAAGCAATATTATATGGCACATCTTCTTGTGGAGGCTGAGGTAAAACCGGGATTCTATGAGGGGATTGATGCTGTTTCAGACAGAATTGATACAAAGGCGAATGCTGATAATCTTATAGCCCAGTGCAGGGGCAATACTGCGGTTGTTACATCAATCGTAAGAGAGGATAAGAAGTCAGCTCCGCCTAAACTTTATGATCTGACATCGCTTCAGAGAGAAGCCAATAAGATATTCGGCTTTACGGCAAAGAAAACACTTGATCATACTCAGGCACTTTATGAAAGAAAGCTTGTGACATATCCGAGAACTGACAGCAGATTCCTTACAGATGACATGGAGGATACAGCAAAGAATGTAATAGCAGCCATAAAGAAAGCTGTGACATTTATGCCCGGAGTATCTTACGAACCGGATATAAAGCTAGTAATGAATTCAAAGAAGGTATCAGATCATCATGCTATTATCCCTACTGTGGAGATAGCAGAGGCTGACCTGACTGCGCTTTCAGAGGATGAGAAGAAGATTCTGTATCTTATAGCTGCAAGACTTCTGGAAGCAACCTCTGTTCCGTATCTCTATACAACTCAGAAGGTTACATTTGAATGTGCCGGAACAGAGTTCACTGCTAAAGGTAAATCAGTAAGGGATGAAGGCTGGAAGATTTTTGAAAATGCACTCAGATCTGTTTATAAAACCTCTAAGGATGACAGTGACAGACAGGATGATTCCACAGATACTGACAATGGACAGAAACTTCCGGATATCAGCGATGGTGAAGTATTTGACAGGGTTGATGCAAAGGTAACGGAACATTTCACCAAGCCTCCTGCAAGATATACCGAAGCATCGCTCCTCAGCGCCATGGAAAAAGCTGGCTGTGAAGATATGGAGTCGGATGTTGAAAGGAAAGGTCTTGGAACACCTGCAACAAGGGCAGACATTATCGAGAAACTTGTAAAAGACGGATTCGTGAAGAGAGAGAAGAAGATTCTCATTCCTACGGATAATGGCATCAAACTTATAACTGTTCTTCCGGATAAAGTGAAGTCGCCAAAACTGACAGCTGAGTGGGAGAACAGTCTTGCGCTTATAGCAAAGGGAGAAGCCTATTATGATGATTTCATTAACAGCATTACGGACCTTATCGGAGAACTGGTGAGTACCTATAGCAGCGTAGATGAGAAGGACAAGGGAATGTTCAGAGGTGCTGAGGTCATGGGCAGATGTCCTAACTGCGGCGGTGATATCATAAAAAGCAAGTTCGGTCCGTTCTGCAAGAATAAATGCGGTATGTCGGTAAGCAGAGCTTTAGGTGTGGAGCTTACGGATGCCCAGATAAAATCACTTATAGCCGGAAAGAAGATATTCCTTAAAGGCATAAAGAAAAAGAATGGCAACGGAACATTTGATGCGTATATTACTCCGGAAGCTATCGTCGATTATGAGTACAAAAAGAAAGACGGCAGCATTGCGATGGGTAAGCAGTTCAAGTTTAAAATGGATTTTCCAAATAAGAAATAATTTGCTAACCATGAGGCGGGATATTCCCGTCTCTTTTACTAAGAATATAAGGAGAAAGAAAAATGATTGATAACAATACATATATTCCTGGCGCATCCAACGATTTCTTCAGCGATGAAGCATATAAGGCAAGGATGGCAGCCTATATCAAAGGTGTAAGAAAGTACAGACTTAAGGAAAATGCTCAGGCTAAGAGCAGTGTAAAACCACAGAAAGAAGGTGCAATGGTATGATGAGCTTTGATGATATAAAGGATTCAGTAATCGTAAAGATGGTAAATACAGAAAACAATAAGGACAGCCTTGCGAACAGACCGAATGAGAAAATAGAAGATATGTCAGTTGTATTTGCGACTGTACTCAGCGAGAAGAATGGCGAGAGACTTACACTTCCTATCACAAATGAGATGATGAATGATATGGGAGTTGACCAGGCACAGCTTAAGGAAGCTGCACTTGCGAATATTTCGGAGCAGGATTACTCGTTCAAGAGTATGAGGGATGTTCTTATTGAATCAATGTTCCCGGATGGAGTTCCGGAGAATGATCCTATTGTTGAGATGATGCTACCGCCGGAAGATCCTGACATGCAGATGTATGTACTAACCAATGGATGCAATGTAAATGGTGCAGCTGAAGTTCTGAATCAGAAGGCAATGGATGAAATAGCCGATAAGCTTGGCGGGGATTTTGTAGTGCTACCTAGCAGTGTGCATGAAACCATAATACTTCCGCTCAATGATGATATGAGTCCTGCAATACTGGAGAGCATGGTTCAGGAGATAAATGCCGGAGTGGTAAGTACCGAAGATAAGCTTTCCGATCATGTGTTCCAATATGATTCAAAGGAGCATGAACTTGTTCGAATGGATAAAATGGAATCTCGTCAGAAAGAAAAGGATAATTCTAAAAATATTGATGGTTCAAAAGAAGACAGAGGTTCTGAAAAGACTGATAGTTTAAAAGGTGATAAAGTTGAGAATAGCAAGACTGAGAAAAAACAGAGTACATCTCTTCAAGACAGAATATCGAAGAAACAGGCAGAGGTTGACAAGAAAGAAACTTCAAAACCTCAGCCATCAAAGAAGAGAGATGTAGCGCTTGCTTAATTCTTCCATGGAATTCTTTCATATAGGGGGTGTCTATTGGGCATCCCCACCCTCTCTTGGACAAATGTTCAGTCTGTAAAATGAAGCATTTGTGTGGTATATTTATTTGGTAGCTATGTCATTTATGTTGAGAGGTTGTTGGATGGGCGAAATATTAGCGTTTGGAGCGCCTTTTGCGGTTATAATTGTATGGGTGGTCTGGCGTATTATCTCTATAAAGATACCTTATCTTGTTGAGCAGATAATACAATATGTCTGGCTCTTCATAAATGCTGTACTCCTGTTATTCACACATGAATACTGGAATATGATTTGCTTTATGATTATGATTGGTGCTGTACTTTTTTCTCTTTCTATAAATACAGAATTGGGAGTACAGATATTATGTCATGGAAGAGAAGCTGCTTATGATAAACTTGATGAAAGACGATTTTTCTTGAAAACAATAGATGACATATTAATGGATGCAAATATTGTTGCTATTTTTATCCAGATAGCACTTATACTTATATTTATAATTGGATAGTAATTTAATGATTTGTATTGAAAGAGTGGGGTAAATATTATATTCCAGAATAACTGACGAGTGAAACTATGATAATAAAGGTTGAAAATCTTACAAGTACGCAGCTTGAACATATCCGTCAAGTTGTAGGAGAGGCGTTTGTCTCCAACGAATTATTCCATAATTGGGGAACGGAAGAAGAACGCAGGGATGATGTCCTTAAGTATATGGGAATCTATGTGGATTACGTATACCGGGCCGGTGAACTATATGCCAATGAAAATATGACCGGCTTTATCGGTCTGGAAGATTCCGGCCATAAACCGGTGTGGCCACAGTTAAGAATGCTTTTTAATCTGCTCCTTAAGATTAGGCTATCAAAGGTTAAAAGCTTGCTTGATTTTGCGAAACAGATAAGCGGTTCAAACGATCGCTTTGCGAAACAGAGGCATTTTGATGCATTGATGGTCTGTGTTGACAAGGATCAACAAGGCAAGGGAATAGCTTCAGAACTGGTTAGATTTGCAAAAGAAAAAGCAGACATGGCAGCTATACCGCTCCTTTTTGATACGGATATGAAAGTTTATGCGGAAATGTATCAACATTTCGGATGCGAACTGTATAACTCGGTAACAGCCGATAATGGAGTAACAAGATACAGTCTATGTTACAGACCTAAATGAGGGGATTTGAAGGTAAGTTATACCGGAAGATATTGCTAAGGCTATGTACGAAGGACATGGTCCGTATGACAAGTATATCGGTGAAATCGTGGATATAATCTGATAGTGATGAAAGAAATGAAGGGAAGGTCTCGTGATTATTTGATAAAAATTCATAGCTTTACGGTAGATAAGGACGGCTTTTATGGCCATTTGTATTGCCCTGACAAAAACAATTTCGGTGGCAAAGCGCTTCTTGTTCTGGGCGGAGGTGGCATGCCATACAAGTTTACCACGAAAGAAGCAGCGGCCTTTTGTGAGTGGGGCATAGCCGCTTTAGCCGTTGGATATTTTGGCGTGGAGGGAACAACGAAAACAATCATTGATGTTCCTTTGGAACTTGTTTTCGAAGCGGCAGCATTATTACATAAAAGCGGTTATGAAAGTGTGGTGGCGGTTGGAATCTCTAAAGGCGCGGAGCTTGCTTTGGCAGCAGCCTCTCATTCCAGAGAAATTAATGGTGTTATTGCTCTTTCACCAGCATCAAGGGTGAATATGGGGATCGGCTCAGGGATATCATGGGTGAATTCATCTTCATGGACGTTCAAGGGAAAAGAATTGCCCTATGCTTACGCGAAAGTACCCGGATGGAGAGCTGCATTGAAAAGTATCCAGGCAAGGGAGCTAACCTTTCGCTTTGTCTATGAGGAAGCTTACCGAAACGCTGGGGTTGATAGTATGATACCTGTCGAAAAAATCAATGGCCCGGTTTTGGTTTGCGGGGCTTTGGAGGATTCGCTTTGGCCATCGGCAAAGGCATGTGATGAGATTGTGGATAGATTGAATAAGTATCGATTTGAGTATCCGTATAAAAAGCTGGTGTACCAATATGCCACGCATATACTGTTGCCCTTTGATACCAATTACAGTAAGTACTTTCGGGTCGGAAGGGAATATCCAAAAGAATGCAGGCAGACTACATCTGATCTTAAACGGGAGATTATGGATTGGCTATGGTTATAGAACGGGGAATCTGACATGATAAAGACAGTCATTGTAGCATTAGCACTAACAATGATTTTTGAGGTGCAATGAACGAAAAATGCTGAATATATTCCAGTTAAACGTAGCAATGGGGGTGCGGTTTTCTTGGCATAGAAAATCATCAGGAAAAGTGAGTGAAAATGAAACGTAAGATTGTAATAATCTCTGTAATTGTAATTATTCTTATAGTACTTTTGTCAACAATTCTATGCTTATCACATTTTCATTTTGATTTTTCACAGGATTACAGAAGTATAGAAGGATATGAAAATATAGTTTTCAAGGATTCGTGGAGCGGTCAATGTTTCCGTTTATGTACCTGGGGATTGATTAAAACAGAAAATGACACTGAGTTTGAAGACCATCGAAACCCGGACGAATCATCTTATGAATACAGGCTCTTATCCGAGAAGACTGATGCAGAGATGTGGCAGGTTAATCAAATTGTTTCATCTCCGGACGGGAAGTATATTTTGTATGTTGAGAGGGTATACCGTGGAACCGGAGTAACTGATGATGACGATGTGTATTTCAAAGTTTATTCTATAGAAGATGGCACGAGCACAACCATTTATTCCGGTTACAGGCAATTCCTGCTGGTTGATTGGAAATAACTGTCAGATGTCGGTAAAATCAGGAATAAAATAAACTAAGAAATCATAGGAAGTTTAAATTGGAAGATAATCCAAGTAAACAATTTCTAATGAACCTGTGAGGTGAGGTTTATGGCACAGAAATATCAAATTGGAGATGCTGCATATATTGTAGAATCAAACCGTTTTATCAGAAAGGTGAAGATTACAAAGCATATTGCAGGCTCGTATATTATAAAGTTTGTTGATTCTGGTGGAGGAATAAGAGTTCATGAAAGCAGGCTTTTTTCTTCCGAAGAAGATGCAAAGAATAGTATAAGAAAGTAGAATACATATTTTATAACAGAGTATTAAAGATACAGCGATAAGGCGCTATGAGTAGAAATACTTGTAGCGCTTTTTTTCGTGGAAAGGAGATTGATGGATAGCAGAGAAATTCTTTATTCTGCTGGAAGAAATGATGAGTGCATGACGCTTCCCTATGCGGTAGAACCCATTATCAAGTATATACCACCCGGAAGCATCGTATGGTGTCCTTTTGATAAAGAATCTTCAGAGTTTGTTAAACAGATTAAAGCAGCAGGATATAAAGTGATTTATTCTCATATAGATTATGGACAGGATTTTTATGAATATGAACCCCTAATATGGGATGTTATCGTATCGAATCCACCATTTACGGGAAAAAGAAAGATATTTGAAAGGGCATTATCATTCGACAAGCCATTTGCACTTATTATGAGTAATACTTGGCTTAATGATTCGGCACCGAAACAGTTATTCAGAAATAAACAGTTGGAACTGTTGATGTTTGAACAAAGAATGCTATTCAATAACAGAGGAAATATAGATAAGAGAATAACATTCAGTAGTAGTTATTTCTGTCATAACTTTCTGCCTAAACAGATTATTATCGAAAGTTTAAATATATAGAACATAAAAACTATTATAAGGAGGCATTTATGGCTAACAGATTTGACGAGATAGTTCTTCTTGCCAAGGATACATTTGAGCGTGTATCGAGCAGCCCTGGCGACTGGGTTGATTTTCTAAAAACAGCGTCAAGGAACTATCGCTATTCATTTAGTGACCAGCTTCTAGTTTATGCGCAGAGACCTGATGCAAAGGCTTGTGCACCTATTGAGCTGTGGAATAATCGCATGCATTGCTGGGTAAATCGTGGTGCAAAGGGTATTGCTCTTATAGATGACAGCTCTGAACGACCGAAGCTTAGATACGTGTTCGATGTATCTGATGTTCACAGATCGAGAGTAAATGGTGTACTGCCGAAGCTCTGGGAGATGCAGGAAAACTACGAGACTGACGTTATCAGGAGACTAGAAGGCATTTACGGAAAAACAAATGAAACAAGACCATTTGCTGACAGACTTATTGAATTATCAAATAGGATAGCAGCAGAATATGCTCCGGATATTGTAAATGATCTTATTGAAGTGCAGGAGAGTTCGAGTCTTTCCGGTCTTGATGAATTCAATGTGGAAATGCGTCTTCGAGAGACTCTTGGAGCAAGTATTGCGTATTCTCTGCTTTCAAGATGTGATGAAGAAGCGGATGCATATCTGGGAGATCTGAACTTTGATTACATTACTGATTTTGATTCTCCGGAAACTCTGACAGTTCTTGGAACAGCTACAACCGATATGTGTGAACCGATTCTTATGGAGATAGGTCGTACCATTGAAGCTCTGGAGAAAAGAGCAGAGAGGGAAGCTGATAAGAATATTGAAGCGCAGATAGACAGAACATTTGCGAAGGAAATAACCGATAAATTACAAAATGAAAAATCTTCTGATAAAGGACTTGAAAATGTATCAGAGCATGACTATAATGCTTTAAAGCGTGAAAGTGAAAATGCGGACAAGATATTCATCAATAACGCTGAAAAAGCTGAAAATGAGGCTTCTACGGAGCCGGTCAATAATGAAATCAATGAAGGAGGTACAAGCCATGGAGATAACTTACAGACAGGAAGGGGATTATCAGATACCGAACCTGACACTTCCGGAGGAACCACAGGAGACACTCACGAAGTACGGAATGCTGAGACAGACATTTCTGAAGGAACACCACAAAGGAATCTACAACGGGAAACTCCTGATGGGAACACTTCTGGAGCACTGCCTCACGATTCAGAAGCAGGCAGAGGAGAGAGCAGAGAGGATAATAGAATATCTGATGAAGGAAGAGAAAGTGACCGAGGAACTGAAAGCAGCAGATCAGATGGAATGGGTTCGCAGAAGGAACTCGATAGTGAACAGAGCAGACGAGATAGTTCTGAGGGAGATCGTTTACAGCCTATAAAGGGTAGTGAGCTTGAACAGGATTCTTTAATTACACTGAATCCCGCAGTCAAATATGAACAGATGAGCCTTTTTCCTTATCTGGAAGAACAGATGGGAACGATACTGGCGGCAGAAGCAGAGACAAATGTCAAAACTCCTGCCGCTTTTTCTATTTCCGATGAAGATATAGCAGAGATACTAAAGACCGGAAGCGGTCAGAAAGACAGCAGGGCAAGGATATTCGAGAAGTACAGAGAAGAACATACTCCTGAGTATATGTCTGACTTTCTCAGAAAAGAATATCGTACCGGAGGAAAAGGCTTTGAGATAAATGGAAATGATATATCAGTCTGGTACAACTCTGATGGTATGAATATATCCCATGGCCGAAGTGCTCTGAACAATCCCGATGTGCATCTTACATGGGATGAGGTCGAGAGCAGGACAAGAAATATCATAGAAGCTGGTGATTATCTTACCAGTAATGAAGCATTTATCTCTGAACAGACATACAGAGCTGAACTTGCTGATAATATCTATTTCTTTTATCGGGATGCAATCAGTGAAGAGCCTAAAGGTTTTGAACTGAAACAGAATAATTATCCGGATTCAACTGAGCAGATAAGGGAAATGCTATCTACTCCGGAGGGCGCAGCAACTATCCGTGATGACATCCTGGACAGGGTTGATGCATTAAGACATGGGGAGATTGAGCAGCACTGGAGACTTACTCCTTCACCGGAAGAACTGGCGGATAAGATAACCGGATTTGCTGGGCCCAAGAGGGAGCTTCCGACTAAAGAATCAGTTGAGATAATGGCGGAAAGATTTATCACTCAGGATGAAATTGACAGTGTACTTTCGGGTGGAAGTGGTTTCGCTGGCGGTAAGTTCCGTATATATGATTTTGTAATGGGAGGTCATGACAGAAAAGAACTGGCTGACTTTCTGAAGAAGGAATATGGAACCGGAGGTCGTACAAGTGCGATAAGCGGATCCTGGCACAGTTATGAAGATTATGATGCAAAAGGCATACAGCTTCAGAAGGGGAATATCATGGAGCCTTATGCAAAGGTTCTCCTTAACTGGAATGTTGTAGCCAAGAGAATAGAACAGCTTGTATTTGAGAACAGATATCTGACTCCGGAACAGAAAGAGGAACATGACAGAAAAGCTCTTGAAGCTGCACAGGCTGATATCGCTGACTCGGAAGATGTTTTACTGGATAAGGCGATAAATCTTATAAATGATTACTGCATTGATGAATTCTCACATGAGGCAGATTTCAAAGATATGTCCAATGTTGAGCTTGCTTATACGGAAGTGACAGATGAAGATACGGGCATAGAGCACACAGTCCAGGTATCAACCGACCTTACTGGTTACAGTATCAGCATGTTCATTGATGACGAAAAGCTGAATACAGAAAAGTATGAGAGCCTTGAAGGACTTATAGAATATGAACTGAATTATCTGAACTTTGATAGTCTTGTATCTGTTCCGGATGATGTATGGGATAAGGTCAGAGAAAGAGATTCTATCAGCTCGGAGCATACAGGAAGTGTCAGCACAGAGCATACAGATTCGGATATTGAAGATGAAGGTGCAACCCTTAATAATATACCAGATTCCGAATCAGTGGACAAAAATGCGCTCGAAATGCAGGAAAATGCGCTCGAACGATTGGATGAAGGCATAGAATTCGCTGATAGCGAAGCTGAGAGTGCAGATGAAAATTCTGGACGAAAAGTCCAAAAGCTGGATGGAAAGAATTATCACATTACAGATAATCATCTGGGTGAAGGCACTCCAAAGGAGAAGTTTCAGAGAAATGTTCTTGCAATAAATACATTGCAAAAGATAGAGGAAGAGAACAGATCTGCCACACCGGAGGAGCAGGAAATCCTTGCCCAGTATGTCGGATGGGGTGGTCTTGCAGATGCATTTGATGAAACAAAGAGCAACTGGTCTTCTGAATATTCAGAACTGAAAAATCTTCTGTCACCGGAGGAATATGCTTCGGCAAGGGAGAGTACTCTTAATGCCCATTACACAAGTCCCGATATCATAAGAGGTATCTATAACACTCTTGAAAAATTCGGCTTTGAGAAAGGTAATATCCTTGAACCGTCTATGGGTGTCGGCAACTTCTTCGGTATGATTCCTGAGAGTATGGAACAGAGCAGGCTTTATGGCGTTGAGCTGGACAGTATCAGTGGTCGTATCGCAAGACAGCTTTATCCCAAGGCTGATGTTCAGATAAAAGGATTTGAAAAGACTACATATCCGAATGACTTCTTTGACGTGGCAATCGGAAATGTACCTTTCGGACAGTATAAGGTTCAGGATAAAGAATATGATAAGTATAACTTCCTTATCCATGATTATTTCTTTGCCAAGACACTTGATAAGGTGAGACCTGGCGGAGTGATTGCATTTGTAACCTCAAAAGGAACCATGGATAAGCAGAATGAGTCAGTTCGTAAGTTTCTTGCTGAAAGGGCTGAGCTACTTGGTGCAGTGAGACTTCCGAATACTGCATTTAAGGCAAATGCCGGAACAGAGGTTACATCCGATATTCTTATATTCAAAAAGAGAGATAGGCTTGTTAAGGATGAACCGGACTGGATCCATACAAAAGAGAATGCAGATGGCATACAGATGAATGCATATTTCGCTGACCATCCTGAAATGATAGTTGGTCACATGGAAATGGTATCAGGCCCTTTTGGAATGGAGAGTGCATGTTTGCCGGATGAATCATCAGAAAAGAGCTTCTCAGAACAACTGAATGAGGCGCTTGAACAGATAGATGGCTTTATTGACCTTCCAGAGATTACTCTTGATGATGTAGAGAATGACCTTGAGGACAAAACTATTCCTGCGGATCCAAGCGTAAAGAATTTCAGCTATACCATAATAGATAATGAGCTTTATTATCGTGAGAATTCGGTAATGAAACCTGTGGATATGGCTGACAGTAAGCTGGAGCGTATCAAGGGTATGGTCGGAATCAGAGATTGTACCAGAGATCTTATTGATATGCAGCTTAAGGAGTATTCTGATAATGCAATCGAAGCAAAGCAGACAGAATTGAATGAGTTATATGACGTATTTGAGAAAAAGTTCGGTCGTATCAATTCAAGGACTAATAAGAGTGCATTCAGTCAAGATTCAAGTTATTCACTTCTTGCTTCATTGGAGAAGTTCGATGCGGATGGTAACTTCCTTGATAAGGCTGATATGTTCACAAAGCGAACCATAAAGAAAGCCGAGGTTGTAACAAGCGTGGATACAGCCAGTGAAGCTCTTGCGGTATCTCTTAATGAGAAGGCAGGTGTCGATGTACCATTTATGGCAGAGCTGACCGGAAAGACGGAGAAAGATATAACAGAAGACCTTATGGGGGTTATATATAAGAATCCCGAAACAGACAGATGGGAGACTGCGGATGAGTACCTTTCCGGAAATGTAAGGGATAAGCTTCGGTTAGCTGAGTCAAGGGCTGAATCGGATTCCGATTACAGTATAAATGTTCAGGCTTTGCAGAAGGTTATGCCGAAGAACCTTGATGCTTCTGAGATTGAGGTAAGGATTGGTGCTACATGGATAGAGTCGGAGTATTACGAACAGTTCATGAAGGAAACCTTCAAGACTCCTGAATATCTAACTAACAGCAGATGGAGTCAGAGTATAGTAGGTGTCCAGTATTCTGATATCACAGGACAGTGGAACATCAGAGGTAAGAATGCCGACAGAAACAATCCTCTTGTAAATGCCACCTTTGGTACTGAAAGAGCAAATGCTTATAAGATTTTAGAGGATTCCCTTAATCTTAAGGACAGCAGAGTTTATGATACTATCATAGAGGATGGTAAGGAAAAGAGAGTCCTTAATAAGAGAGAGACTACACTTGCAAGTCAGAAGCAAGAAGCCATAAGAGAAGCATTCAAGGATTGGGTATTTGCTGATCCTGAAAGAAGGGAGACTCTTGTAAAGAAGTATAATGAGCTTTTTAATTCCACAAGACCAAGAGAGTATGATGGTTCACACCTTGTATTTCCGGGAATGTCTCCGGAGATTACTCTGAGACCTCATCAGAAGAATGCGGTGGCACATGAGTTATATGGTGATAATACATTACTTGCCCATTGCGTTGGCGCGGGAAAGACTTGGGAAATGGCTGCGGCTGCCATGGAAAGCAAGAGGCTTGGACTATGCAGAAAGAGTCTTTTTGTAGTTCCGAATCATCTTACCGAGCAGTGGGGAGCTGACTTCCTTCAGCTTTATCCGGGAGCAAATATACTTGTAGCCACAAAGAAAGATTTTGAACCTGCCAATAGAAAGAAGTTCTGTTCAAGGATTGCGACAGGTGATTATGATGCTGTTATTATAGGTCATACCCAGTTTGAAAAGATACCACTTTCTACCGAGAGACAGGCTGCTACTATAGAAGCTCAGATAAATGAAATTGAGGAAGCCATAGCACTTGCCAAGGCTGAAAGAGGTGAGAGATATACCATAAAAGAGATGGAGAAAACCAGAAAACAGTTAAAGGTAAAACTTGAAAAGCTTAATGATACAAGCAGGAAAGATGATGTAGTTACCTTTGAACAGTTGGGCGTGGATAGACTTTTTGTGGACGAATCGCACAACTACAAGAACCTTTTCCTTTATACCAAGATGCGTAATGTTGCAGGTATAGCTCAGACTGATGCACAGAAGTCTTCAGATATGTTCGCAAAGTGCCAGTACATGGATGAACTGACAGGAGGAAAAGGTGTTACATTTGCTACCGGAACTCCGATAAGTAATTCCATGACCGAACTTTATACCAATATGAGATATCTTCAGTATAATACACTTAAGAAGATGAATCTAACTCAGTTTGATGCGTGGGCTTCTGCATTTGGTGAGACACAGACAGCAATAGAACTTGCTCCTGAAGGTACGGGATACAGAGCTAAGACGAGATTTGCTAAGTTCTTCAATCTTCCCGAGCTTATAGCATTATTCAAGGAGAGTGCTGATATAAAGACTCCTGATATGCTGAAATTGGATGTGCCAGATGCAGTATTTGAGAATATTGTACTAAAACCTTCAGAGGAACAGAAGGAAATGGTAAAGGCACTTGCTGACAGGGCGGAGAGAGTACGGAGTGGAAGTGTTGATGCATCAGTCGATAACATGCTCAAAATCACAAATGACGGTCGTAAGCTTGCTCTTGACCAGAGACTTATATCAGATATGCTTCCGGAGAATGAAAATTCAAAGGCGGCAGCATGTGTAGATAAGGCTTATGAAATATATGTAGAAGAATCAGATAATAAAGGTGCGCAGTTGATATTCTGTGACCTTTCAACACCGAAGGGTGATGGTTCATTTTCTGTATATGAGGATATACGGGACAAGCTGATAGCCAAGGGTGTTCCACCTGAAGAAATAGCATTTATACATAATGCAAATACAGAAACAAAGAAAGCGGATTTGTTTGCTAAAGTACGAAGCGGGCAGGTCCGCTTTTTGCTTGGCTCGACACAGAAGATGGGAGCTGGTACTAATGTTCAAGACAGACTTATAGCACTTCATCATCTGGACGTGCCTTGGAGACCATCTGACATTGAACAGCAGGAAGGTCGTATCATCAGGCAGGGAAATATGTATAAAGAGCTTGGAAAGCCTGTAAAAATATTCCGATATGTGACTGAGGGAACCTTCGACAGTTACTCATGGCAGGTGATTGAGAATAAGCAGAAATTCATCGGTCAGATAATGACGAGCAAATCTCCGGTCAGAAGCTGTGAGGATGTAGATGAAGCTGCACTTACTTATGCTGAAGTCAAGGCACTTTGTACGGGAAATCCATATATAAAAGAAAAGATGGATCTGGATATCCAGGTATCGAAGCTGAAACTCTTAAAGGCAAATCATACAAGCCAAAAGTACAGACTTGAAGATGATATATCAAAGAATTATCCGAAGAAGATAGCTGACCTTAAAGGTAGAATCCAAGGATATGAGATAGATATGAATCATCTTAAAGAAAGTAAGGCAGAACTTGCTGAGAGAGTGAAGACAAAAGAACCAGAGCAGACAT
>Ga0129307_1001797_pt1 | contig 20448 bp, 15 predicted proteins | sample P1105metagenome_FD_94437 | JGI IMG/M metagenome (GOLD analysis project Ga0129307, IMG submission 94437) | Capybara group fecal microbial communities from Wisconsin, USA - P1105 metagenome | ecosystem: Host-associated > Mammals > Digestive system > Large intestine > Fecal | place: USA: Wisconsin... | reverse complement strand
TTCGCTTTGGTAATGGCTGTCCTTCCACATGCCAAGGAGCCAGTTCGGAGCCTTCAAGGAGCTGCCCATGCCGAACATGCCTTGACCGCTTTTTTGGCTGTTCTCGATTTGCCAGCCGCTTGTACCGGAGCTGCCAAAGCCGTTTCCGCCGCCGCCGAAGCCGCCGCCCCACATGCCGCCGCCTTGGTTCCAACCGCCCTGGCCCTGGCCGCCGCCGTTTTCAGGCTGGGTGCCGTTGCTCATGGCGAGGTTGAAGTCCCAAGCCGGGCCAAGCGTTACTTTGCCTTCGGTCTTGACGCCGTTCTTGTCGGTTTTGTCCTTGGGTTTGTGCAAGAAGAAACTGCACCAGTAGGAGTCCGCATTGTTGGTCACTTCTTCGTGCAACACGTAGTCCAGCGCAGAAGTCATATCGACATACTTTTCATACCCCTGACCGTTCTTGCCGTTCTTGAATAGGCCTTCAAGGTCGTTCAGGTACTTTTTCAAGTAGGCTTCTTGCTCACTCTTGATGTTTTCTTTCTTGGGATAGTGTAAAATGACATTTAAACCGTCGGAGGTGCTGAAACCTTCCTTTTCGATGGGGCCACTGCCAGCGCCCCCCGTGTTGGTGCCCGTCTTGTCGAATGCCCAAATATAGCCACCAGTCACGTCTTCGCCGCTAATGTCTGTTTCTTTGAGCTTGCTTACATCGACGCGGTATTTGTCACGTTTGATTTTTTCGAGAAGCACATAGACGCCACGATAGACCCCGTTGATGTACAGGTCGAAATGCTTGCTACGCGGGCTGTAATGGCCAGCCTGCCTAAAGAGCCAGTGGGCAAGTGCGTTACGCATCAAGCTCTTGTCAACATACGGACCGTGGAAAACCCAGTCGTCGGAAGGAGGCAGCCCGAACAGGCTTACATCCGTGCCTTCACCCTTTTCGTCACGGACTTCCACGCCGTAACCTGGCTTGGGGAACAAAGCCGAGGATTGTCCACGGACTTTGATACCAATATCGTAACGGGTTCCCTTGGCGCTATCAGCCACGTTATTCATCTTTCCGTCCAATACTTTCATGGTAGCCGGAATTTTTTCTGTGACTTTGCTGTCTAGGCATTTGCCTTTAGTGTCAACGAAAACAATAGGCAAATCATATGTCTGTGCGTATGACGAACCTATGATGCAACCCGCTAAGGTAGCTGCCTTAACCAACCTATTCATAAATGAATCCTCCAACAATCACGTTAAATCTATATGTATATGTGGAGAATGTTTTGTTAATTTTGCTTTATATGTTGTAAAGTGTTGTTATTTGTTCTACGCTTTTTTTTATTTTCGGGAAGAAAAGTTCCGCGAAACCAAATGATTGTTATATGCATCCAAAAAGATGTATTATAAGGCAAAAAATGATGATTTTTTGTAGATTGAAAAAGACTTCTGGATAGAAGGAGGTTTTATGAAACGTTTAATTCCATTGCTCATTGCGGTAATCGCGTTCCCTCTGATGGCAAATGCCCAATCCCGCTACACGCCAGCGGAACTGGACACACTTGTGGCGACGATTGCGCTTTACCCGGATCCGCTTTTGGTGCATGTCTTGAATGCGACGATGCATGGTGATGACATTCCGAGCGCATCCGCTTTTGCCAAGGCCCATCGGAACTTGAAGGGGGATGACCTTGCAAAATCCATTGAAGATGCGGAATTGGGTTATGACGAATCGGTCATAGCGCTGATTGCGTTCCCGGATGTTTTGGGAAAACTCGCAAAATACGCGACCTGGTCGAACCAGCTTGGCGAAGCTGTCGAAATGCAGAAAGCTGACGTGATGGATGCGGTGCAGCGCATGCGCAAGGCGGCTCACAAGAACGGCTATTTGCAGAGCGATGACAAGGTATCCGTTACGGTTGGCGAAAATGTTGTGATTCAGCCGGTTCGCGAGGAATATATTTATGTTCCCGAATATGACCCGCATGTTGTTTATTACGTGACTTCTACGGGCAATATTCGCCTCCGCTATGCGAATGGTGCCTGGATTGGGGCGGGACTTGTTTACTGGGGATGGGATCCGTTTGATTACGACTGGGTGCACCGCCGCCCGCTATACCGCCATCCGAGACGTTACGCACCGCCTCCGCGTCACCATGCAAGGCCGAAACAACGCCCTGTCGGACGATTTGACAATCCGCCGCCGCCACCTCCTCCTTCGCATTCGAAATCTGCGTGGGATAGGCGTCCTGCAACGCCACCTCCGGCACCGCCGCGTTCAAATGCGACATGGAACAGGCATTCGGCTTCGCCTGTGCCATCTCCGGTTCCATCGAACACTTTGAGGAAATCGGCACCGTCAGCACCGCCACCGCCGCCTAATTACAAGCGTCCCGTGCCGCCGCCACCGCCTCCTTCAAGTTCTAACGATGGCGAAAGCCGCGATTCCCGTAGGGTAGAACGCCATCAAGGTTCGCATAATCCGCCTGCACCGCCACCATCGCGCCGTAGCGACCACGGAAAACGGTGACAATCGCTTTTTAGCGTCATTCTCCATGATAGGACAACAAAGCCCGCCACTAGAATGTGACGGGCTTGACAATGTTATAAGGATTGTATGGATCCTATCGCCTTCGGCTCCAGGATGACGCCGGAATGGTTCGGCAAGCTCACCAACCTTAGTCTGGGGTAGGCTCAGCGAACTGCTTTGCAAATCGGGCAGTTTTCGTCTTTGTGCCCGCGGGCTTTGCAGTAGTTGCGTCCAAAGTAAATAATTTGCAAATGACGCTTTTCCCATTCGCTTTCGGGAAAAGCTTTTTTGAGGTCTTCTTCGGTCTTTTCGACGCTACTGCCGTCGCTTAGGCCCCAGCGTTCGGCGAGGCGGTGGATGTGCGTATCGACGGGGAAAGCCGGGAGCTTGAAGATGTGGCTCATGATGACGCTTGCCGTCTTGTGGCCGACTCCGGGGAGGCTTTCGAGTTCTTCGAAGGTGTGGGGGACTTCGCCCTTGAATTTTTCGACGAGCGTTTGCGAAAGCTTGAATAAGTTTACGCTTTTGGTGTTGAAAAATCCGCAGGGTTTGATGATTTCGGCAATGCGCTCCACGCCGAGCTTGACCATTTTTTGGGGGGTGTCGGCTTTTTTGAAAAGGACGGCGGTCACCTGGTTCACGCGGATGTCGGTGCACTGGGCGCTTAAAACGACTGCGACGAGGAGCGTGAATGGGCTGGTGAAGTCCAGCGGAATGGGCGGATTCGGGTAGAGTTCGTCTAGCTTTTCACCGATGAATTTGATTTTTGCAGCTCTGTTCATTTCCCGCTCCTTCAAGTTTCACTGGATCCTTCCACCTTTGGTGTCAGGATGACGAATGTGTTTGCGCAATTTTCGTCTAGATATCGCGCGTAAAGTCTTGCTGCATGTTGAAACTCGGCATTTCGTCGTGCGGGTGGCCCACTTGGACGGCCGGGACGCCGGCATAGGTCGTGTGCGCGGGTACGTCGCAAAGTACGACTGCTCCTGCTCCAATCTTTGCTCCATCGCCGATGTGGATGTTGCCGAGCAGCTGCGCGTGTGCGCCGAGCATGACTCCGTTTCCGACTTTGGGGTGGCGGTCGCCGACTTCGTTACCGGTACCGCCCAAGGTCACGCCGTGCAAAAAGCTCACGTTGTTCCCGACGGTCGCGGTTTCACCGATGACGATGTTTGTGGCGTGGTCAATCAAGAGCCCGTAGCCGATTTTTGCCGCCGGATGGAAATCCATGCCGAACTTGCGGCTGATAATGTTTTGGAGCATCTTGGCCGGGAAATGCCTTTTTTCTTCCCACAGTGCATGGGCCACGCGGTAGGCTTGCAATCCCTGGTAGCCCTTGAACAGCAATAGCGGCTCCAGATAGCTGGTGCAGGCGGGGTCACGCATAACGGTGGCTCGCAAATCCTTTGTCGCGCAAATGAGCAGGTCGGGGTATTTTTCGTACATGCCGCTGAACATTTTTTCCAGTTCCAGGCGGTCGATGACTTCACCGGCGAGCTGGCAGGCGAGGGTCACGCAGAGCATATCCGCAAAGTTTTTGCGGTTGAGGACTTGCTCTTCGAGCATCAACTTGGAAAGTGGCTCGCTCTTGACGAGTTCTTCTGCTTCCTTGCGGAGGATCTGTTCCATTTCTTCTGGTGTCATGATGGCGCCAAATATAGAAAATTTACAACTCTAGCAATGCCTTGGCGGGAATCCAGAACCAGTCGGGGCGGAATTCCAGTTCATAGCACGCTTCGTAGATGGCTTTTGCCAAAATATAGGGCTTGCATTCCTTTTCGATTGTTTCGGTGGCGAATCCGGAGACCTTGGAATAGCCGGTGACAAATGCCAATTGTGCCTCGCTCGGGTCGGTTTTCGCGACGGCACCTGCGTAGGCGAAACTGCGTAGCATCCCTGCGATATCGACAGCGGGGGAGCGGATGGTGCGCCTGTAGTCGAGGCTGCGCGTCGGTTCGCCTTCGAAGTCTATCATCTCGAAATGCTTTGTGCCGTTTGCGCTTTGCGTGATGAGCACCTGTCCGAGATGGAAGTCTCCGTGGATGCGCTGTTTTTTGATAGTCTTGTCGCTGAACGTTTCACGGAGCAGGTCGCTGTAGCGGATGCGCAGTTCCGGGAGCTTTTCGCGGAGTTTCGGGGCGTATTCGGTGTCCGTCGAATTGCGGAGCAACTGTTCCAGCTTGTCGAAGGGCGGCTCGACGTTACTGTACTTGGGGCCGCTTAGCCGCTTGAGACTTTCGTGCATCTGTGCGGTGGACATGCCGAGCTGGAACGCATCGACGCTGTCCATGTTTTTGCAGAATTCGCTCCAGGCGTCCGTGGCGCCTGCAAAATGCTCCTCGAGGATTCCCCAGGTATAGATTTCGCCTCTTTTGGTCTTGTAATTGCAGACGGCGTAAAGTTTTGGAACTCTGGTGCTGTCGGCTTTGTTCAAGGATTCCAGGATTTCGGCTTCGGGGTGGATACCCGGTTCCAGCCTGCGGTAAAGCTTGAAGAAAAACTTGCCGGGAGCGCAAAATGCGGAATTGCTCTGCTCTTTCGAAATGGGTTTGATGCTTGTGAGCGGTGTTTTGGGGAGCGGGGAGGTTACACGGAACAAGAAAAATCCCGAGTCGCCGGAGAAAACAGATTGCTGGGCTCCGTCGAGGAATGCGTCTTCGAGAATCTTCCCGACGGCGTTTTCGTCGTCAATGAATGTGTAAATATCGCTTTCGCCATCGTCAAACGACACCTTGAAAAGCCTGATTCGCGTGCCGCCGGCCTCTGTGGAATCAAGCGCGTCAATGCGTAGGATGGTTCTGTTTTTCCCCATGAACCAACGTTGTTTGCTAAAATATTTAATGAGGTTCATGAAAATAATATATATACTTTGAGAGGAAAATATTTTTTTAATAACAACTTTATTTCGTCAAAAAATGTATAATTGGGGCATAGGAGATGGAAGGGTGGATTCTCCTTGGAAAAAACAGAAAGTGTCTTCGATTATGGTCGATGTTTGGTCGATACGGATTAGGAGAGGACACTTTCTTTTTTATTTGCCCGGATTTGCGAGAGGGGCGAAATAACCTTGCGAACGTAGCGTCGCGAGCACCTTGAGCTGTTGCGGGACGGGTTCGTTTGGGAGTCCTTCGATTACGAATGTCGGTATTTGCTTGATTGGCCTGAATGCTTCCGGGACATCGCTGTAGTCGCAGAGTTGCCATGCGGCGAGCAATTTTTCGATGAATTCCGTCCACGGAAAGTTGTCGGTCGGTTGCATGGTGAACCTTGCCGGCTTGAGGTTGTCCCTCGCGTCGAGCAGAAGACTCCCGTCTTTGTAGCAGGCGATAACTGCGGCCTTGCGGGTCGCATTTTTTGTCGCTTCCTGTGCGGGAATGTTCAAGATAAGCTGCATGCGCTGATTTATGCCGATGCGAGCTCGCGCTGGATCAGATTGTACTCGTACTCTGAAATGGACGTGATTTTCAAAATCAGTTCACGAGTGAGTCCAGCCTTGATGAGCGCCTTGGCGTAATCAATTTTGTTCGTTGTTGCCATTATGAAGCCTTGTTATTTCCAAACCAGTAAGAAAAAAATAAATATTTTGGAGAGGTATTGAAGGCCCGAAATGAAAATTTTTCTTCAAACTTGCAAAAAATGTGCGCTGTAACGCGTTGGTATTCAACGAGTTAGCGTTTTGAACTGTCTGAGATGGACGCTCCGTGGGGTGTGACTTGCTTCACGGATTCGGCGGTGACCGACGTCTGTTTACATCAATTCCGGCGGGACAATCCTGTCGAGGACGGGGAACGACTTGCGGTAGTCCTTTTCTGCTTGCAGGTCGAGTTCGGTGGAGATGACCGCTTCGCTTTGGGCGGGGCCTTCGGCGAGAATGTCCCCGTTTGGCGAAATGATGAGCGAAGTCCCGGCAAACGGATGTCTTGTGTCGGGATGGGTGCTTACTGCGTTGACGGCTGCGATATAGACTTGGTTTTCGATAGCGCGGGCCTTGAGTAGCGCCACCCAGTGGGCGCGTCTTTTGGCGGGCCATGCGGCCTGGACGGTGATGAGGTTTGCCCCTTGCTTGGTCGCTTCGCGGAACAGTTCCGGGAACCGTAGGTCGTAGCAGATGAACGAGGCTATTTTCCAATCATTGATTTTAAATAAATTAATTAACCTGCCTGCTTTGAAGCTTTCCTTTTCGGGGAAAAACAAGTTCATCTTGTCGTAGCCGCAAAGTTCTTTGTTGGTGGGTGGTGCATAGACGCTTACGTGGTTCAAGAACTTGTCACCAGATTTTTTGATGCCTGCGCCCATGACGGTGCAGTTTGTTGCCGAGGCGACTTCGGATAGCATGCGTGATGTTTCGCCGGAACTTGCGGCGCTGAAGTCTTCGGCATCGTCATCGAGACTTGCAGGAAGGTAACCCGTGGCAAACATTTCTGGCAGGAGGACGAGGCTCCCTTCGCTTGGGTGCGCGTCAAGAATCATTTCCTTTGCTTTGGCAAGGTTTTCGGACTTGGTTCCAGGCTTGGATTCCTTGGCGCTATCCATTTGAATCAAATAAACTTTAAGCATGCGTATAATATAACCGAAGTTTGGGGCTTGCCGAAATCTTTCGTGCTCAAATTATCTATTTTGAGGGCATGAAATTTCGCCTTATTTTTTGCTTTGTCTTGTTTCTTGTCGTAGGGGTTCTTGCAGCATCTCCGACGATGATTATCGGTGTTGTTCTTGAAGCGGAATCGGATTTGCCCGTCAAGGATGTCGTTGTTTCGTACAAGTCCGGCAAACGGATCGGGGAGACGGATTCCCGCGGTCGATTTGAACTCTCGGTCGATTCGAAGAATGCCTCGCTCGTGTTCAAGAAGGACGGCTTCGACAGCGTCTTTGTGGATTTGCAGGATGTGCCGGACTTGATGGACATGGTTGTCACGTTGAGTACGAACGTCACGAACCTCGGGGCGAGTACGATTATCGGTGGCGGCGAACCGGACAAGTGGGAAGTCGAACGCACGGTTAAGCTCGAAAAGCTCGAAGATGCGGCGGGCATGCGTTTTGACTTGACGGAACACTTGAGCCAGATGCCCGGTATTTCAGGGCAAAAGGATTTCAGCAGCGCTTTGTATTATGACGGTTCTCGTGCAAGCGACGTGGCGTACCATTTGGGCCGCCTCCGCATTCCGAACATGCGTCACCTGGATGTCGGTTTCCCCGGCAACTTGTCTATTGTGAACCCGCATACGTTGAGCGGGATTGAAGTTCATGACCATTATGGACAGGGACCGCTTGGGCAAGGGCTTGCGACTTCTATCCAGTACCTTCCGGAACAGACGAAAGGCGAGTGGGGATTGAGAGGCTCGGCTGGGCTTACTCTTCAAGAAATTGTGCTTGACGCTCCGTTCTTCATTTGGGATAGTTTCCGTTTTGCGTTCCGTCGTCTTGATGGCGAAATGCTCAAGAACTTGGGCGAAAAGTTCTTTACGGAATTCCGCAAACGCGATGACGATTGCTCTGGCGACTGCAAGGTGAAGTCGTCGGATCCGTTTGACCTTTCGGCGTTTGATATCTATGCGCAGTTGAACGGGTCTGATTCGTTGGGAAATACGACTTGGGCGTTGCGTGTGTTGTACAGCTCCGATGAATACAAGGTAAGCCAGGATACATCTACGACTTATGGGAGCATCAATTCCATTGATATTATCGAAGGAAGTCAAAAATATTTGGTCATTGGCGGTGAATACGCTTCGAAGTTCGGGGCAAGTTTCCATGCAGGGCTTGTCCGCGAAAGCTTGGGCGATACGATTCGCGATACGACCGGATTCCGCTCGGGAAAACTGACCGACGAATCGGCGAGAACTTTTATTGACGGCTACGACCAAACGCACACGACGCTGAGTGCTGGAGCCGACAAGGATTTCCATGCCGATATCTTTGGTGCTGGTTTGCGCGGAGCTGTTCTTTATGAACACCATATTGTGGAGCGTAGTTTCCCGGTTCCCGGTGGAATGGAAAGCAGCGATTATCAGACCGGTATTCTTTCGGGTGCCGCGACGCTTGATTGGAAAGGGAACTATTCGGAACACATGTTCTCTGTGGGTGCTGTCGCTGATGCTGCGGACCACAATGCGCGACCGACGGTCTCGTTCGATATGGAACGCAATTTGTCCAAAACGGATACGGCGTACTGGAGACTCTTTGGCAATGCCGCTTACCGTGCAGACTGGAAACATTACTTTGACGATGGTGACCTGACGGGCCGCTTGGAAACGGGCTTGTCATTCAAGATGGGCTTCGGTTACCGCTCCAAGTATTTCATGGCTCAACTTGCCGGCTTTGGTCGTTTCTACTTCGATCCGCTGCTCCCGCTGCCGAAGGCTTTTGCTAATTACAATGACGTGACTCCGGTGAACAACGCTTGGGTCTCGGGTGCTACAGGTTCTTTTGAATGGAAAACTTCGCATCATTTCTCGATGGCGATGAATGCAAGTTCCGTTTATGGTGAGTACGAATTGGATGGTGGAAAGTCCTTGCCTTGGGAAGCGAACTCCCGCTTGGATATCGTATCGCACTTCAGATACTATCCGCGAAAGGATTCTATCGTGTCTGTCATATTGACGCATCATGCTGCATGGCACAGACCGCTGTACTATTATTCGATAAAGTCTTCTGCAGATGGCAAGAGCGGAACCCGTCAGCTTAAGGATTACCACGAGTTTACGGATTTGTACAGGACGGACATCCGTGTGAATTTGGATTTGACGAAGACGAAGTTCTTCTTTAGACATGCCAGATTCTACCTCGAATTGGACAACATCTTCTCGAAACTCGATGTGGGTGCTTTGAAGTTCCTCGGTTCCGAAAATGGTCGTGAACGTTCCTGGGTTGCACGCGATAACGATAAGAACACTGCCAATGGATATGACTTGGTGCCGTTTATTGCGAAGGGCATGGGGCTTTACTTCCAGTTCGGTGTAGAAGTGCAGCTGGGGATTTAATTAGACGAGAGAAAAATGTCATTGCGAGGAACGAAAGTAGAGCCTGCCGCGAGTGAAGCGTGGCGGAAGCAATCTATTCTTTTGGTAATTACGTTTCTCGCGGTTCTTTCGTTTGCCCACAAGACGGACTCTCTCTTTGTGCCGCCTAAGCCAGAAAAGCCTTTGCGTTATTGTGAGTCTGCGGAAAAGTGGATTGAATACGCTACGAATAATTCCAAACTTGTCGAAATAACGGACATGGAAGGAATCCGCATGAATTTGCGTTATGCGACTTTTGACAACGTAACGGGTCATGACATGTATTGCGGAAACCAGCGTGCGTTTGTCCATAAAGATGCTTTGCCCAAGCTGAAACGTGCTCTTGCAATTATCGCAAAAGAGTTGCCTGGTTATTCACTTGTGATTTTTGATGCGGCGCGCCCGATGTATGCGCAATCGGTTCTGAAAAGTTCCGTTGCGGGAACGCCTTACAGTCATTTTGTTTCGTCCGGTAAAACGGGCGGCCTCCACAATTACGGCTTGGCGCTGGATTTAGGGCTCGCCGACAGTACGGGCAATTTGCTCGATATGGGCGCCGATTTCGATTCGTTTGAACGATGTGCGGGAATCGTGGGCGAGGCGGATGCTTTGAAATCTGGGCGTCTCACGCGGCAGCAAATCGACAACCGCAATCTGCTCCGCAGGATCATGAAACGTGCGGGCTGGGTGATGTTGCCTAGCGAATGGTGGCATTTTAATGCATTCACGCGTGCTTACACCAAGGAACACTATCCGTTGTTTCCTATTTAGTAGGTGTTAGGTTTTAGGTTACAGGGGTTAGGTTATAATAATCAAACTCTGATGCCTATTTTTTTCTAATACCTACAACCTATTACCTAAAGCCTCTTAATGCTTGCGCGTTTTAAGCGGTCATTGAGCGCCATGCCAACGCCTGTATTCGGAATCGGATCGACGAGAATCAAGTCGTATTCGGTCTTGTCGAGGTCGTGCATAAAGGCGTAAAGTTTGGATGTGGCTTCGACCATGTCGCCTGTAGCAGACAAGTTTACTGTGGCGGGAATAGGGCCTGCTTGAGTGCCGAATGCGATGCGGACGGTATGCTCGGGTAGCGTGTAGCCGGCCGGAATTTCGCCGTAGTAAAGCGGAACTTGCGGGCGGTAATGCGTATCGCACTGGCCGGGGGCGAGCATCGGCTGGCCCGGCTTGGAAGTGGATTCCTTGATGGCGACATCACCGAGAACTTTCGCGAACATTTCGGGCGTTATTGCGCCTGGGCGAAGGACTGTGGGCTTTTCGCCTGTAAGCGAGATGATGGAACTTTCAACTCCAACGGAACAGGGGCCGCCATCGACAATGCCTGCGATGCGGTCGGCGAGCTGTGCTGCGACGTGTTCTGCGGTTGTCGGGCTCACGTGCTTAAAGAGGTTTGCGCTCGGCGCTGCGAGCGGAAGCCCTGATTCCTTGATGATTGCCTGTGCAATCGGATGGCTCGGGAAGCGTACAGCGACGGAGGGGAGAGCACTTGTGCAAAGGTCGGGGATGCAATCCTTTTTGGGGAGGATGATGGTCATCGGGCCCGGCCAATAGGCTTCGGCGAGCTTGTAGGCGCTATCGGGAATGTCTTTTGCGATGTCTGAAAGTTGTGCGATATCTGCGATGTGGACAATCAGCGGGTCGAACGTCGGGCGTTCTTTGGCTGCGAAAATCTTGGCGAGAGCTTTGGGCTCGAAAGCGTTACCGGCGAGTCCATAGACGGTTTCTGTTGGGATGGCGACGACTTCGCCTTCTTTAAGGAGGCGGGCTGCTTCGCTTACACTTGTCCATGGCGGAAATTTCATGACATAAAAAATAGAAAATGCAGAATGATCTAGTCTATTTGTCATTCCCGGCTTGACCGGGAATCTCCATTCTCTAGTGTATAAAAAGGAGATGCCCGCTCGGTGGCGGGCATGACAAGGTTGCGGAGGCTTTCTCCGTTTCGCTTAAGCTTCGCTGACAGCGGCGGCTGCCGGAGCTTCTTCCTTCTTTTCGTCCTTGCGGCCGAAGGCGAACACCTGGTCGCAAGCCGTGTTGAAGCGCTTCCAGATCTTTTCGGAGTGTTCGCGAGGAACGGCTCCGACTTCTTTCCAGAGGCGGCGGAAGTGCTTGACCTTGTTCATCGAGGCGACAACCGTCTGTTCATTCAAATCGGTGAGCAGGTCTTCGGCCTGTTCGCAGAGGAGAATCTTCTTCTGAAGGTTGTTCTGGCGTGCCTGTTCCTGAATGTCGAGCTGGTCGCGACGGCGAGTGAAGAAGTCATCGCAAGCGTCACGGAAAGCGTTCTGGAGTTCGGCATCGTCATCACCGCAAGAACCGAGCGTTACCCATTCCTTTTGGAGGTCGCGGACGGCATCGGCGAGCTGGTTGGAGCCTGCGCTTTCGGCAAACTGACGAACCTTCTCGATGGTGTCTTGCTTCTTCTTCTTGATATCTGCGATTTTTGCCTGGAGTTCCGGATCGGATTCTGCCATCTTCGCGACAATCTTGTTGACGATAGCGCTGTAGCGGTCGTTGATGCTTTCAACGGCGTCCTTCGGAACCATGCCGATGGTTTTCCATTCGGTTTCGATAGCCTTGTAGGCTTCGATGATTTCCGGCGTGATGTTCTCGATGTCGAGAGCTTCGAGCTTTTCGCAAAGAGCCTGCTTCTGTTCCAAGTTCTTTTGCTTGGCTGCATCCATTTCTTCAAAGTGGCTGCGCTTCTTTTCGAAGAACGAGTCGCAAGCGGTACGGAAACGTGTCCAGATTTCGTCGGACTTGCTCTTGGGCACCGGACCTGTAGACTTCCAGGCGTCCTGCAACTGCTTGAGCTTGGTAGAAGTTGCGTTCCAGTCGGTCGAATCCTTGATGGCTTCGGCTTCGATGCAGAGAGCGACCTTCTTTTCGTAGTTCGCTTCGCGGCTGTCGTCTTCGCGCTTGACGTTCTCTTTATGCTGAGCGTAGAAAGCGTTTACGGCTTCTTTGAAGCGCTTGTTCAAGTCTGCAAAGTTCTCTTTCGGAACCATGCCGATGTTCTTCCAGTTTTCCTGGATTTCCTGTACGGCCTTGAACTTGTCCTTCCAGAAAATTTCGGTGCTCGCAACGAGGTCTTCGACCTTCTTGCAGAGGCCTTCCTTTTCGGCGAGGTTCTTCAAGCGTTCTGCGTTCTGTTCTTCGATGAACGGAGCGCAATTTTCCTTGATCTTATCGACGAGCGTCTGGAAACGGTCCCTGTAATCCTGGAACTTGGCTGCGGAAATAGGGCCGATTTCACGCCACTTGCCGCAGAGTTCGCGGAGCTTCGAAAGAACGGCCTGGCTCGGGGCTTCCTTGGAGAGGGCGTCCATTTCTTCGATGATGGAATCGCGATCTTTTTCGTTGTGCCAGTTTTCCCACTGCTGCATTTCTTGGAAGCGGGATGTTGCAATCTTGTATTCCTGCCAGAGATCGTGGTACTTGAACTTCTGTTCGCCGACGATTTCTTTCCATTCCTGGTAGGTATCGCGAAGCGTCTTGTGGATTTCGCGGAATTCCTGGTTCTCGTCGATGTTCTGGATGCGTTCGATGAGACCGCGGAGTTTCTTGGAATTCTCTTCGATGACCTGCTGGGCCTTTTCGTTGTACGAGGTGATGAGCTCGTTCAGCTTGGTGCGGAGCGCATTGTAGGCCTGGAGAATCGGATCGTCGCCTTCGAGGAGCGAAAGCTTTTCCCATTCGCGGACGATGGCGTGCAGGTGCTTGCCTGTATTTTCATCGATTTCCGTTTCGGAGAGTGCCTGGAGGCGTTCGAGAAGGCTTTTGCGGATGGCAATTTCTTCTTCGCTCGCATTCTCTGTTTCTGCAGTCGGAATGACAATCTTCTTTGCCTCTTCCGTTTTGAAGTAGGCGTTATTGAAGCGCTTGGTCGAGGCGGAGTCCATGATGGACTTGTTGGCGTTCCATTCTTCGATGATGGCGTTCACGCGTTCGGCGTTTGCTTCGGTCGAGCCTGCTTCGAGCATCGATTCGAGTTCGGCGAGCGTTTCGGTCAAGTGCTGGATTTTGGCCTGCTTTTCGGCTTCGGCATTTTCTGCAGCTCTCTTTTCGGCGTTGGCTTCGTCGTAGAACTTGTTGAAGCTAGAATAAATACCTTCGAGTTCGGCGGCGGAGTCACCCATGCCAAGGGCGCTTGCTTCTTTCATCAAGTCGTCGAATTGCGGCTTGGTGGCAATGGCGTCCTTCTGGGCTGCAAGGAAGTGGGCCTGTTTGATGAGGGCTTCGCGTTTGCTCTGCAAAAGTTCGGCTGCTTTTTTGCCGTTGTCTTCGGCTTCCTTCTTGATACGAACTTTGTCTGAAATTTTCTTACGGACGGTACTATGCTTGGAGTTCTTGATGAGGTCTGCTTGCAACGATTCGGATGTGACGCGTTCCGCCGCATCCAGTGCGATTTCTTCGCTTGTGTCGCGTGTGGCAATCTGTGCGAGGAGCGATTGCTTGCTGCACTGCTTGACAAGTTCTTTTTTGAGCGTTATGTTGTTTGTTGCCTTGAGAACGTCTTCGGTGTAGCGGGTATCCTTGATCGTGGCGATGTATCCACGAATCTCGTCGCTCAAGTTCGATTCACTAAAGTTTTTCAGCTTTTTGACGATTTCTTCGAAAGCTCTAGTTTCTGCCAAACGGCGAACGCCGGCATCGCTGTCTTTCGTAGAAATATCCTGAAGTGTCTTAATAATTGCAAGTTTTTTGATTGCAGCCATTCTCACTTCGACATTATCATCGGAAAGGGCGACTCGTTCGACAATGTCTTGACTACTGAGTTCATCCAATTCGGCAATCGCTTCGATGCGCTTTGCAGGGTTGGAATTTTGCCATTTCGGTTTAAATGCGTCAAAAAAGCTCATAATATCTCCAATAGGTAGGCGGGGCTTTCACTGCTCCGTATAGCATAATCTAACTAAAAAAAACTTGCAGTCAGGAAATTTTACACGAATTTATGCCCATTTAAGGTTGTATCAATAACTATCTTTGCCCCGTGGCAAAAAGAATTCCAAAGACGACGGCTCCAGAAATGGTCAAGGAACGCTGTGATTCGGCGCTTGTTTCCCGTTTTTGCGAAGTTTATATCCCTTTGGCCCCCTCGGTTTTTACTTACGGTGTGCCGGAAGGTGCCGAAATTGTTCGTGGAAGCGTCGTCTGGGTACAGCTCGCTCGCCGCAAGCCGATGCTGGCCTTGGTGAGCCGTGTTCATGGAGAAAAGCCGAATTTTGACGTCCGTTATGCGTGTCCGCACGAGTCGGGCTACGTTTTTTCCGAACGTTATATGGAATCGCTGGAGTGGGTCGCTAAGTATTATGTAAGCACGCCCATGCGCACTTTGAACGTGTTTTGGCCCGCCGATTTTGACAAGTACCTCGATGCGTTGCTTGCTGAAAAAAACGCTGAACCTCGGGGCGAGGCTTTGCCGGATGGACCCGAAATGGCGGTCGGTTCGGACTTGCCCCCCTTGACAGACGAACAGGGGACGGCGCTTGCCAGTCTTGTGGATGATTTGGACAAGGACGGTTTTAGGGCTACGCTCTTGCATGGAGTCACCGGTAGCGGAAAGACCCGCGTTTATCAGGAACTTGTAAGGGAAGCTTTGGCTAGGAACAAGCGTGTTTTGATTCTTGTGCCGGAAATCGGGCTTACTCCTCAGACGGCGGCTCGGTTTGCGGATTTCCTGAAAATTCCAGTTGTCGTGCTACATTCGGCTTTGTCGGCCCCGAAAAAACGAGAAGGCTATTTGTCGGTGCTCGATGGATCTGCCAGGGTTGTCCTCGGGACGCGCAGTGCGATTCTTTCGCCGTTCGAATTCGATGTCGTTATCCTGGACGAAGAACACGACTCCTCGTTTAAACAACAGGACCCGGCTCCGCGTTACCATACACGCGACCTGGCGTTCCACTTGGCGCAAAAGTACGGGGCGCTTGTCGTGCTTGGCAGTGCAACGCCTTGTCTCGAAACATACCGCAATGCGAAGGCCGGGAACCTCAAACTCTTGACGCTCAAGAAACGTGCAACGGCGGCTCCGCTTCCAGAGGTGACGGTTGTCGATATGGGGAAGGTGCGCCAACAGAAAGACGTACTCATGTCGCCTGCTTTGCGCGATGCACTTTCGGAATGTATTGCGAGTGGAAACCAGGCGATAATTCTCATGAACCGCCGCGGGTACTCCAAGATAAGAGTTTGTTCTAAATGCGGTGAAACGCTTTATTGCAAACATTGCCATATTCCGCTGGTGTATCATAAACAATATCGCGCGTTGCTGTGCCATTATTGTGCAACGCTGTATCCTGTAGATACACCATGCCCGTCATGCGGTGCAGATACGTATGAATTTGTCGGCGGTGCCATTGAAAAACTCGAAGAAGAAATACAGGAGTGGGTGGCCGGTGCAAAAGTGATTCGCATGGACCGCGATACGACACAGAACGTGGGCGCTGTCGAAAAAATTTTGACTTCATTCAGGAACCGCGAATACAATATTTTGCTTGGAACGCAGATGGTCGCGAAAGGCCATGACTTTCCGGGTGTCAAACTTGTCGGGATTGTTGGTGCCGATTCTGGGCTTGGCGTTCCCGATTTCCGTTCGACTGAAAAACTGTTCCAATTGTTGAGCCAGACGGCTGGCCGTGCGGGGCGTGCGGAAAGCGGCGGGCACGTGTTTATCCAGACGCTCAATCCGGCGGAACCTGTGATGCAGTACGCCATTCATCATGATTTCGAAGGATTTGCCAATCTTGAATCTTCGAACCGTCAGATGGCTTTTTATCCGCCGTTCTGCAAACTTGTCGAAATCAGTTGCGGTTCGCGAGATGAATCGCTCCTTCGCGACACGATGAAACGCCTTGAAGGCATTTTACGCAAGGAATCTACTTTGACAGTCCTTGGACCTGTCGATGCTTTTGTCCCGAAAGTGCAGAATGTTTATTGGGCCAAACTCTATGTCAAGACGCAAAACCTTTCGGCAGTGCGTAAAGTACTTGCCCCGATTCTGAATAGCTCAAAGCCGTGGGTCGCCGGTGTCGAAATCAAAGTCGAACTGGATTAAAGCGTAATCTTATTTGCCTAATAGCCAAGTTATTCTCTATTAAGCACTTCGTTGACTTTTGAAACGGTATTGTATTTGCCAATCAAGTGTTGCTTGCCGTCTGCAAAATCGTCGCGGTAGACCCAGTATTTTTTATTTATATAGACAATCAGGTATATTCCGGTTTTACCTTGATGTCGCCTGATTTCGGCATTCTTTTGAGGGACGCTTTCTTCCCAATTTTGCGTGTGGAGATTTAGCGTCATGGCGTGATAGGAAACCGTTCCGAATTTATAGATGGAATCGACGAACATCGGGGCATTGACATAGTTCTTTTTCCCGCCGTTCACTCTAATGACATGGGATTCGAAGGTTGCTGTTTCTCCATCGTTTAGAGTAAAATAATCAAGTTTGTTTCCGAAATCCTTGTTGAGCATCGGCGTCCAATTGTTGAAGTCCCCATGACGGGAGTAGGCGTAATAAATTTTCCCAATGCGGAAAACATAAAAATACTTTTTATAAACTTGTTCTAATTGTACGCTTGGGTCTTTTAAAATATGTAATCCTGTGACGTTTTCAACCTCCAAGGCTGAATTGTATATTCCCAAAATTTTCCCGTCTTTATATAATTGGTATTTCCCATAAGCGCTTCCGACGCAAAATAAACCTTTTTTCGTTCTTATAACACGCGCTCCGCTAAACCGGTATTGCGCAGGGTCGTAATCGGCAATTTCGCCTTTATTGACAAGTTCTTCAAAAGATACGGATTGTGAACTCTTGATTTTGCTTAGATATAATTCACCTGTAAACCCGACGATACCTCCGTAAGCTTTTTCGACATCTGCAGTGATGTCCGCAAATCCACCGTCCTCCAGATTGATATCTTTGGGCTTTACGTACAAACCGATCCATTTCTTTTCGTTTTCTTTGTATGCAATATAGGCCTTGTTACAGCGAAAGAGAATGATTCTTGCATCACTCTCTTGGTCGCCAAATGTCAGTTCGTCATCCATGCTTGCACTTGCGAACATCAACAAAACTGCGATGATAAGGAATAAAGTCTTTTTCATGAAACTAGAACCAATAGCCCAAAGACGAATTGACGGTAAGATAGACGTCATCGAGATACATATTGCTAAGTAATGAACTTCCTAGGGATAATTTCCAATGGTCGGTTATCCATTTGGAAATGCCGATGTACTGGCTGAGTATGAAGGGCTGATCGACGCGGGTATGGAAACCGTCGTAGATGGTCGTTTCATGTTCATTTGTTTCTTCTAAATCGTATGCCTGCAAACTGGCGGGAACATAAATAAATGGAGCATAAGACAAAGCGAAACCGTGCATATAGAACGATACATAGAATCCGCCGCCGAGACGAGATTGCCTTACATTTTTTTCTTTAAAATGCTTTTCTTCGGAAGTGTTTAAGCAACCTTTTTCTTTTGTATGTGAAGTACACTCGTAATAATCGAAATCGATATCTCCAAAGTTTACAAACTCGATATCGAAATAGGCTCCGACTTCGAAATGTTTCTTGTTTATCCCTCCAGCGATGCGTGCGTAGAGCCCCGGATCCAAGCCGATGGAATATCCCCATGTGAAGTCGTTTTCATTTGCTTTGAACAGATGCGTGAATGCGAAAGAAACAGGAAAACGGTTACGCTTGTACCTAAAATCCTTTATCTTTGTTTCGGACATAATCGTGTAATCACCATCGCTTTCAGAAATGAGTGGATCGTAGTCGCTTTCTTTGAGTTTTGCGTTTTCTACGTTCCTCATTTTCATTTCTTTAGACGTCGTATAGTCCAAGGATAAAGAAAAACCTTTGATTGAGGAATTGCGTGCAAGTTCTTTGCCGATGCCGGAGAAATTTTCAGGGACGTTCGCCTCGAATGTTCCTTGAGTCAAATTGCCTTGCCTATAAATGGGATTTGAGCAGCCCGTAAATAGGAACACGGCGGCTGCTCCGGCAAGTAGAAAAAAATGACGCAACATGAACATAAGCAAAGTTTCCCTAGATTTAATATATCTATTTTTGTTTGAAATGGGAAAACTTATTTGTCCATTATATGCCATGGCTTTTCTTGCGTTGCTGCGTATTTCTTTGCTTTACCCCAGCTCAATAAGAGGCGCAATAGGGCTTAATACTGTCAGGTAATGATTTCATATCGATACCGGTACCGTTGAGGACTATTTTTTTAAGCTTCGTGAGCTTGCTTAAATCTGGAAGACTGGTAACGTGTTTAAGATCCTCTAGTCTTATGATCTCAAGGTTTGTCATATCTTCAATGAATGAAATATCGTCCAGCTTATTTATTCGCCAAAGTTCAATCTCACGAAGATTCTTAAGCTTTCCCAATTCATGCAAGTCGTTATTTGAATTCCAAAAAAGTGCCAGTTTTTCCAGATTCATCTTATGAAGGAACGAAAAGTCCGCAATCTTAATTCCCCTTAAAGTCAAGTCCTTGAGCTTAGGAAGTTGACTCAACAGTTCAATATTCTTTTTCGCTTTCTTGCCTAGCCATAAACTCTTCAGATTTACATATTTCAAAAGCCATGCACAGTCAAATACGACTCCCGGTCCCATCGTATCAGCGATAATAATCAATTCTTCCAAATCGTCTGAAAGATATTTAATGAATTCATAGTTTCTCAGATCAAAACATTCGATATAAAATTGTTTTAATCGCAATCGGGCCAGCACATCGAAATTAATCTTTTGTTGATTTTTTTTGAAATCAATACAGTTGAACCAAAGATTTTTCAGATGAGGCATTTTCAAAAGGAATGAAATATCTACTTTATCTTCATCATCAAAATCAAAAAGCCTGAAAGAGATGTCTGGTCGTAAAGATAGAATCTCGTCTATTATCTGGTATGCTTTGTCTGGCAATAAATATGAAATCTGAATACGTTTAATTTTCTTGTTGTCAACGATTGCACGGATTACCTGGTCATCAATGTCCTTATACCCGAGAAACTCGAAACAACCGTCAGTCCGTGTCTTGTTCGTTACATGAACCAAGTTTGTATGATTTATATAAGCTCCCATTATAATTTTCCTTCTCTAATATAAGCCTCTAGTTAAACTTACTCATAATTTATACTTTTGGCAACTTGCCGTGGGAGTTTAGGGTCAAAACTTTATTGCAGATGCAAAATGCAGATTTATCAAACCTATTGTTGTAACAATAGAATCCCATTTAATTATCGGAATATTTCCATGAATAGTAATTCTATAGTTGGCAAAATAAACGTATTTGCAAACAACTGATTGCAAAATTTGCAAAGTTTTGCTTTTCGATTTTTTTCGTTGTAGATTAGAGCCTCTAAACTTAACGGAGGTACAACAATGAATCAATTTATTTCTGAAACCCTGAAAGGAAAAACCTACATAGACCCAAGAACCGATACAGGATTCAAAAGTTTATTCGCAAGTAAAGACGCTATCAAGGATTTTGTTGACGGAATCTTGCAACTGAAGGGCGATGACCAAATCAAGGATTTGAACTATTCGTTTGAACATACGTTACGGTTCATGATTCCTGAAGAACGTAAGGTCATCTTGGATGCGTTCGCGACTACGAGTTCTAAGCGTTTCCTCAATATTGAAATGCAGAAGGCGGATCATAGTTTCTTTATCGACCGCACTATATTGTACAAAGCGTTCCTGATAATAAAAGGCAAGCACGAAATGGAAAAAACGGAAGAGTTTAAAGCGCTCACAAAAGAAGAGAAGGAGTATAGACGCTACGAAATACCAGAAACAATATCCATTTGGATTTGTGACTTTGAATTGTCTCACCGCATGGAAAATTACATCGATGAATGGGCTATTTATAGCAAGGAAATGTTGAATAGTGGAACCGTCGAGACGATTTTCCCTAAAAATAAGTATATTA
>Ga0129307_1001793_pt1 | contig 20481 bp, 27 predicted proteins | sample P1105metagenome_FD_94437 | JGI IMG/M metagenome (GOLD analysis project Ga0129307, IMG submission 94437) | Capybara group fecal microbial communities from Wisconsin, USA - P1105 metagenome | ecosystem: Host-associated > Mammals > Digestive system > Large intestine > Fecal | place: USA: Wisconsin... | reverse complement strand
ATCCAAATCCATCTTTGTGCAAGCACTCCAACTTCAAAGGGTCACTCCGTTCGACTTGCATGTCTTAGGCATGCCGCCAGCGTTCATCCTGAGCCAGGATCAAACTCTCATAAAAAAAATAATTAATTTTTAATTAGAATTGTTTTCCTAGCTAAATTTGAATTGACATTTTGCTCAGTTTTCAAAGATCATTCATACACTTTATTATATGTAATAAAGCGCAATATTAATACACTTTTCTCAAGTGCATTAATAATATATCAAATACTTCCAATTAAGTCAATACATTTTTTAAAGTTTTTTTATTTTTTTTAAATCTTTACATCTGTACTGCCTTTTTCGTCGAAAGCACTAATAATATATCACGTAAAACAAGGCAAGTCAATACAATTTTTCAACTTTTTTTAAATTTTTCATTTATTTACATTTTATATATAAAAACAAACAAAAAAAGGATATTATTTATACCCTTTTTTATGTTGTGTATTAAGTTTTTTATAAAGATCATAGTATGCAATATTAACATCTTTATTAAATGCCCTATTATTATTTTTATAAGTATCAATAAGTTCAGATAGTGAAGATCTGATAACAACATCCAAATCATCACTATAATGCATTATCTTTTTATGATATTTATATTCCATTCGATCTAATACTTTATATTCACCTGTAGGGAATACTCTAAGGTCTAGATCATAATCAATATATTTGATTGTGCCATCTTCTATAATATATGGCGTTGCTATATTACAATAATAAAATATACCATCTTTTTTAAATTGAACTATAATATTATACCAACTGTCTTTAAAAAAATACATAACTGCTGGTTCTTTTGTTTTCCATGTTGTTCCATCTGCTTCTGTAACTAATGTTTTATTATTACCACAAACAACATAATCTTTTTTTACATCTAATACTAAAGCTTCATCCCATGAACGGTGAATCTTACCATTGTGTTTATAGCATTGTATTTGTAGCATATCTCCAACGCTAATCATCCATAAACACCTCTTGCAACCATTATAAAACTTTTTAACAAAAAAAGAAAGTCTATAATTAGACTTTTTCTAATGCTTGACAATATAATCTATTGCACTTTCAAGTTGTGTATCTTTTTTGGCATCTAATTCCACAGATATTGTTGGCGTAATACCTTTTTCATTTATCCAATCACCTGCTGGTGTTAACCACTTTCTAGTAGTCATCTTGTATTGTTCACCATTTGATGCGGTTAAAACTGTTTGTACAGTTCCTTTTCCATATGTGTTTTCGCCTACAACGACAGCTGATAAATTATCTTTAAGCGCAGCTGTAAGTACTTCTGATGCAGACGCTGTATTTTTATTAACTATAACAACTATAGGATATTTCTTATCCTTATTACCTCTAGAATAAGTTTTTTTAATATTACCATCTCTATCTTCAGTTTGATATATTATCTTATCATGTTTCAAAAATAAACTGATAATATTAGTAGTAGCATCTAATTCGCCACCTGTATTGTCACGCAAATCAATTATTAAAGAATCGATACCTTTAGATTCTAGATTATTCAATTGCTCCTTAAATTGCTCATATGTATTATTAGCAAATATAGATATATATATATAACCTATTTTTTTAGAAGATATTTCTTTTATTTCTGATGCTACTGATTTTAATACAACATGTTTTTTATCTACCTTAATCTTTTTCTCTTCGTCATTTCTTTTTATATTAATAATATATTCGCTTTTATCACTATTACGTACATATGTAGAAAAATCATATGTTGACATTTCACTAGCTTTTAAATCATCAATAGATATAATTATATCTCCAACTTTTAAACCTGCTTCTTTAGCTGGCGAATCATCTATGATACCAGCGATTACTATATCATTACCTAATTTTGCAATTTGAACGCCAATACCATTATAAGCTCCATTTAATTGTATATTGAAATTACTATATGTGGAATCATCCATATAAACTGTATATGGATCTCCAGTAGCATCAAGCATTCCTTTAATAGCACCGTCTACAATAGTACTCTCATCTAAATCTGTATAATAGTTTTCTAGTATTCTGTTGTAAGTATCTATAATTGTTTGAATATTTGAATCAACTTTCTTATAATTACTATTTTTTAATGTTACCGGTCTTATAATATATGAAATACCAAGTCCCAATAACGCTGCAACGATAATAACCAATATAAATTCTAGATTCGTTAACGCTATTTTTTTGTTTTCATCATTCATTATAATCACCTACCATAGTATAGCATAAAAAGAAAAAAAGAAAAAGTGCTAAGCACTTAAACTTTTTAAATATGTAGATATATCAGAACCTAATCTATAAGATGTAATTTTACCTTCTTTGATATGTAATAATACAGTCTCATTAAATTTTAATTCTGATATACTTGAAGAATAATTAGCATCAGTAGCTAAGTAATTTGCATTAAATGGATCATCTAAATCTACTGTATATACTCTTAAATGATTTTCTTTATTATTATATGTAGCAATATATGATTGATAAATACCAACGTTAGTATCGTCATTATCATAAACTAATACATAATAATCTTTTTCACTACGATTCATAATACTACCAGCTAATATTTTTGTGTATTGGATAGTATTATCAGATACTTCATTATTGTTTTTATCAGTTACTACTTTTGTAATAACAGTAAATATAACAAGTATAACTAAAATTGCTACAATAATTTTTACAAAACTACCTATATTCATATCTAAATTTGCTGTTTCATTTTTCTTTGCCATAATATCACCTAAGTCCATTATAACACAATTTTTAAAATATTTAACACATTATTTACCTACAGGTATAACGCCAATAGAGTTAGCAACTGATAACAGTTCAGCATCGCTTAATTTATTTGATGTAACATAATAATCTATACCATTACTTGACCAAGATATCGATCCTTTTGCTATCACGCCTATTGTATCACCAACAATTTGTGGTTCTCCATATGTCGATATAGTAGTTAATTCTTGCATAGGATTTGTAGTTTCTTGTACAAGCATAAATGGATTATCACCGTCAAAGGTTAAAATAACTCGCTCACCATTATCTATCGATAGCTTGTTTTGTTCAGATAAATATGTCTTTTCTGGCATATACATAGGATATATTATGGAATCTATTTTAGATACAGGTGATATAATTTGTTCACTACCAGATACATTTATTGAACTATTAACGTCAAAATAATCTTCACTAAAATTAGGATTAGTATTTATATTATTAAATATCATTCGCATAAGGACTTTGTTATTTGCATCTAATACTTCTACTTTTTTAATAGCATAATTTTTATCCAAATAAACATTTTGCTTAACTAAATCGCTATTGTTAGCATATTTAACTTTACTAGTAATAATATAATTATCTGACGAAGTCACAACATTCGCATTTGTATCATCAGTTATATCTTTTAATATTGTTTGTAATAAATATATTTGTGAGTTATTATACGGCCAATCGCTTTGAAATTTAAAACTTTTATTTAATGATGGGGTTAAAACATAAACACCTTCAGTATTCTTAAGTAGGATTTGTGTGTGATTATTATTTATATTTTTTAAACTTACCCTAAATAAATCTTTAGCTTTATAAGATACTGAAACATCATATTTATATATATCTTCACTATTTACTATTTCTAACTCGCCTTTAATATGATACGCGTTTAGTGTATCAATATTTTCTTTCAGTTTCTTTATAGCATCATCCTTTTTTCCACAGCCAATCATCAAAAGTGATAACAGCGATGTTAATATAATTAATGTCTTTTTCACTACATACACTTCCCTTTCACTAAAGTATATTAATTTAATTGCATAATATGTTAAAAATAGATAACAATAAATAGTAAAGGAGGATATTATGGAGACATTACAAAAGACATGTTTAGTCCTAACTATTATTGGTGCCATAAATTGGGGATTAATTGGTTTATTCAATTTTAACCTCGTAACAACTTTATTTGGCGCAAACGGATTTATGACCACATTAATATATATCTTAGTTGGTATAGCTGGTATCATAAATATTGGTATATTATTTAATCATATTGAAGCAGATTAAAAAGAGTCTAAGACTCTTTTTATTTCGAAATAACTATATCGACTGTTTTAGTTTTTGCAGTATACTCAACTCTAACATCTGTACCTTCAACCGCTACTGAAACACTTTTGTGTTCGCCAGCCTCAAGTCCAGTTAAATCAACGTACGCTGTGATATCTTCTGCAGTTATAGAATCAATTACTGAACTTACACCTTTAATTGTAACTGAGACAGATGTATCCGCAGCTGTTTTACCTTGAGCATGTAATCCATTAGCTAAACCACGAACATCAATTTTAACGCCGTCAATTGTTTTTTCTGATACGTTATCTAAGAATACTGTAGCTTTAATCATATTAGCGCTCATATATCTTACACCAGTAGGTTTTTCGATTTCTAAGTTGTATTCTGCCTTACCACTTATATTATCAACACTAACCTCGATTGGAATATATTGTAATGAAGACAATACATCACTTGGTCCATATACAGTAACCTCATTTACTGATTGTGTTATTGAACTAATCGCTTGACCAAATGCTACTGAACCAGTTGGAACAATTCTAATTGGTACTGTCTTGCTTGGTGATGTAATAGTAACTGTAGCTTCAACAGTAGAAGGTACTACTTCAACATCAACAGCATTACCATCAGTATCATATGCTTTTAATTCAACATCTTTAATTGTATATGTACCAACTTGTTGCTTAGCTATATTACTAACATCGATTAATGCTTTTACTGTGGAAACTTTCTTAATTTGATAATCAGCACCTTTAATTACTACTTTATCTGTATCAATTGTTACATTATCAACAATCAATTTTGAATCAAGTAAATCTTGATTTAATATATCTATAGTAACTGTTTTAGTATCTGATACTTTAGGATAAATATATATAGTAGCAGTACTAGGATTAACTTTATATTCGATAGATGTAGATGCTTGACTATATTTTAGTTCTACTCTATGTTGACCAGTTTTAAGACCACTTAAATCAACTGTAACTTCACCAGCTGGTGCTTGTTTAGCAATATATAGATCAGCTTTACTACCTATAAGTGTTATATCAACGTTGCTTGGTAAACCTTCAACTACATATGCTTCACTATTATAAATAGCATTGACTGTTTGATTTCGTAATATTTCTGCTGAATTATCAGAATATACTAATATTTTTTGATCAATAACTATGAACATTGTAACTGCTAATGCCAAAGATATAAATAATAGTGTATTACTTTTTGATAACCAACTTTCTAAATACTTACTTTTCTTACCAAACGTTTCATTAATATTAACAATTAATTTAGTTATAGGCATAATTATACGTTTGTCTACAAATTTCCCAAAGGAAGATAAATGCTTATTCTTCTTCATCTAAATCTTCTCCTTCATCATAAGTTAAAACTGATTTAGGTTTTAATTCATCTAAAAGTCTCATCTTAACTTCATCAATTGTCATATTATAATATAATTCGCCACCTATAGCTAAAGAGATTCTACCTGTTTCTTCTGAAACAATTATTGAAATAGAATCCATTTCTTCAGATATACCTAATGCAGCTCTATGACGTGTTCCTAAACGTTTACTTATTTTTAAACTATCACTAGTTGGGAATACAGCACCTGCACAAACAATTTGGTCACCTTCAATAATTACACCACCATCATGTAATGGGTTTCCTTCATAGAAGATTGCAATTAATAAATCGCTCGAAATTTTTGCATATATTTTTTTTGCTTTATTAATATAATCAGCTAAACTATTTTCCCTTTCAAGTACTATTAATGCACCAATACGATATTTTCTTAAATATTCTAATGCGTTAATTATTTCATAAACAACTGATTCACGTTCATCAACAGTTAATGTCTTATGTCTTCCAAGTAATTGTGATCTACCAAGTTGTTCTAATACGTTTCTAATTTCTGGTTGGAAAACAATGATAAGCGCTACTGGTCCCCACTCAATTATATAATCTAATAAATAACCTATTGTAGGCAAGCTAAATAAATCACTTAATATTTTTAAAGCAATTATAATCAAAATACCTTTAAATAATAAAACCATTTTAACATTTTTTCTTAGGTTTTTAAGTATATAATAAAATACTAACCATACAATAAGAACATCAACTAATTTTCTTATTAATTCAATTATTCCATCTACTGTCATAATATCCTCCTAACACTACTCATTATATCATAGATATCTTTTTTTTGGAACTTTACTTAATAAAAAGATAGTACAAAAACTATCTTAAAATTTCCAAATATCATCATCAGATGAAACAAAGCTATCATCTTTAAATTGTTCAGTTATAAACTCAGGAACAACCTTTTCTTCATAGTTAGCAGGTTCTTTTTTCTCTTTCTTAGTTTTCTTTTCCTTTTTTGGTTTTTCTAAAACAACTTCTTCAGATGGTTCTTCTTCTGACTCATCTGCAGCTTTAATTGGTTCTAATATTTCAGTTAAAGCTTCTACAGCCTCTGGTTCTTCTTCAATACTAGATTTAGATGTTTCACCTAATGGTACAGTTAAATCTTCAGATACAGCATCAACTTCTGGTAATTTAGTAAAACTATCTACATTTACATCACCAAAAGGAACATTTAAATCCTCATTTAATGTATTTACATCTTCAATTGATTTATTAACTAATTTATCTTCAACTTCTTCTACTTCATTAGGGTTTTTGATTGGTTTTACTTTACCAAGTTTTTTATGCCCAAAATCTGTAGCATCTGCTATATAACCAATTATTAGCATTAATACTAAAACACCAGCTATAATTATATATTTATAACTTATCGCAGCTAAAACCATCATCTTAACTCCTCCTTATTCTAATAATATCTTATCATTAAACTTCATATTTATCAAGTATTAATTTTCTAAATAATCAGCACCCTTAAATGGTTCTTCTTTAAGTAAGTTAGGATAATCTTGCTGCCTTAATACTTCATATAGCATAATTGCTACTGAATTAGAAACATTAAGTGCTCGTATATTTTCATTCATCGGTATACGCATACAATGATCTAAATCTTTAGATAAAATTTCTTTAGGTATACCAGTGCTCTCTTTACCAAAAATTAAATATATATTTTCTTTAGGATTACTATAATCAAATGATGTATGAGGTTTTTTCCCATACCTTGTTAAATAATAGTAAGTTCCTACATTTTTACTTTTAAAGTCATCCCAATCATCATATATAGTATAATCACAATGTTCAATATAATTAACACCACTTCTTTTGATTGTCTTATCATTTATTCTAAATCCCATAGGTTCAATCAAATGTAATTTTGCACCTGTACCTGCGCATGTACGCATAATATTACCAGTATTTTGTGGTATTTCTGGTTCATAAAGTACTATATTTATCATTAGTACAAATCCCCTCTATTTTCTATTTCATCACGACTTACATCAGGTAATACTACTTTTTCTTCTAAACAGAAATCTTTAAATTTTGCTTTAAACGCGATTAATTCTTTAAAGATACTATCAGGATATATACGTTTACTATTTTTAATTGCATTATATACATCTAATATATCTACTTCACTTTTATTATCATATAACGCTAATGAAAAAGATTGACTAAGTACTGAGAATGCTACATCAGGATACATTGCTGCAAGACCATATACTCTTTTAAACTCAGATGTAGCAGATACAATTGATTCAAGCAACATTCTGGTAACATATTCATTATACTTAAATTTGATACCTGTAGATTTCTCAAAACGTGGAAGTGATCCATATAATATTTCAACAGTTGTTTTTTCATCCGGTTCTGAAACATCTATTCTATCAAATCTTCTTAAGAATGCACGATCTTTAATTACATAAGCACTATATTCTTCAGTTGTAGTGGCACCTATTACTTTGATATCACCACGATCTAATGCTGGTTTTAAAATATTAGCTAAATCCATAGGACCATCGTTAGAACCACCTATTAAAGTATGAATTTCATCAATAAATAAAATTGTCTTTTCACATTTCTTTAATTGGTCAACAAGTAAAGATATAATCATTTCTTCTCTACCGTCTATTAAAACTTTTCCTAATAAAGATGTAGAGTTGATTTTAATAACACGATATCCTTTCAAAGCATTTGGTACATCATCTTTTTGAATCTTATATGCAAGTCCTTCAACAATAGCTGTTTTACCTATACCAGCCTTACCAATTAATAATCCTGATTTATCTGGTGTTAGTAAAACTACAATAAGTTTTTTAATTTCTTCTTCACGTGCAATAGCAGGATTTGAAACATAATTTTTTGCAGTTAAATCTTCACCATATAATGCTAATGCATCAAATTCTTTTTTGATATTATCTGAACTACCAACATCTATTATTTCAAAATTATCCATTATATCACCCTTTTATTAATCCTTTTTCTATCATTTTAGCAATCATATCATCAAATTTATCAGAACCTGTAACAGAATTGTATATTGAAAATTTACCATCAATAACTATAGTTACTGTTGGTGTACCTTCATATGAATATTTTGAATGGAAATCAATATATTCATCATCTGAAAGTTTATCTAAATCAATATAATATATTGGAGCTTCTTTAGAATATTTATATGATTTTTTTAATACTGTTTTAAATGTATCACATGAAGGACAACTAGTTTTTCCAATAAATAATGCAAATGTTGCTTTATTATTTTCCATATCTAATAATTTATTATAATCAATTTCAGTATAACCTTCTTTTGAGCATCCTACTAAAAACATAGAACCTATAAATAATAATATTAATAATATTTTCTTTTTCATAACATCACTCTTCCATATAATTATATAATAATTTAGCATAAAAAAAAAGAGTTAATTACTCTTTCGTATACACTATTAATTGATTAGGTAATAAATAAATTTTAGGATTTTGTTTTAGTAATATGTTAATATCCATTTTATTTAGTAAATCATTTAATGTATCTCCATCTTTTACTAAATATTTATTATTCATATTAGGAATTAATATTTTTTCACCTGGATATATATAATCAGTTGGATTTAATCCATTTATATTAGCTATTTCATTATATCCAATATTATACTTAGATGCTATAGAATATAGAGTATCACCTTTTTCTATTGTGTAACTCATATAATTAGTATTCACTTTAGGAACCACTAATAAGTCACCATATTTTACCATATCAATATTATTCATCGCGATTAATTCATCCTTTGTAATACCAAAATTATTCGCGATTGAATCTAAAGTATCATTTATCTTAACCTGATATATACTATACATATGTCACCTCGCTATATAATATGAAAAAAAAGAAGTATTGCTACTTCTTCAAACTAAATAATATAATTCCTATACCTATTAAATATGATAATAATGTAATTATACCACCAACAACTGGAACTAATGAGAACACATATAAAAGTGTAATACCAATTAATCCCTCTAATAATATATTAGATTCCCTACCGATTCTTTTATAGAAATTTTTACCAATATAGTATCCTGTATACATATAAGCAAAATATATTATAGCTATATATAAAACTATTCCAATAATCGCTAATGGTACACCTATAGTGAACATTATAAGCATTAATACAGCTACTGGTACCAATATCAAAAATACTAAGGCATATCCTATATATGTAATTATTTGATAGAAATTAGATTCACATTCAGAAACACGTTTAAAACATGATGGAACAAATATTGCCATAATTACAAATAAGAATAACATGCTTGCATAACTTATTGCACGAGTTTTAAAAACATTCATAGTATTTTTTGCAACAGTTAATTCCTCATATCTTATAGAGCCGATATTTGCACTACTATCTATATTTTTTGTAGATGCCTTATAATTTAATTCACCTATTATATTAGTATTAGCACCTACAGTAACGCTTTCAGCATCAATTTTTATATTACCAGAAACATTGACATTTTCAAGTATGACTTCTCTTGCATAAATAGTAACATTCCTACCGATGCTACCAGATAATTTAACAGTATAACCTGCAACAAGTAAGTCTCTTCCTACTTCACCATTAATTGTAATTTCATTACCTGCTATAAAAGCATCATCTGTAGATTTACCTTCAAATGAAATTTTATTACCGGCTAATACACCATATGTACTAATTCCCTCGTTAGTAATTTCATTACCTGTAATAAATGATATACCATCAGTGATACCATTATAAGTAATATTATTACCAGCCAAAATAGTACTAGCAGATACTTTCTTATTAAACTTTAATTCTTCAGATGCCTCAATAACTTGATCAGTTATAGTATCATTAACTGGTTGATTTTCTAAGGCAAACACAGGTCCTAAGAACAACATAAATGATGCTATAAAAATTAATATTTTATTTTTCATACAATCCTCCTATAGTCATTTTAACACTACCAAACTTTTTTGTAAATAATAGCACTACTATTGCATTTACATTTTACTTTTTTTAAGCTATTTATATATATCTCTCAAAAAAATTACCTTTTTATTAACAATTAAAAGCTCATTTTTTAAGCAAATTCCTGTGCCAAACCAAAATATGTAATCAAATTGTAAAATATTTTTATAAAAAATAACATTTTTGTAAACATAATTTGATAGTTTTAGATACGTTCTTAGTAATATCATATTCTAAAGATAAATAAGTATATTCAAAAAAGATTTTAAAAAAATATATATTGCTGATATTTTTATTGTATAATAAATATATAATTAAGGAGGATTTATGAAAGAAGTAGAACAATTTTTAAAAGATGCTGGTACATATTATTTAGCAACCGTAGATGAAAATAAACCAAAGGTAAGACCTTTTGGTACTATATTAATGTTTGAAGATAAATTATATATTCAAACTGGAAAAGTAAAAGATGTATACAAGCAAATTAAAAATAATCCAAATGTAGAAATATGTGCATTCAATAATGGTACTTGGATAAGAATTGCTGGTGAACTTATAGAAGATGATAGAATAGAACCTAAAAAAGCTATGCTTGATAGTAATCCTAGTCTAAGAAGTATGTATGACGAAAACGATTCTAATACTATAGTATTTTATTTTAAAGATGCTACTGCAACTATATATTCATTTACCGAAGCACCAAAAGTTATTAAATTTTAACTAAAAAGTACTAACGTTGTTAGTACTTTTTTATCTAGTTTTAGATTGTTCATTTATAACTTGATCACTAATCATTATACGTGATGATACTAAATCAGTTATTCTAGCATTATGATCTCCCATTAAAAGAATTCTATATAGTTCAGATAATTCAACTAATGATATTTCACAATAACCATTTTCTGATTGTGGATATGCAATACGCAACCTTTCACATAAATTTTTACCTGCTTCTGTAAATTCAACTAGTATACGTGTTTGAGAATCAATTTCTAACATATTATCCCCCTTCAAAGTTAAATATAACTTATTAAGCACATATTCTAATACTTTTTATCGGTTACGTCAAATTAATGATCATAATATGAATAAAGAATAGAAATATTTGATATAATGAATATGGTGATTATATGAATAATAAAATCAAATTTGAAAAGATCTCAAAAGATAATTTAGAAGTTGCCTGCAAAATACAAAATGAAATTTTTCCTAAGGAAGATGCAAGACAAAACTATATAGAACAAATCAATAAAGATCCATATCGAAAAGAAATAGATTATCGCATTGTTTATTTAGATAAAACAGCTATTGGTGTAACAGGTATTTATTCATATAATGAATATCCAAACGACGCATGGTTAGGTTGGTTTGGAATATTAGAAAAATATCGAAAATCTGGCTATGGAAGCAAAGTTTTAGATATGACAATTAATATCGCAAAAGAAAAAGGATATAATACTTTCAGACTATATACTGATGAGTATGCTAAATCTGCACATAAATTATATGAATCAAAAGGATTTATAAAGGAACCTTATGATAGAGACGATGATCAAGACGAATTTTTTAAAGCAGATATTTATATATATTCAATTAGTTTAACTAATGAAAAAGTTGAATTATGGAATAATAAATTTCTAGGATTAAAGGAACAAGGAAGAAAAGAAAATACAAATTAATTCCATTTATATAGTAATAAAAGATGTTTTACTGTATAATAAAAGCATGCAGGAGGGTTTTATGAAGAAATATCGTATTGATAGTTACCATTATTGTAATGATAACGAAAAAGAAAAATTTTATCGTGAACACGTTTTGACTTCTGAAGAAAAACAAAAAACAGATGAATTTATGAAAAAAATGAATGATTTTGTCATAAAGACAGGTGGAAAAAATAGGTTACAATTTTTTCACAATCAGTGTTCAGAAGGAACAATACATTATCGAGAAAAAATTGGATACATAACTGTCGTTAATTATGATCGAGATTTTGTAGAGGTATATGGATATGGCAAAACTGTTGATGAAGCGTTTTTAAATGCTACAATAGATTATGAGAATTCTGTTAGTCAAAGCTATGAATTGTCACATAGAGAAGAATTAAATAGACAATATAGTAAGAGATTTTTAAATGGTGATTATCAAGCAGAAGATTATCACGGCCCATTTTTCTTCGCCGAATTAGCATTACAAGATTTTAGAAAATACTATGGTATCAATATACCTGACGAAATAATAAGTTATTATCAAAACTATCTTAAAGAAGTTGATGATGCTAATTTTAAATATGACTATGAAACAAACAGATTAGTTAAAGCAGATACATATATTAAATTAAAAAGTAAAAAACACTAACAACTAAGTTAGTGTTTTTATCTTGCACGTCCTTGCTCTTGTACTTTCTCTGCAGTTACCATTGAAAGTAATCCATCCGTGTATGGTGTACTATTCCAATATCTAACATTATTCATATCTGCGTATTCCCTTACTGATATTATAGGTAATTCTTTGCAATTCATAACTAAAGCAACTAATGTTTGCAACTCTATACCAACGCAATCATAAAAGTCACTATAAACATTATAATCAGTATATACTTGATATAAAGTTTCTTCCACTTCATGAAATACTTCTTCAGGAAATTCGTATAGTTCAGGAAATTCACCTTCGGAATCAAGAATAACGTAGACCCTTGTTTTTTGTCCATCTTTTTTAGGATAAAGGTTTAATTGTATGGAATCTAAATTAAGACTATCAATTTCATTCTGTATAGATTTCATTTCCAAACTTTCCAATTCTGGTTGCTCCTCATACTCATAATATCTTGTTGCTTGTTGTTCAATTGATTTAATAATTTTTATATAATCATCTCTTGTCATATTTACCACCAATTTTATTGTACGTCATTAAAAAAGTATTGTCAATAAAAGTTCTAACTTTGCTAGTTAGAGCTGTAAATACTAATAGCACAATAATCATAGGGGTTTAAAACTTGTCCCTAAATATTATAGTATTCTCTAATGAATCCTATAATATCTGAATTATTTTCTTTTACTTTAGAATCTTTTAATAATTCATCTAAAGTGAAATATTCACCATCTATATTAGCTTCAACTTCATAGAAATAATGATGGTATGTTCTATTCTCATTATGTGAAACAGAATACTTATCATGTACTTTGTCAAATAAGAATTTTACATTATCAGTATTATATTTTTCTTTGATTTCATCAATATTATTTCCTTTTATATTAGGAAATAAATACATACCCCATCTTTCATCATAATAGTTTAAAAATTTATCACCTTTTTTGATTATAATTATTGAATGTATACTTTCCATAACTAACTCCTTACTAGAATAATTATAGCATAAAAATAAAAAAATCGAACTATATAAGTTCGACTAATATTCTAAATGGCAGGGGCGGAGAGAATCGAACTCCCAACAGTGGTTTTGGAGACCATTATTATACCATTTAACTACGCCCCTATTATCACAGACGTTTAAATTATAGCATAATTAATATATTTCTTCAATATTTTTATAAAATATTTCATATAATTAAGAGGTGATATAATGTCAATAATAAAATATACGAGCAAGGAACGTGACTTACTTGCCAGGATTATGCGTGCAGAAGCTTTAAGTGAAGGCGGACTTGGTATGCTGATGGTAGGTAACGTCGTTGTTAATCGTGCATTAGCTGATTGTTATACATTCAAAAATATATCTACAATATCTGATGCCATATATCAAAATCCAGGAGGATTTAGTGGTGTTAACTCATCTTTATTTAATGGTACACCGACCTCTAAAGAAAAAGAACTAGCTGATAGAATTATTCGTGGCGAAGCATTTCACCCAGCTAGTAGGTCACTTTGGTTTTATGCACCTAAAAAGAATAATACATGCCTGCCAAAATGGTATGAACAAGATTTATCAGGAAGATATAAAAGCCATTGTTTTTATAAACCTATAGCTGGAAATTGCAATAACATATAAAAAAGAGCTTATGCTCTTTTTATATTCTTATTTTCATACCTACAGTTAAAAGATCACTAGTCATATTATTTAATCTTTTTATCTCATCTACCGTTTTATTATACCTTCTAGCTATACTATATAATGTATCACCATTTTGAACTACATATTCGTTATAACCAATTATATCTTTTTCTGGTGTTTCTATTTCAGGTAATATAAGTTCCATACCTATCGATACTATGTTATTTTGTAAATTATTAAGCGCTTTCAAAGTATTAACATCTGTATTATTTTTTCTAGCTATACTATATAGTGTGTCACCTGCTTTTACTATATAAATATTTTTAGATTCATTAACTGGTTCTAATACCAAAATCTGACCAACTGATAAAAGATTACTAGTAAGACCATTTATTGATTTTAATGTATTAATATCTATTCCATTATTTTTAGCAATGCTATATAATGTATCTCCTTTTTTAACTATATAATTATTAGTATTTTTATCATCCTGTGATAATTTCAGTATCTGACCTATCATTAACATATTATTAGTTAAATTATTCAAATCTTTCAACTTTTCCACAGTCATATTATATTTTTTAGCAATATTATAAAGTGTATCACCTGCTTTTACTATATACGTAAAATCATTTCCTACGGGTGTATAATTACTACCTATATAACTAGTAACTGCACGTACTACAGCCTCTGCTAAATTCTTATAATTATTATTTAATTGATTAACATCATCTTTAGGACTATCCAAAAAACCATATTCAACTGTTAAAGACTCGGTATCACCAGTATTTCTTTGCATAAAATAATAATCTTTCGATGGATCTGATGGTAATCTTCGTTGATATGACTTCCTTATATTTTGACCTTCTTTAGAAATCTCATTCAATATTAAATTGGGAAGTACATTACTACTTCTTAAAGGATATATCACCTCAGCCCCATCGCCACCACCAGCATTTATATGACTCGATATTACGATTACATCTTTACTATTCCCGAAAGCATTTAATACTCTATTAACCCTATCAGTAGGTGTAATAGTTTCATCGGTTAATCTTGTTACTTTAACTGGTATACCAAGTTCATTAAACCTATCATACAAATATTTAGTTATATCCAACGTTAAATTTTTCTCAATTATACCATTACCTGTTGCACCTGGATCATCTCCTCCATGACCAGCATCTAAAACTATTTTATAATTCATCATCATCATCACCTAAAGTAGTATATGAAACTAATTTATTTTAGTTAACAAAAAAAGGTGATTATATCACCTATACAGCTGTATATCCACCATCAATAGGTAAAATTACACCTGTAACATAACTAGCCTCATCTGAAGCTAAAAATATTGCACCAGCATTAAGTTCACCTTCACGGCCATATCTTTTCATAGGGACATGATTATTGGCAAATTCTTTAAAATAATCACTGTCCAAAACTTCTGTAGTCAATTCAGTATAAAAATATCCAGGACAAATAGCATTAACAGTAATATTATACTTAGCAAGCTCAGCAGCGGCTGCACGAGTAAAATTAACTACACCACCTTTTGATGAATGATATGCAATAGTAGGTATTTTATCATTACCAACTAATCCATACATAGATGCTATATTAATAATTCTTCCATAATTATTCTTCTTCATAATATTAGCAAATGCTCTAGTCATCTTAAAAACAGAAGTTAAATCAGTATCTATAGTAAAATTCCATTCATCATCTTCCATTTCTAATACACCTTTGTCTTTGGAAGCACCAGCACAGTTTACTAAAATATCAACTTTACCAAATTCTTTTTCAACCAATAATGCAGCATTATTAATATCATCAGTATTAGTAACATCACATTTTACCGGTAATACTTTAACACCATAAGTAGATAATTCATTTTTTAATTCTTCTAATCTATCTAATCGTCTAGCTAAGATAGCAACATCGGCGCCTTGCTTAGCATATGCCTGCGCCATTTGTCTACCAAGGCCACTAGAAGCACCAGTTATAACTGCTACTCGATTTTTTAGGTTAAATATATTAATCACCACTTTCTAATATTTTATATAAGATTTTATATAGATTTATTGCATCTTCTGCATCCAAGTTAATACATTTAGAAACCATCTGAGGTATTTTAGATGCTTTATCTTTTAATTTATAACCATTTTCAGTTAAGCATATAAGTAAATTTCTTTCATCATCACTAGATCTAACTCTAGAAATATAACCTTTATTTTCTAACGTTTTTAATAACGGTGTAAGTGTTCCAGAATCTAGATATAATTTTTTACCTAATTCTTTTACATTAATTTGCTCATTTTCCCAAAGCACCATCATTGCAATATATTGTGTATAAGTTAAATCAAGCTCATCTAAAAATTTTTTATATTTTCTAATTACATTTCTAGACGCAGCATATAAAGGAAAACATAATTGATTTTCCAATTTCAAACAATCTGTCTTATCCATATTATTCACCTAGAATTTTTTTTAATTCTTCCTTACTTTTAAAACCAACTAAAGTTTCCTTTAATTCGCCATTTTCGAATATCAATAAAGTAGGGATTGACATAATACCATAACGCACTGAAATATTAGGTGCATCATCGACATTTAATTTATAAAACTTATAACTGCTTACCTCATTTGATAACTCATCAATAATTGGTGATAGCATTCTACAAGGGCCACACCAAGGAGCATAACAATCTACCAAAATCTTACCAGATTTAATTTTTTCCTCAAAAATATTTTCATTAATTTCTTCTACCATAATTATTTCTCCATTTCTCTTATTGCAGTAGTTGCAGCAATTGCACCATCACTTTCGGCTGTGACTAATTGTCGCAAAGATTTTTCTCTAGCATCTCCTGCAACATAAATATTCTTCTTATTTGTATGAACACCATCTTGAGATATAATATATCCCTTATCATTTAATGATACGACATTATTGAAAATTTCATTATTAGGTTCTTGACCAACCGCAATAAATAAACCATTAATAATAATATTTCTACCATTATCTAGATCTATACTTTCCAATCTATCTTCGCCATTTATTTTTACAATATTGGCATTCATTACATATTCAACATTTTTCTTATTTCTTAATTCATCTTGATAACTTTCCTCAGCTCTAAATGAATCTTTCCTATGAATAATATATACTTTATTAGCAATATCAGCTAAATAAATAGCATCCTCTAAAGCGGTATTACCACCACCTACTACAGCGACATCCTTACCCCTATAAAAATTTCCATCGCAAGTAGCACAATAAGAAACACCTTTACCAACTAATAATGACTCTCCAGCTATATTTAATTTTCTATTTTCAGCACCTATAGCTAATATGATTGCTTTTGCCTCATATTCACCATTTGCTGTCATAACTTTATTTTCATCAGTAATGCGAATTACAGTCTCAAACTTAAATTCGCCACCTAAATTTTTAACTTGATTATACATATTAGTTGCTAAATCATATCCAGATATAGAACTAATTCCAGGATGATTTTCAACATTACTAGCATTAACTATTTGTCCCCCATAACTTTTAGCTTCAAATATTAATACTTTCTTATTTGCTCGTAATGCATATATAGCAGCAGTCATACCTGCAGGTCCTGCACCTATTATTATTATATCGTACATATTCCCTCCTATATTAATTCCTTAATTTTTTCTTCCATAATCATTGGTGATTCTATTGGTGAATATCTTGCAACTACATTACCTTCTCTATCAACCAAAAATTTTGTAAAATTCCATTTAATATCAGTAGCATCTTTGCAAGTAGTACTTATTTTTTCAATACCTTTCATAACCATTTTATTTTTAACACCATTAATTATTTCTTTAGGTGCATTTTTCTTAATATGTGTAATAAAAGGATCAGCATTTTCGCCATTAACATCAATCTTCTTTAACTGATCAAATGTAGTTTGATATTTAGCAGTACAAAATTCATGTATCTCATCATCTGATCCTGGAGCTTGATGTCCAAATTGATCACATGGGAAATCTAATATTTCTAATCCTTCATCATGATATTTTTTATATAATATTTCTAAAGCTTCATATTGTGGTGTAAATCCACATCCTGTTGCTGTATTAACAATTAGTAAAACCTTTCCTTTATATTGGTTTATTTTAACATTTTCACCTTGTCTATTCTTTACAACATAATCATAAATATTCATAATATTCCTCCTTTTTAATTGATTACAATTAAATTGTACACAATTTATTTTAATTTGTCAAGAAAAAAATAAGTAGATCCTACTTATTAGTATTATGATAATAATTAAACTCTGATATACTATTTAAAATCATTTCTAATTCTTCATTATCATCTAATGCTTCTTCTAAATCAAACATCAATTCTTTTATGTTGTGATAGCGATTAATATCAAAGCCATTATTTTTAAGTATATTTACTTCTGCATTAGTTAAATATATACCATTATATGATTTATGCATATCTCTTGTTACTTTATTTATTTCTTCTATTTTACTATAATCCATTAATTATCTAACTCCTTGATACGTTTTTATTATTTCAATTGATTTTTTTCTAATTGCAAATGTATCAATGATATTATATCTTTTTCTTTTATATTTGTCTCTAATTTAGATGAGATTTTTAACAAAATTGAATTATTCTTTACAAGAAATTTATGAGAAGTAATTTTTAAAAAATAAAAAACTAGATAAAATCTAGTTAATTTACAAATGGTCGGAGAAACAGGATTTGAACCTGCAACCCCTACGTCCCAAGCGTAGTGCTCTACCAAGTTGAGCCATTCTCCGAAATATGGTGCACCCTAAGGGAGTCGAACCCCTAGCCTTTAGATCCGTAGTCTAACGCTCTATCCAATTGAGCTAAGGGTGCGTCCTAATATTTACAAATTAAATGGTGGCTCCGAGTGGAATCGAACCACCGACACAGGGATTTTCAGTCCCTTGCTCTACCGACTGAGCTACAGAGCCAAAATAAAATGGCGGTTCGTACGGGATTCGAACCCGTGGTCTTCTGCGTGACAGGCAGACGTCATAGGCCTCTAGACTAACGAACCATGGTTGCGGGAAATGGATTTGAACCAATGACCTTTGGGTTATGAGCCCAACGAGCTACCAGGCTGCTCTATCCCGCGATATTAAATATAAAATAAAGTGGCGGAGAAAGAGGGATTCGAACCCCCGCGTCGTCGCCGACCTCCCGGTTTTCAAGACCGGTCCCTTCAACCAGACTTGGGTATTTCTCCAAACAAGATGGTGCCTAAGGCCGGACTTGAACCGGCATGGGATTTGACTCCCGCAGGATTTTAAGTCCTGTGCGTCTACCAATTTCGCCACTCAGGCATCAATATATATTTGTCTTATAAGTCATAAGACTTCTTAATTATATTATATATTTATTCATTTTGCAAGAGTTTTTAACATTTTTTTGTAAATAAAATAAAAAAAGCAATTTCTTGCTTTGTTTTCTAAAATGGTGTCCCGTACGCGACTTGAACGCGTGACCCTTTGATTAAAAGTCAAATGCTCTACCAACTGAGCTAACGGAACATATATAATGGCTGCCTCGGCTAGATTCGAACTAGCGCATGCCACAGTCAAAGTGTGGTGCCTTACCGCTTGGCTACGAGGCAAGGTGCCTTCTAATAAAAGTGGTGGAAGGAAGTGGATTCGAACCACTGAACCCGAAGGAACAGATTTACAGTCTGCCGCGTTTAGCCTCTTCGCTATCCTTCCAAAAAAAATGGTGCCGAAAATAGGACTTGAACCCACAACCTACTGATTACAAGTCAGTTGCTCTACCAGTTGAGCTATTTCGGCATGGTGGGAGATATAGGACTCGAACCTATGACCCCCTGCTTGTAAGGCAGGTGCTCTAACCAACTGAGCTAATCTCCCATGTCACTAGACGTATTTAACTAT
>Ga0129307_1001792_pt1 | contig 20482 bp, 16 predicted proteins | sample P1105metagenome_FD_94437 | JGI IMG/M metagenome (GOLD analysis project Ga0129307, IMG submission 94437) | Capybara group fecal microbial communities from Wisconsin, USA - P1105 metagenome | ecosystem: Host-associated > Mammals > Digestive system > Large intestine > Fecal | place: USA: Wisconsin... | reverse complement strand
TTTCGCAATCATCAATTTAGATGAAAAACGGCTATTTTTAAACCCCTCCGCAACACTTTATTTTACTTGCATCAAAAGGGATTTGAATAAATTATATCGGAGTTACTGCGGAAACTAGGATAAAGAGGATTTATGATTACAATTCAAGGGAAATATGGCTCGGCGGATGTCTATGTGTCTGCTTTGGACGCTCTCGACACCACTTCGCATCAGCAGATTTTGCAGTTGCTCGATGTTCCCTGCATGAAGGGGCAGAAAATTGCCATTATGCCGGATGTGCATGCGGGCAAGGGCTGCGTCATTGGCTATACGCAGACGGTGACGGACTCGATTGTTCCGAACCTTGTCGGGGTGGATGTTTCGTGCGGGATGCATGTGGTGCAAGTCTCCCCAAAGTACAACTTCGACTTTAAGCGGTTGGATAAATTGATTCGCAAGGAAATTCCGTTCGGGACAGCTCACCGCACTAAGTTGCACCCGTTTGCCGAAAACGTGGATTTCGATAACCTCGTGGCGAACGTGAACGCTGAAAAGCTGAAGTATTCCGTGGGTTCGCTGGGCGGCGGCAATCACTTTATCGAAGTGGATTGCGATGACGAGGGCAACCGTTATATCGTCATCCATTCGGGTTCGCGTTTTCTCGGTGTCGAGGTGTGCGGCTTTCACCAGCGGCGGGCTATGGAACAGCGTCAAATCGATGGTTCGGATGCGGAATGCCCGAATCCGCATTTGGCTTGGCTCGAAGGCGACTATTTGGCGGATTATCTGAACGATATGCGAATTTGCACGCAGTTTGCGGACATGAATCGCAAAGCGATGATGGATATCATCCTGGACGGGATGGACATTAAGCGTCGTTATATCATGGATTCGTTCACGACGGTTCACAATTACGTGGATGTCGATCACATGGTCATTCGCAAAGGCGCAATCTCGTTGCAAAAAGACGAAATTGCGATTATTCCGATGAACATGCGCGATGGTTCGCTTATTGTAAAAGGCAAAGGGAATGACGCGTGCAATTGCTCCGGGCCGCATGGCGCAGGGCGAGTGCTTAGCCGCAGTGCCGCAAAAGAAGCGCTTTCGATGGAAGAATTCAAGAAGTCGATGGCGGGGATTTTTACGACATCGGTCGGTACCGAAACGCTCGACGAATCGCCTATGGCGTACAAATCGATGCAGTCCATTCTCGATAACATCGGCGATATGTGCGATGTCGTGAAGACGATTCGGCCGCTATACAATTTCAAGGCATCTTAATGTAATCCACAACAAGAATGTCCCTTTTTGCTATTTGCCGCCCCGGTGCTGCGGTTATCGCGGTATCGGGAGCGGCTTTTTTTTGAGAATTTACATTTGGCGTTTGTCATCTCGCTAGAAAAAAAATATCTTTGAATTAGGTGTGTTCGAAAACTTGGGGGAGTTATGAAACGTAAAGTTCTTTGTTTGATTGCGGCTCTTATGATGGGCTCTGCAATGTCTGCTTATGCCGTTGATGCCTGCAATGACGAAATGGGCCATGTGGGAGAAAAGAAGACTGTCCAAGGTGCGGAAACCAAGTCCGTTAAGGGCGATCTTGGCAGTTCCGGTTTTGATTACGAAGTTTGGCATTACAAGGGAAACAGTTCCTTGACGTATTGGGGTAACGGCACTTTTTCTGTAGAATGGAACGGGGTTGACGATTTGGTTACGCGTGTCGGGTTAAAATACGGCAACGCTAAAACTTTTGACAAGTACGGGGATTTTTCCGCAGACTTCAAGTTTACCAAGTCGGGGAGTGCTGGCTATTCCTATATCGGAGTCTATGGTCGTACCGAAAATCCGGCGGTAGAGTATTATATCGTGGATGACTGGTTCTCTACGCCTTCCGAGGAATATTTGGGAGAAAAGGTGGGTGAGTTTGTTGTTGATGGCGATACTTACGATATCTGGAAAAGTCTCCGAAATACGCAGCCCACGATTCAAGGTGATAAGTCTTTCTTGCAGGTTGTCAGCTTGCGTCGTAACGCTCGCCAGTGCGGCCATATCGACATTACAGCCCATTTCAAGAAGTGGGAAGAATTTGGCGTAAAAATGGGTGTGTTCGACGAAGTCAAGATGCTTGTGGAAGCGGGCACGCCTACATCGGGGAGTGTTGATTTTACCTATTTCAGCGTAAATGAAAGCGGCGTGAGCAATCCTGAAGAAAAGATGGATATTCCAGTGGCGGCAAAGCCGTTGTTCGAATCAGGTGTTTCGCAGGTGTTCGATATGCAAGGGCGGTATTTGGGAACGGTCAAGCTGAAGCCCGGCGTTTCCCTTGATGAGGTTGTTGCGGCCAAGTTTAAACAGCCTGGAAGGTTCCTGCTCAAGCAAGGGAATTCTGCCAAGATTGTGACGGTTACACGCCCAGTTCTTTGATCCAATCTACATCTGGCGTGACGGTGAGCGTCTGTAGGCCGCAAGCGGCTGCCGCGGCGGTATTTACGGCGCTGTCGTCGAGGAATATCGTTTCTGCGGGGTTTGCTCCGAGTTCGCGGATGGCGGTCTTGAAAATTTCAGGGTCCGGCTTTTGCAAGTGAAGGTCTTGACTCAAGAAGATTTTGTCGAAGAAATCTTCGAGCTTGTTGCCTTTCGCGTTGAACCAGTTTTTGCAACTGCAATCCCAGTGCAATCCGTTCGTGTTGCTCAAAAGCGAGACTGTTGCAACACCTTCTTTTTGACGCAGGCGGCGGAGTGCTTCCAGCTTACGTTCGGGCACGCCGATACAAATGGAATTCCACGCTTGTTCGATGTCTTGCGGTGTTGCGGGCTTGGTGCATTTATCCGCAATACGCTTGCAAAAATCTTCGGTCGTTACATAGCCGAGTTGGTATTCTTCAAGCAACTTGTACACGCTTGAACCTTTTGCGAGTTCGGCGGCGGGGAGGCCCAAAGCACAGAAACGTTCGTTGGCGTTTTGAAGGCAGATGTCCAAAAGGACTCCGCCCAAATCAAAAATGTAATTTTTTAGCATGGACGCAAAGATAGAAAACGGTAATTGGTGTGACTGTTGTAGCCTAACTCTGTTTCTGCTCAAGTTGCGTGATTGTAGCAGCGACGGTTGAAACGCCTCCGATGAACGCGGCGATAAACGTCCCGCAGAACAAGTAAAGCGGCAGCGAATAGACGGCTCCGTTTGCAAATGTAATGTATTTTATTTTATGTACTTCTTTACGGCTTTCTTTAGGCGATAAACGCCAACGCTCGTAAGTGTAGTCCATGAAGCCGCAACCGAAATAGTATGCGTTGATGATGAAAATCAAGACAAGCGAAATGACGCTCCCGACAACGGGAATGAGGTTGAATGGCAGACAAAGTATAATTAGCGAAAGTTGTTTTATGGTGTTCCTGACGGCAATGCGGATGGCTCTCCAGATATCCTTTAATGTTTGTTTGAAATCAAAGGGGAATTCTTTCCCGGTGAGGATTGTTTCCGTCTTTTCTGAAAGCAACGTGTAAATGGGCGACATCAGAATGTTGACAATCGTTCCGCCGATGAAAATGAAAAGCGCAAAGAAAACGATGGGGAGCACGATCTTGATGCCCACCATTGCCGCCTGAATCCATCCGTTCATGTTTTCGACACTGCGTTCGATGATGCCGTTAATCCAGTCACCAACGCCGATGCCGGAATAAATTAATGCTACGACGAGGATGATGTTCAAAAGTACGGGAATCAGCAAATATTTGACGAGATGGTTCGCCCAAATGAGGCGAATGGCTTTGGGGTAAGCGGCGAAACCTGTTTTGAGTTGTTGCGATATCATCATTTTTCTGTAGAATGGATGTGTATTTGTAAATATAGGTAAAGAAAAAAATGCCGGAACGGAGTCCGGCAAAATGTGATTATAAATTATCTACGGCAATGAGTTTTTTTAGTACAAATACCATTCTCTTTTGACGATGTTTTTAAACATAAATAGCCAAAATTTGAGTTTTTAGTGGATTTTGGCTGAAAATATCGTTTTTGAAATGGCAAAATTTTGCTAAAAAAGGCAATTTTTGCTATAATCAGCCAAAACTCTAAAATTTATTGAGTTTTGGCTGAAAATAAATGTATATTGTAGAAGAGGTAGAGTATGCGTGAAAAAATCATCGGAAGAACGGTTGAACAAAAGATTCTAAGCAAGTTGTATTTGTCCGACAAATCGGAGTTTGTCGCTGTTTATGGCCGTCGTCGCGTTGGCAAGACTTTTATGATTAAGGAGTTCTTCGAAAACGAACTTCTGTTTTCAGTATCTGGACTTGCCAATGAAAAGACTGCAAAACAACTCGAAAATTTTTATTTGACGCTTCTGCATTATGATGAATCTCTAACGAACGAACCGAAAGATTGGCTGCAAGCGTTTGACTTGCTGATGCGTTTAGTGGAAAAATCGAACGCCAAACGCAAGGTTATTTTGCTTGATGAATTGCCGTGGATGGATACGCCCAAGTCGGGATTTATTTCTGCTTTGGAACATTTTTGGAACGACTTTGCATCGTCGCGTCATGATATTCTGCTTGTTGTTTGCGGATCGGCAACATCGTGGATGATGAACAAACTGATAAATAATCATGGGGGACTTCACAATAGGCTCACTAGCCATATTCGCCTCAAGCCTTTTACGCTAAGAGAAACAGAAGAAATGCTTGAAAGTCGCGGATTCAATCTTTCCCGATACGAAATAGCTATTTGCTACATGATTCTGGGTGGAATCCCGTTTTATTTGGATATGCTTGATAGCGAATACAGCTTGACGCAAAATATCGATAGACTTTTGTTTACGGATGATGGCAGACTTTCTAATGAAATAGATAATTTGTATGCATCTTTGTTTAAAAACTCTACAGATTATATTAAAGTCGTAAAGGTTCTGAGTGAACGAAAAAGCGGCTTAAACCGTACAGAAATTCAGAAAGGAACAGGCATGAGTACTGGAGGCTCGTTCTCGACCATCCTTGAAAATCTCTGTTCCTGCGGTTTTGTAAAAAAGCACGATGCATACAACGATGGCAAAAAAGAGCAGTTGTATCAGTTAGTGGATTTTTACACGTTGTTCTATTTTTATTTTGCAGATGCAATTAAAGCTCGCAAAAAAAATTTTTGGGAAAAATTTCAAACAAAGTCTGCTTTTTACACATGGGCGGGATTGACCTTTGAAATGCTTGCGTTTGAACACGTTGAGCTTATCAAAAAAACACTTGGCATTTCGGGGATTCTTTCGACGGAATATCCTTGCCGGATTGTTGGAGCGGATTCAAAAAACACGCAGATTGATATGGTCATTGACCGTGAAGACCGGACGGTCAACATCTGCGAAATGAAATTCAGTGAAAGCGAATATGCTATTGATTCCGATGAAGAAATTACGCTGCGTAATCGGCTCGCTGCTTACCGCAAAACGATGAAACGCAAACGGTTGTCTCTGCAACTTACTTATGTGACGACATTTGGTGTGGCAAAAAATAAGCATTCGGGTATTGTCAACAATCAAGTGAAATTGGATGATTTGTTTGGGTGAGATGATTGTAAAAAAAATATTTTTAGTACAAGTACCATTCCCATTTGACAATGCAATTTTTGTTTTCTGTGTCAGATTCGTAAAATACTTGGTTGTCTTTTAAGTTTTTTCCGACGTTATAACGATAGTAGATGTATCCTGAAGAGTAATCGTCGTTGATTAAATCATCGATGTCGATGACGCGAGGCCTTACACTAATTGTATCCGTAAACATTGGAACTGTTGCTGTATAGCTGACACGCCCACTCCATTCTCCTACATTTGTTTCTTTGAGTAAGTCGGTTGTCTTGGTGGATGTCTTTTTTCCGTTGCTGTCAATAAAGTTTAGTTCAAAGAATATGCGAGGATCGCCGTCCGTGTAATTTTTGTTGTTAAGAATGTTATCCCAATCTGGTGTGACCTGTTTAAAGTAGGTCAGCGTGATTTTCATGTTCTTGCTTTCTGTAAGGTAATTGAATGCTGATGAACTTGAATTTTTCTTCGATGAACTAGAATAGTAGCTGGAGGAAGAATATTTTCGTGAAGAGCTGGATTTTGCAGACGAACTAGAATAGTAGTAGCCCGTGTAGCTGGAGGAGGAATATTTTTTAGAAGAACTGGATTGCTTGCATTGATAACCGTAATTTGTACAGCACCAAGAATCGGAATATTTGCTTGTTCCGTAACGGCAATCTTCTTCTTTCTGTTGCTCTTCTTTTTCGCTGATGTTTTCTTGCACTGTAGATGTGGGGCTTTCATCGGCACAGGCGAAGAAAAATAGAGATGCGAAAATAAGTGAATAAAATTTTATGGACATATAAACTCCTTTAGAATGCAGCTTCGAGCTTTATACGCCAACTGTCTCCGATACGGTATGCAATATCGATTCCTCCGTCGTAAGTACAGAAACTTTCTCCAATATACCATTGAAATTCAAATGAAAAATGACGGCTTATTTCTAGACCGAATCCCAATAGAGGGATAAATTCCCATTCGTAGATAGCTGCGGCTCCATCTTCAGATTCTTCAATCCAGTCGTTGTAATAGTTGGAAGAACGAATGGTTTCAAGATAAATCCAATGATAGATGGGTTTGCGAATGTGAAAACTTGTGCTGATAAAGGGTGAAATGGGTAAATTGCCTAATGGAATACCGAAACGAAACCCTAAAGGAATTTCTGCCATTATTGTTTGGAAATCTGCATATAAGACATCATTGTCATATTTTGCTGAACGAAAAATTGCGTTGAAACCAAGGTTGAATGAAACCACTTTATTGAAATAGATTCTAAAAAGGAAACCGAGGTCTATACCGAAATCATAATCTTTTGAAGCTCCACTAAACCAAATGTCGTAGTAACCATGGCTTGTCGGAAAATCAAAAGCGAGAGAAAATCCCAAATAAGTGCTTCTGCTTCCGCTTGATTTTGCGCTCTTGAACGAACTGCTTGGATCGACTTCGTGGAATACTCTTTTATCTTCTGAAACTTCTTGAGTTGAGGCGTCTTGATTCACGTTTTCTGTTACATTATCGTCTGTATCTTGCTGTATGTTCGTTGAAACGTCTGTTGTATTCTCTTCGGTTGTCGCTGCTGTGGACGAATCTGCGGGTTCTTCTTTCTCTACAGCTGTTTTTTGAATGTCCAAGGATGTTATTTCTTTATTTGCAAAAACGACTGATAACGCACACGGTTCATTAACGTCGCATTTTGTGTGTAATTCTTTTGCAAGTAATGCTGCATTTTCGATGCGTTTTACTTTGCTTTCGAATACGGCTGCGCTGTCTGCCTTGGCCTGTTCCTCAAGTTGCTTGGCGTTGATGGCGTAGTCGATGCACTTGCAGGATTCTTCAATTTTCTTGCAGAACTTATCCTTGAACTTGGGCTTCTTTGATTTCAGCATTTTGTCGGTGACGGGGCATTCTCCGCAGAATTTGGAACATTCTTCGTTCAGCGGCGGGAGAGGCTCGATTCGCGTCATTGACGTTTGGTTGCTGCTGAAATTATTCTCGTAAAGAGCTTGTGCGGATTTTTGTGCGTCAGAACTGTTATCCAAAGCGATTTGCTTGAAAAGCCCATTTTCGAAAGAGACCCTGCTTGTGCAAACATCGTTATTGCAAATTTGCAGCAATTCTTGGGAGAGCTTGTTTTGGCTTTCTGCAAGAGCGGATTCCTTTGCTGCTTGAACGGCTTTAATGCTGTCTAAAATAGCAGTACATTGGCAGTGTTCCTCGACTTTCTTGCAAGTCTGGTCTTTTTTCTTGCCCACGCATGGAGTGCATAAGTCAACGCAAATGCTTTGGGCGAAGGGGGATACCGCCAATAAAAACATTAAAACCAAGGCCGCTTTAAAGGTCTTTTTCATAAGGATTGTCCTTGGAAAAATGTTGTTAGTGTTTATTCGTAATAACCGTAACGGAAACCTTGACGCATCATGCAGTTCTTTACGGTTTTGTCTTTCTCGGCTGGTGTTTCAAGCTTTTGCATGGAAACGTCGTATTCGCATTGGGCGAGGGCATTTTCTGCATCGTATTGGGATACGCCTTGCTTGACCCAACCGGCTTTCGGTTCTGCCACGGCACAGCCTGTGAAGTAAATTGCTGATGCTGCGATTGCCAAAAGAATAGCTTTTCTCATTATAACTCCTTGGTTGTGGGGCGAAAAATCCGGTTGCAAGTTACCCCGCTATGTATTGTAAAGATAAAAAAATATTTTCGTGAGTTCAAGACGGGTACTCTGAGTGATTGCTTGTTTTGGAAACTCATGTATGCGAGTTTAAATATAATCAACCAAAAATAATCTGCCAAAATTTGAATTTTTGACAGATTTTAAATGCTGTCATAAGATGGATGAAATGCAAAGATTGTGTTTTTTTTGTGTGATATTTTTCTAATTTGTGTGTCAATGAGATACTACTATAAAAATAAATTCTTTTTTGCCGCTGTTTCGGCAATGGTGCTGTGGGCCTGCGAGTCTTCGAGCGCGAGTAAACCTGAAGCTGAAGAAGCCGATGTTGAAATTATTCGTTTTGATGCCTCTGAAGTGCAAACCGATTCGTTTGTTGATTACCGAGATGATCACAAGTATTATACTGTTACGATTGGTGAGCAAACCTGGATGGCCGAAAATTTGAGCTATAAATTCAGTGATTCTACAGCGAGCAGTTATTGTTACAATGACAATGATGCCGCCTGTCGTAAATATGGTAGGCTGTATTCATGGTCCAGTTCTATGGTGCGCGGTGTTTGCCCTTCGGGGTGGCGCTTCCCAGATAACGAAGACTGGAAGACTTTGATTAATGCTGTTGGCGATGTTGATTTCGCTGGCCGTTATCTAAAATCAAAAAGTGACTGGGACAATGATGGTGCGGGCCTTGACGATTACGGATTTGCAGTTTTGCCGGCGGGTTATCGTAATATAAAGGATCTCTATACGGGCGGAGGTTCTGTTGCGGCGTTCTGGTCGGCAACGGCTTATGATTCGACGAATGTTCTTTACTGGTCTTTTAATGAAGTCAATGAACATGCGGTTCGTAATTATGACGGTAAGAAAATGGCGGCTTCTGTTCGATGCATAAAGGGCTTAAAGATTACGTCGGACAATTCTTCTAGCAGCTCAAATGCTAAAAGTAGTTCAAGCGCCCAAAGCAGTAGTAGTTTTATGCCCGAAGATGTCAGTAAGTCGCTTTTAAAATACGATCCAGCTTTGGTTGAATATGATTCCGTTAAAGACCCTCGTGATGGTCGAGTTTATAAGACGGTTACCATTGACGGTGAAACCTGGTTGGCTGAAAATTTGAAGTATAAAACCTCTCTGATTAGCGAATCCACTTGCTATCCAAATGCAGATACCTGTGAATATTTTGGTCGTTATTACAGCTGGTCTGCGGCTAAGAATGCGTGCCCGGAAGGTTGGTTTTTACCCTCGGCTCAAGATTGGAGAGGACTATTAGAAAAGCTCTCTGCGACGTCTCCGTGGGGAATTCTCGAAACGGTGTGCAGTACTGATACGATGTTTGTTGGGGCTAATCACGGAAAGAATGTGTATGGTCTTAATATTGGTTTTTCTCCTTTTTATGAGTCTTCTAATGCATCTTCTACAAATGGCTTCAATCTTGGAAAGAAAAAAGCTAGATATTGGGTTGGTGGAGGTGTAGTTGGGTATGGCACGGCTGAATTTGATTTTGTTGCAGATAAGTTAATCGTTTGGTCTTCGAACAGTAACTCTGGTTTTTATCCCGTTCGTTGCATAAAGAGGTAGGAACATGAAAAAGTTTTTATTGACACTTTCAATCGGAGCTACATTTGGCTTTATCGCTTGTTCTGAATCCTCGTCTGCGGCTCCCTCTACTGAAGAGGAATTGAGTTCGTTTGTCGATTCCCGTGATGGCCATAGCTATAAAAAGGTGACTATCGGTGACCAGACTTGGATGGCCGAAAATCTCGAGTACAAAAAGGACTTTTATACGTGGAAAGAGGCTAATGATGCGTGTCCGGAAGGCTGGCATTTGCCCAATGATGAAGACTGGAAAAAGTTGTTTGACGAAGTTGGTGGTGCTGATTCTGCCGGAGCTAAATTGAAGGCTAATTCCGGCTGGGGCGTAAATCGAAATGGAACGAATCTTTACGGTTTTGCCGTGTCCGCCGATGGCTACTATAATGATGCGGATAAAATCGAGAAAAAGGGAATCACGGCTTTGTTCTGGTCTTCTACGGAACTTGATAGTGAAAACGCTTACAACTGGAGATTTGATGGCGTTAGCGATTTTGTTTTCCATGAAGACAATGCAAAAAATTTCAAGCTTTCGGTTCGCTGTATCGAAGGTTCGTTGCCGTCAAGTTCGGATACTTTATCTACAGAAAAATCGTCGTCTAGTTCATCGAGGGTAAGGCTCAGCAGTTCTAGCGTTGTTTATAAAGCGTCGGTCTATGATGATGCAAAGCATACGCTGACCGATGGCCGTGATGGTCATGTTTACAAGACCGTTACTATCAATAACCGTGTATGGATGGCCGAAAATTTGAATTTCAAATATTACTACAAATCGGCGCAAAGTTTTTGCTATCTGAACGATGAGGCCAATTGCTCAAAATATGGCCGTTATTATAACGCGGGCGCTGCGCTAGATTCCGCAAAGGCTTTTTCGGATTATAGCTGGGAATGTGCCATGAATAAAAAATGCGATGGTTCCTTTGTGCGAGGAGCTTGCCCTGATGGCTGGCATATTCCCTCCATGTACGATTGGAATGAACTGCTTTATACGGTGGATGCCACCAAGGCGGGGAAAAAGTTAAAGTCGAAGCAAGGATGGAACGGAAATGAAACAACGGATGATTATGGTTTTTCTGTTCTCCCGGCTGGAGCGAAGCTTGATGAAGGTGGCTTCATTAACGAAGGAACGGATGCTTATTTTTGGACTCCTGCTAAATCGGAATCGGTGGCGTTCGATACAACGGACAAATATATTTTTTCCACTTACACGGGTTTCCGTTCGATTAGATGTATCAAGGATTATACGGATGAGAATGAAATCCCCAAGCCGGATCATGAATTTGTTTATGGTACTCTTAAAGATTCTAGAGATGGTCGTACTTACAAGACTATTGAAATCGGAAATCAGGTATGGATGGCCGAAAACCTTAAAATCCCATATCTTGAAGATACCACGTTGAGTTCTTGCTATGACGGTAAAGCGGAAAACTGCGAAATCTACGGACGTTTGTATTTGTGGAGTGCCGCTATAGATTCTGCCATGGTATATTCAGAAGATGGGGCTGGATGTGGATATCGGTCGGATTGTCTGTTGCCCCACATTGTGAAGGGTGTGTGTCCTGATGGTTGGCGTTTGCCGGGTGAGTCCGATTGGATTGTTTTGAGGCAGTATGCAGGAGGCAAATCTGTTGCCGGTCAGAAATTAAAGGCTACACAAGGTTGGAAAAATAATGGAAATGGGTATGACTTATACGGCTTTAATGCCTTGCCTTTTGCTCCTGATTCTGCTCGCGTATTTTATTGGGGGCATGGTTATGTAAGTAATTCTCCCATAACAGAGTCTGCTGCTGTTATGAATTCGAATACAATGCAACTTTATGTAAGCACGGAGTTGAAATCGGAGCAAGGTTATGTCCGCTGCATAAAATCAACAAGTGCGGATTCCAATTATACCGGTATGTATATAAAGGACGAAAGTACGTATGATTCGGTTGCAAATACGTTGACCGATTTCCGTGATAATAAGGTTTATAAAACTGTAAAAATTGGAGAGCAGGTATGGATGGCCGAAAATTTGAATTTTAATTATGAATGGGGTCGAGCTCATAGCTCCTGTAAATCTTATACAACAGAAGATAATAAAGAATGCAAACGTTATGGCCGCTTGTATGGTTTTCTTGCTGCCGTGGATTCTGTTGGAATATTCTCCGAAGACGCGAAGGGCTGCGGATTCAGTGAATGCCAAATGAAAGAAAAGGCTAGAGGCGTTTGCCCTCGTGGTTGGCATTTGCCAAGCAATGATGAATGGGATGTCTTGATTCAGGCGGCGGGTGGAAAGTTTGTTGGTGGATTGAATTTGAAATCGACGGAAACTTGGCCTGAATCGAAGCCCGGTAAAGACTTGTTAGGCTTTGGTGCTTTGCGGTCTGGCTGTGCGGGAGTATATTCTAACACGACTTGTAACATGAGCTCTTCGACATATTTCTTTGGATCTACGGTGACCGATGGTTCCGTTGGATGTATTCGCCTGAGTGTTTCCGACGATAAGGTCGATCTCTTTGATGATAAAATATCTGTTCTATTAAGCGGTTATCAGTATGCAGTTCGTTGCATAAAAGACGACGAATAGTTTGGTTTAGATGCGATTGTGGGGGAAGTTGAAAAACTTCCCCCTAAGCGCAGTGTCAAGAATGATCACCGACCGATTGTTCAGCAACTTTCGAACTTGGACTTGTTCAAAGATTTCAAAGTTCAGGCTCATACAATCGTGTGGAGCAACGGTGTCGATTTCGCCCCGGAGTTTATCAAGAGCTTGACTTGAATTTCATTTTTTCTCAAATTGCGATTTGGCCTCTGGTAGCAGAAGACCTTGAATATCTTGGTTGTTGTCAAATGACTCCATGGAGCCATTGTCTTTGACAATTTATCAAAATGAATTCGACTTTAGCCTTATAACATGCGAACTTTCCAACTTATTTTATAGTAGGCAAGGTTAGAATAGGAGGCTTTATGAGGTTTTCAATTAAGGGATTTTCTCTTTTTGCGGGTTCCTTCGCATTTTTAAGCACTCTCGCTAGTGCAGCGACGATAAACGTAAATATTGACAAAGAATACCAGCGCATCAGCGGCTTTGGTGCCGCATCGGCATGGGCAGGTTCCATCACCGACAAGAACGCCGCATTCCTTTGGGACTCCACGAGTGGCGCTGGGCTTACGCTGCACCGCATCCGCATCGCTCCGGACGGTACCACCTCCGAAACAAGTATTGCCAAAAAAGCGAGTGAATACGGCGTCAAAGTTTGGGCTGCCCCATGGACGTCCAAGTACACCGTAAATTACGATGGCGACAAAAAGCACTTGGATTTCAATCATGCTCAAGATTGGGCCAACACCATCTTAAAGTTTACGCAAGACATGCGAAAGGCCGGTGTGAATTTATACGCTATTTCGTCACAAAACGAGCCCGACGGCACCGGCGATAATCACTACGAACCTAATGAATTAGCTCGTTGGGTGGGTGACTACCTCGGCCCCACCCTCGATACCACGGGCATCAAAATCATTGGTACCGAAGCTATCAACTGGTACGGATTCACCAATTACAAAAAAGCCTTCTTCAACAATCCCGCCGCCCTGAAATACACGGACATTTTTGGAACGCACGAATATGGTGGAGACCCGGCCGCTTACCCCGAAATCCACGAAGCCGGTAAAGAGTTTTGGGAAACCGAAGTCTACGATCTGGGAAGCAACAATGAAGATGTTGGCATGGGTAGTGCTCTCCGCGTTGCAAACATGATTCACGATGCCCTTACGATTTCGAATATGAACGCTTGGCATTTCTGGTGGATTTATTCTTGCAGCGAACCCAGCTGTGGCAACGGAGCCCTTTGGCCGCAAGGAAAAGGTAACCCTGACAACTTGGAGCCCACCAAGCGGCTTTGGGTCATGGGGAACTACAGCCGTTTCGCACGCCCCGGCGCAAGGAGAATTGACGCTACCAAGAATCCTGAAGCGAATGTAAAAGTCACCGCCTACCGGGACTCCCTCAAGACGAAAATCGCAGTCGTCATTCTCAATTCCAAGAACGAGGAATTCAAGGCTGACTTTGACTTCGGAAATACAAAAATTGCAAGCTTCAAGCCCTACGTCACCGACGACAACAGCAACCTCAAGGAAGGAAGCGAAGTCAAGGTCGATGATACAAAGTGCAAATACAGCGTGCCTGCCCGCAGTGCGACGACTGTCGAATTCGTTCTGTGGCAGGAGCCAAAGGTGGAGCCGCCCAAAGATTCTACAGAGGCAATTACATTCAGGATGCGTTCTGTATCAAAAAGCCTTCAAAGTACATATAAAGTATTTAGTCCGCTCGGAGCGTTTATCGGCGAATTCCAAGCCGAACATATCGACGAACTCCGCAACGCCATGACTAGTGCAGGCTTAAGCCGCGGTATGTACATGGTCAAATGCGGCAATGCAAAAACGCAGTATATGGTTTTGAAATAGTTTGAAAGCTTTCGACTTGGAATTGTTTAAAACGCCATTTTTGGCTATAATCAGTCAAAACTCTTAAATTTGTTGAGTTTTGGCTAAAAATAAAATGAGGCCAAAAAATAGGTGAAATCAGAAGTTCATGCATTTTTGTGATAAAAAATACAGAAAGTTCGTGCATTTTTGTGTAAAATTTTACACTTTTTGACTGTTCGGCGGTTTTTTATGTATATTTTTTACTATGGAACGCCTGATAATCAAAAAACTTCTTGAATGGAAAAACTCCGAATTTCGCAAGCCATTAATTCTAGATGGGGCCAGACAGGTTGGCAAAACATGGGTTTTGCAGGAATTTGGCCGTAGACATTTTAATGCCTTTGCTTACTTGAATTGCGATGGCGACGAAAGAGTGAAGGAAATTTTCGCAAGCGGTTTTTCCAAAGAGCGGGTTGTTCGTGATTTGGGGCTTGTTGCTGGTCAAACGCTTGGCCCTGACGTTCTCTTGATTCTTGATGAAATTCAGGAAATCCCCGAAGCTTTAACGTCTCTCAAATATTTTTGCGAAACCGCTAGGGAGTTGCCTGTTGCGGCTGCGGGTTCATTGCTTGGTTTGTCGGTGCATTCTGGGACGGGATTCCCGGTGGGTAAAGTAGATGTTTTGAGTATGTATCCGATGACTTTTTCTGAGTTTGTATGGGCGCAGAAAGGTGAGGATGCATTTAAAGCCTTGACCGAAAGTAAAATGGAAGAATTGGCTTCGCTTCATAGCATGTTCAAAGATCTTTTGCGACAATATTATTTCACAGGAGGCATGCCTGAAGCGGTGGCGGCTTTTGTATCGGGACGTTCACCTAATGAAATTCGGACTATTCAGAATGCAATCCTTTACTCATATAATAAGGATATTTCTAAACATGCATCGTCGAAAGATATCCCAAGAATACATCAAGTTTGGGAATCTATTCCGCAGCAACTAGCAAAAGAAAATAAGAAGTTTGTTTATGGAGCAATTCGGTCGGGTGCTCGTGCTAAGGAATTTGAAACTGCAATCCAATGGCTTGCTGATGCAGGAACAATTCATAAGGTTGGCCGAATCCGCAAGGCTACGTTGCCGCTCAAATTTTATGAAGACCTTGAAGCCTTTAAATTATTTGTAGTTGATTGTGGACTCTTGGGAGCCATGACTTCTACACCTCCAGAAGGAATTCTTGTTGGAGAGAATATCTTTGAAGAGTATAAGGGGGCCTTTACTGAACAGTTTGTTTTGCAACAAATGCTTCCGACTGCCAAAACAAAGCCTTTTTACTTTAGTGCTGAAGATTCAAGGCAGGAATTGGATTTTTTGTTGCAAAGTGACAATCGAATGATTCCCATAGAAGTCAAGGCCGAAGAAAATCTGAGAGCAAAATCGCTCCGACAGTTTGTTCTTGATCACGAAGGAACGCATGGTATTCGCTTGTCCATGTCGCCCTATCGCGAACAAGATTGGATGACGAATTATCCGCTGTATGCTGCGGAGAGGGTGGAAAAAAAAGGATAATAATGTTGCCCTCGTAAATATTCTGGTTGAAAATTAATGAATGTTCTTGTTTTGGCTAGGATGGAGTCTTGATCCGCAAGTGGACCTGATTTTCATTGCGACTCCACGTTCAGAACATTTTAACGACATTATGCTTTGCCTGAAGCACGGCAAGAACTTGCTGGTCGAAAAGGCGTTTACGGCGAATGCGCTGCAGGCTTCGCTGGCGATTGCGCTTGCCGAAGAAAAGGGGGCGTTCCATTGTGAGGCCATGTGGACTCGATTTTTGCCAGCGGTGCAAATAGTGCGCGACTGGATCTTGTCGGGTAAGATTGGCCGCGTTCATGGTGTGGAGGCGGAATTCTCGATGCCGCTTTCGCATATCGAACGCCTGCGTCAAGTTCCACACGGGTTTATTCGCCCTCGGTCGGTTTGTCTCCTTTGACAGGCTCGTCTTCTTCGGGATAGACAATTGTTCGGAAACCATCACCCTTGACGCAGCGAACATACCCAGAATAGCGCTTGTCACCACTAGGAACCAAAATTCTCGGTTCCGCATCATCTTCGGCGCTTGGAAACATTACATAGGAACGATAACCTCTGCGATAGGTATCATCGGCCAACAAGAAATACATATTGTAATAGGGCCCCGTGTACGAAGTCCATGTCGCTCCTGCACTTGTACTTTGGTACCTGCCACCAGCGGGTATAACATTAAAGCCGAACGAATTTGTTCCGGCAGGCTCCTCCGTCTGCCAGTCGTCCGTTGACCTCAAGGGCTTACCGAGAGACACTCCATCTGTCCTATCGAGGACATAGTCAAATAGTTCCTGCCAGTCGCCCGCGGTCGGGATATGCCAGCCCTTCGGACATACGCCCTGATACGGTGTCGATCTTTTTTCACGATTATAACTCTCCACGCCAGCCGCGGTTTTAAAATCATACAGGTAGCCCATCAATATATTGCCGTCCTTGGGGGTATCGTAACCAGATTGCTTGTACCTCAAGTTTTCGGCAAACCAAGTTTGGTTCCCGATATCGACCGTCTTGTATATTTCTCCATCACGTATGTCAACGAATTCGCCATAGGGGCCTGTGTAAGTGGGCAAATCCGCAGGCATTTTGTACGCCGTGAACTCCTTGGGTTTCGGCTTGGTTACACTGTCCGGAGCAACAACAAACCTATCATAATAGCATCGAACCGCAAAACCCTCGTTGTAATGGCTAAAACTGCAAGAATTATCTCCAACTGCACCTGCGCTCCATGGCAAGCCATTCCTAGTCATTTGGGTAAAAACATTGTTTTCCATATAACCGGGGTAACCTAGAGGCGATAATGTTGTTGTCGTTCTCCATCCGAGCGGACACGGACCCTGCGGAGCATTGCTGGGGTAACCGTCGTCCGGGCAGAACGCGCCCTTCAGCGAATAGATCCTGCCGAATTTTTCACAGTTCTTCTCGTAATCATTGTAGCACCAGCTTTTTTCTGGAATATCGTAATTCATGTACTGCACCATGATGACGGTCGAATCCTTCCACTCGACGTCGTAAACCTGTCCGTCGCGCTTGTCGGTTACGGTCAGTGCTTTCAGGTCCAGCTTCATGTCGAAATTTTCAATCACGTACGAAAACTCGCGTTTGACCGGGATTGTATCCAGGAACGACGAGGTATCGGTCGAAATGCTGACCGAGCTGTTGCCGCCACCGCTGCTGGAACTTCTGTTATACGACGAAGACAAATTCTTTTCACGCTGAGAAGAATCTTTTCCTGACGAAATCTTTTCAGACGAAGACGAACCCGAAGACGAGGAACCGCCATCGTCCTCCTCGCTAGGATTTACCGGCAAAAATTTCGAGGAATCGTCGTCGCCACAAGACATCAGTAGCGCCGCACCAATCGCATAAATTGCAATAGTCCACCTTTTCATAAACCCTCCTACTTTACGAATACCTTGATTGCTGCGTTCTCGGTTCTAAGCAAATAGATACCGCGGTTCGCTACATGGATTTGCTGCACATTCCCTGCAGCATGCCCCTCCCAAACCATATTTCCGTTCAAGTCGATCAGCGCTAGCTGCTGACCCTTTTTCAGCCCGGCAACGGCAACCGTTTGTGAAGATACCAATACCTGCGGCAAAGCAGACACTGGCTTTGACTTCGCTTTGTCAATCGGAATCGTTTGCCACTTCACGTCCTCGCCCGAAAGAACCGGATAGCCATCGTTCACGTTCAGCGAATCGTAGGCGAAACCATCTCCCATCATCTTGGCAAACTCCCTTGATCGCATTTCTTCGTTTGTAAGCCCGTCATCGTCTGCCGATGCTTTCAGATTCCATACGTTGTAGTAACCGCAGTACGACGACTTTGATGCGTATTTGTTAAATCCAAGTTTGTATGTTCGCGAAACATTGTTGGGTCCCTCATAGATGACCGGCCCAGCATTATAGACATTCTGAATCTCCACATAACGTTCAGTCGTGGTAATTCCTGCCAACAGGGCTGTATTATCACGGTAGTAGCCTGTCGATTCGACACGACCGCGATTGTAGCCGTTTGACAGATAGATTGTTCCTGCCGGGGAAGTATTGCATGAAGTCATGATACCTACAAGCCCTCCGACATTTTTCAACCCCGTAACGGTTCCCGTATTATAGATTCTATTGATATAAATGGGCGATTTGGCTCCGTTTAAACAAGTTTCTGCAATCCCGACAACACCTCCAGCATATCGCGATGCATATACAGACGTATTCGCGTTCCAGCAATTGTTGATATTCGATTCCTCGACTCTACCCGCAATCGCTCCGGCATCGTATGTTCCATGGACACGGGAATCCTCGATACCCAGGTTTTCTACCGTAGCTTTTTTAACCTCACTAAAAAAGCCTGCAGTATTGCCTTTCGCATAAAGTCCCCTGATGACATGGTTACCGCCATCAAAATAGCCGGAGAAACATCTCAGGTTCCATTTTATGGTTGAATCTAGCTCGATGTCGTTCAGAAGTTTGTAGGACTTAGAGCCGTATGCGATATTCTTCAGAGAATCAGACATGAGCTCGCCAAATTTGAGCAAGTCTTCCTTGGTCTTCAGCAAAAACGGAGAACTGGATATGCCTTTGCCTTCGAAATACGCTTCTTGGGTTGTGTCGCGTGCACCGGTCGTTGCGGCAAACAGAACCGAAACCGATACCAGCACAGCCATCGTGAAATATTTCACTCATTCCTCCTTTTTTAGTCCATTCTCACTAGTGTATCATAATATACAAAAAGTATAGAGAAAAAAATGTATGTGTCAATTCTTTCGTTTTCTCACGAGTACTTTATCCTTGTTAATTTATCCCTTGTTCGGTTGAGGAACTTTCGAATAACCTGTTTTGATTTTTTTGCGAGAGGTATTGTTGTTTGTAGTTCCGGTGCTTGATATTTTTTCCGTGTTGGAGTGAGCCGTCCTCCGAAGGTGGTGCCGTATTTTTTGGGGATTTACGTACTAAAAAGGGGGGTGTGTTTCACGCTCCACCTCCAACTGTCAAAAATTTGACACTTTCTTTTGCTATATTAAATGAACCCCCGAACGGGGTGTCCGGTAACGGTTGTTGTCGGGCTTGTGTCACCGAGGGCCGTGCGGGCTGTGCTATCCAAACGAGGGTGTACGGTTCGGTGGACCCCAAATCCGGAAACGGAATCTACAAGTAGGAATCTCAAATGGATTTTTCTGCGATCATTGCTGAAGAGCTGAATCTTGAAGTGTGGCGCGTATCGAAGGCGCTCGAACTTATGGACCAGGGGGGCACGATCCCCTTTATCGCCCGTTACCGTAAAGACCAGACGGGTACTTTGAACGAAATTGAACTCCGCGACATCAGCCACCGTCGCGATTACCTCCAGGAACTTGTGGACCGCAAGGAAACGATCCTCAAGAGCATCGAGGAACAGGGCAAGCTCACGCCGGAACTGAAGGCTCAGATCGAAGCTTGCAAGGACAAGACTCTTCTCGAAGATATTTACGCTCCGTTCAAGCCGAAGAAGCGTACTCGCGCAACGATTGCAAAGGAACTTGGTCTGGAACCGCTCGCCCGTCTCATGTGGGCTCAGGAAAATACGGGCAACACTGCCGAAGAAATCGCCCGCATTTATTTGTCCGAAGAAAAGGGCCTCGCCGATCCGCGTGCAGCCCTCAAGGGTGCTGCCGACATCCTCGCCGAAGAAGTTGCAGACAACGCCGAATTCCGCCAGTACCTCCGCAACAAGGTCGAAAAGACTGGCGTCATGGTTTCCAAGGTCAAGAAGGACTTCGAAAAGCAGGAAACCAAGTTCAAGGATTACTATGACTTTAGCGAACCGGTCGGCAAGATCCCGAGCCACCGTATGCTCGCTCTCCGCCGTGGTGAAAAGGAAAAGGTGCTCCGCCTTTCTATCGAAGTGCCGAACGAAGAAATGATCGGTTATTTGCAAAACCAGGTCATCAAGGGTGATTCTGTCTGGAAGCCGTATCTCGAAGATATGTGCAAGGACGCTTGGGAACGTTTGCTCCAGCCGAGCATGGAAAGCGAAGTGCGCCTCCTCCTCAAGGATGCCGCTGAAGAAGAAGCTTTCAAGGTGTTCAGTAAGAACCTCCAGGACGTTTTGCTCGCCGCTCCGGCAGGCCACAAGGCTGTGCTTGCTTTGGACCCGGGTTTCCGCACGGGCTGCAAGGTCGCTGTGCTCGACAAGAACGGCAAGTTCCTCGACCACGGCATCATCAAGCCGCATGAACCGTGG
>Ga0129307_1001791_pt1 | contig 20516 bp, 19 predicted proteins | sample P1105metagenome_FD_94437 | JGI IMG/M metagenome (GOLD analysis project Ga0129307, IMG submission 94437) | Capybara group fecal microbial communities from Wisconsin, USA - P1105 metagenome | ecosystem: Host-associated > Mammals > Digestive system > Large intestine > Fecal | place: USA: Wisconsin... | reverse complement strand
TGGAGATGGACATCAAGGATGGCGAACCAAGCTGTCCATTAAGAAGGAGCTTGAATTGCCGAGCTGTCCAAAAACAGGGGCGATGACTTTTAAAACTGTCCTTGACAAGGGGTACAGTTTAGCCAGAGACCAGTGACAAGAGACCAGTGACAAAAAAGAGCTGTTAAGAAATGAAACCTCATTTCTTAACAGCTCTTTTTTCATTCATTTAACCTCTTCCATCAACCTCGCCAGACGGCTCTGGGCTACATCGGCCTGGGTGATGGCGGATTCCGGTTTCCACCAGGCCAGGGAATAGGATGGATCGTGGAGCCGGGAGAGACCCAGGGGCGTCCCGATGTCCCGGGGAGAGGCCCAGGAAAATAAGGTCAGCTGGGGCTTGAACACCCCCAGCTGTTCTCCCGTGGGGGCCAGGCTGCCCGTCATGGGCTGGACGATGGGCCGCAGGGGGATCTTCTGTACCTGGACTGGCCGGGACGGGGTCACAGGGGTATAAACGGGAGTGGGAATGGGATTCCGCCGCTGGTAATTACCGATGGGTACTGTGGGGCGGGGAACAGCAGCACCGATGCGGCCCGGTTTGGGCACAGGGATAGCTCCCGCCGCCCAAACGGAACTGCAGACGGAGAAAGCGGTCAGAAGGGTCAGAAAAAGCCGTTTCAAAATAAGCTGTGTCATGGGAATCACCTCTTTGGTTCTTATTATACCATATCGGGCAGGGAGCTGCACGAAACGTGCAGCTCCCTGTCTCGGGTCTCGAGCCTCATGACGCGAGACTCGAGACCCCCAAAAGGGAGATGTTGCTCCTGCAACAGCCACTGCTCATTTCGAACGATAGTGTAACTTCTGTTATAAAAGTTCGATAAAACATTGACAGGGGAACAGTCCATTGATAGAATAAGAGTATAAAATTATTGTGGTGGTTTGGCTCTGAGAAACTTGAACACTGGCTGTGCGGGCGGTATCATGGGCCTTTTTTCATTGGAGGTGCTGACGAATGAAAGTAGCAATTATCATGGGAAGCAATTCGGACTGGCCGGTACTGGAACCTGCGGAAAAGACCCTGAAAGAATTCGGGGTAGAGGTAGAAGTGGTGGTGGCCAGTGCCCACCGGACTCCGGAACTGGTCAAAGAATTCGCCTCCGGCGCCCGGGACCGGGGTGTGGAAGCCATCATCGCCGCGGCTGGAGCTGCAGCCCATCTGGGCGGTGTGATTGCAGCCTATACGACCCTGCCGGTAATCGGGATCCCCATCAATGCTACACCTCTCAATGGCATGGATTCTCTCCTGAGCTTCGTCCAGATGCCTTCCGGGATCCCGGTAGCCACCATGGCCATCAATGGGGCTAAGAATGCGGCCATCTTCGCTGTGGAGATCCTGGCTGGGGCCCATCCGGAACTGGTGCAGAAACTGGCAGATGCCAGGGTGAAGATGCAGGAAGAAGTGAAGGCCAAAGGGGAAAAACTGGCCCAGGCCAGAGCCGCCGCTGCCAAGGCATAAAGAAACGGGAGGAACTATGGGGGATAACTTTTTTGCAGAAGACAAGCTCCATGAAGAATGTGGGGTCTTCGGCATCTATTCCAAGAAAGATGACGTAGCACTGAATACCTACTGGGGGCTGTTCGCCCTCCAGCACAGAGGCCAGGAAAGCGCCGGCATCGCGGTGACCGACGGCCGGCACATGCACATCAAGAAAGGCATGGGCCTGGTGAACGATGTGTTCAAGGATGGTCTCAAGGGCCTGGACGGCTATATTGCTGCCGGCCATGTACGGTATTCCACCACCGGGGCCAGTATGCCCTACAATGTACAGCCCTTGAAGGTGTTCTACGATGGGGGAAACCTGGCCATGAGCCACAACGGCAACCTGACCAATGCAGCGGAACTCCGGGAAAAGCTGGAAAAAGATGGCGTGGTGTTCCAGACTACCGTGGACAGCGAAGTGGTCCTGAGCCTGATCGCCCGGAGCCGGAAAAAGACCCTGCCGGAACGGGTGGCGGAAGCCGCCGATACCATCAAGGGTGCCTTTGCCATCCTGATCATGAACGATGACCAGCTGATCGCCTTCCGGGATCCCTACGGGTTCCGTCCTCTCTGCCTGGGACGTTTGGACCACGGCTGGGTGGTGACCAGCGAGACCTGTGCCCTGGATCTGGTGGGGGCCCACTATGTGCGGGATGTGAAGCCCGGGGAAATGATCATCATCGACAATGAAGAAGCAGAACCCAAGAGTGTCATGTACAGCACCCATGTGCCGGCCCACTGCGCCCACTGCATCTTCGAATATGTGTATTTCGCCCGGCCCGACAGCATCATCGACGGGGAAAGCGTCTATCAGGCCCGTCTGAACATGGGGCGGATCCTGGCCCGGGAAACCAAAGACATCAAGGCGGATGTGGTGATCTCCGTCCCGGATTCCGGCACGCCGGCTGCCATCGGCTACGGACTGGAAGCGGGCATCCCCTTTGTGGAAGGGCTCACCAAGAACAAATATATCGGCCGGACTTTCATCCAGCCCACCCAGAAACAGCGCCTCAACGCAGTACGGCTGAAGCTGAACGCCAACCGGAGCCTGGTGGCGGGCAAATCCGTGGTGATGGTGGATGATTCCATCGTCCGGGGCACCACCAGCGGCAAGATCGTCCAGCTCCTCCGGGATGCGGGCGCCACTGCCGTACATGTGTGCATCAGCTCTCCTCCTGTGATGGATTCCTGCTTCTACGGCATCGATACTTCGGAACGGAAGGAACTGATCGCCGCCAGTAAGACGGAAGAAGAAATCCGCCAGTACATCAAAGCGGACAGCCTCCATTACATCACCATGGAAGGCCTGCGGGCCAGCCTGTCCGTGCTGGACCCGGATGATATGTGCTATGCCTGCTTCAATTCCCGGTATCCGGATGGAGCAGATACGGAAATGAAAAAGGGATCGAAATTACAGTTTGAGATGGGTTGCTAAGGAGGAAACAGCGTGAGCGAGAAAAAGGTCATTACATACGCAGATGCAGGGGTGGACATCGATGCGGGGAATAAAGCCGTAGAACTGATGAAGGACAGTGTCCGGGCTACTTACCGTCCGGAAGTCATCGGGGACCTGGGAGGCTTCGGGGGCCTCTTCGCCCTGGGGAACAAATACCAGGATCCGGTACTGGTTTCCGGTACCGACGGCGTGGGCACCAAGCTGAAGATCGCCTTCATGATGGATCGGCACGACACCATCGGCCAGGACGCCGTGGCCATGTGCGTCAATGATATCCTGGTCCAGGGGGCGGAACCTCTGTTCTTCCTGGATTACATCGCCACCGCCAAGGTGGAATCCCAGAAGATCGCCGATATCGTCAAAGGAGTGGCCAATGCCTGCAAGGAAAGCGGCTGCGCCTTGATCGGCGGGGAAACGGCTGAAATGGCCGGGTTCTATGCCAAGGACGAATACGACATCGCCGGCTTCAGCGTGGGCGTCGTGGAACGGAGCAAGATGATCACCGGGGACAAGGTGAAGGCCGGGGACGTGCTGCTGGGCCTGCCTTCCACCGGGGTCCATTCCAACGGCTTCTCCCTGGTCCGGAAGATCTGCTTCGAAGCCCAGGGCTTCACGGTGGATACCTATATCCCGGAATTCGGCAAGACCTTGGGAGAAGAACTGCTGACTCCTACCCGGCTGTATCCTAAGACTATCCTGCCCATGATCAAGAAATTCGACCTCCAGGGCATGGTCCACATCACCGGGGGCGGCTTCTACGACAACATCCCCCGGATCCTGCCGGCAGACTGCGACGCGGAAGTCCATGCGGATGCCTGGGAAGTGCCTGCTGTGTTCCAGAAACTCCAGGAATGGGGCAATGTACCGGTGAAAGAAATGTACCGGACCTTCAACATGGGGGTGGGCATGGTGCTGGTGGTGGATCCTGCCGAAGCCGACGCCGTTCGGGCCCATTTGAAAGAAAACGGCGAGACCTTCTACGAACTGGGCCAGGTGGTGCCTGGGACCAAGAAGACCGTCATGAAAGGCGGGGTTTTCGGTGACTAAGCGGAAAATCGGGATACTGGTCAGCGGCCGGGGCAGCAACTTCCAGGCCGTGGCCGACAAGATCCAGAAAGAAAATCTCCCCATCGAGATCACTGTGGTGATCAGCGACAGTCCGGAGGCCTATGCCCTGGAACGGGCGGAAAAAATGGGCATCCCCCATTATGCCATCGCTCGCCAGGACTTCGTGGACAAGCCGTCCTTCGAAGCGGCCATCGACAAGACCCTCCGGGAAGCCGGGGTGGAACTGGTGGTGCTGGCCGGGTTCATGCGCATCCTCAGTGGGGATTTCGTGAATTCCTGGTACCATAAGATCATCAACATCCATCCGGCCTTGCTGCCGTCTTTTACTGGGCTGGACGCCCAGGGGCAGGCCCTGAACTATGGGGTGAAGATCGCCGGCTGCACCGTCCACTTTGTGGATGCCGGGATGGACACCGGGCCCATCATCATGCAGGCTGCTGTGCCGGTGCTGGACGAAGATACCCATGATACCCTGGCGGCCCGGATCCTGGTCCAGGAACATACCATCCTGCCGGAAGTGGTGAAGCTGTGGGCGGAAGACCGGCTGACTGTCAACGGCCGGAAAGTGAAAATCCGGAAATAAGGAGAACGATCCATGTTAAAGATTCGCAGAGCATTACTGAGTGTTTCCAATAAGACGGGCATTGTGAAGCTGGGGTATTTCCTCAGCAATAACGGGGTGGAGATCATCTCTACCGGCGGCACCATGAAGGTGTTGAAAGAAGCCGGAGTCCCGGTGACCTATGTGAGCGACGTGACCGGCACCCCGGAGATGATGGACGGCCGGGTGAAGACCCTGAACCCCAAGATCCACGGGGGCATCCTGGCGGTGCGCAGCAACCCCAAACATATGGAAGACATGAAGAAGAACGGTATCCAGCCCATCGACCTGGTGGTGGTGAACCTGTATCCCTTCCAAGAGACCATTGCCAAACCGGATGTGACGGAAGCCGAAGCCATCGAGAACATCGATATCGGCGGTCCGGCCATGGTCCGGGCTTCTGCCAAGAATTTCCATGATGTGGTGATCATCACCAATCCGGACCGGTATGAAGATCTGATCCACATGCTGAAGGAAAAGGGCGACATCGACCTGAAAACCCGGAAAATGCTGGCTCAGGAAGCCTTTGCCCATACGGCGGAATACGATACGGCCATTGCAGCCTATCTGAAGAAACAGCTGGAAAGCGCAGAATAAGGGAGGCCATAGCATGCAGGTACTGGTAATCGGGGGCGGCGGCCGGGAGCATACCCTGGTCTGGAAGCTGGCCCAAAGCAAGAGTGTGACGAAAATCTATGCAGCTCCAGGGAACCCTGGCATGAAAGACCTGGCAGAATGTGTGGACCTGGATATTGCGGATCTGGATGGCCTGGCAGACTGGGCGGAAAAGCATGATATCGACCTGACCGTGGTGGGGCCGGAAGCTCCCTTGGTGGCAGGCATCGTGGATGTGTTCAAAGCCCGGGGACTGACCATCTTCGGACCCAGTGCCAAAGCAGCGGAAATCGAAGGCTCCAAGATCTTCTCCAAGGAACTGATGGAGAAGTATGGGGTGCCCACTGCCTTCTTCAAAGTCTGTGACAACCTGGCGGATGCCCGTGCCTTTGTGGAAGAAAAAGGCGCTCCCATCGTGATCAAGGCGGACGGACTGGCTGCCGGCAAAGGGGTCGTGGTGGCCATGACCAAGGATGAAGCGTTGGATGCCCTGGACGATATGATGGGACACCATAAGTTCGGCAGCGCCGGCAACCGGGTGGTCATCGAAGAGTTCATGGAAGGGGAGGAAGCCTCCCTCCTGGCTTTCACCGATGGCAAGACCATTGTCCCCATGCTGGCTGCCCAGGACCACAAGCGGGTGAATGACGGGGACCAGGGGCCCAATACCGGGGGCATGGGGGCTTATTGCCCGGCTCCGGTGATGACCGCTGCCTTGAAAGAAAAGACCGTGAAGGAAGTGCTGCGCCCCATCGTGGATGCCCTGGCCAAGGAAGGACGGCCTTATTCCGGCTGCTTGTATGCCGGCCTCATGATCAAAGGGGACAGCGTGAAAGTGGTGGAATTCAATGCCCGGTTCGGGGATCCGGAGACCCAGGTGGTACTGCCCCTCCTGAAGAGCGACCTGGCTGAGATCATGGCAGCCTGTGCCAAAGGCACCCTGACCCCTGACATGGTAGAATGGAGTGATAAGGCGGCCGTCTGCGTAGTCATGGCCAGCGGCGGCTATCCGGCTTCCTACAAGAAAGGTTTGCCCATTACTGGCCTGAAAGCAGCCAATGCTATGGATGGCGTGGTAGTATTCCATGCCGGTACCCGGGAAGAGGATGGGAAGATCCTTACCAACGGGGGCCGTGTACTGGGAGTCACCGCCGTGGCAGACGACATTCCTTCTGCCCAGCAGAAAGCCTACGATGCGGTGGAAAAGATCCATTTCGAGGGAGCCCATTTCCGGCAGGATATTGCCTGGAGAGCCCTGCGCCGGCTGAAAACGAAATAAGGTATAGACACCAGACCGCAGCCCGATTCCAGCCGCTGCGGTCTATTTCCACAGATTTTCCTGGAATAAAGAGAAAAACCTGTTGCATTTGTGACAGACTGATGCTAAAATGGAAAAAATATTTCAAAGGGGGATATACAATGGCTTTTATCTATGATGAACCTGCTCATACTTTCAGTGAGTATCTTTTAGTTCCTGGATATTCTTCCAGCGAATGCATTCCGGCAAATGTGAGTCTGAAGACTCCGCTGGTGAAATTCAAAAAAGGTGAAGAACCGGCGATGAGCCTGAATATTCCCCTGGTTTCTGCTATCATGCAGTCCGTATCTGATGATAATATGGCCATTGCCCTGTCCCGGGAAGGGGGCATCTCCTTCATCTACGGGTCCCAGACCATCGAAAGCGAAGCGGCCATGGTAGCCCGTGTGAAGAGCTTCAAGGCTGGGTTCGTGGTCAGCGATTCCAACCTGCGTCCGGACAGCACCCTGGCCGATGTGCTGACCCTGAAAGAAAAGACCGGCCACAGCACCATGGCCGTGACCAGCGACGGCAGCAAGAACGGCCATCTGGAAGGGATCGTCACCAGCCGTGACTACCGGATTAGCCGGATGGACATGGCAGACCAGGTGAAAGACTTCATGACGCCTGTGTCCGACATGGTGGTGGGCAGCAGCGACATCACCCTGAAACAGGCCAATGATATCATCTGGGAACATAAACTGAACACCTTGCCCATCATCGACAAGGAAGGCAACCTGATGTACATGGTGTTCCGGAAAGACTATTCCACCCACAAACAGTATCCCCTGGAACTCTTGGACAACCAGAAACGCCATGTGGTAGGCGCCGGCATCAACACCCGTGACTACGAACAGCGGGTGCCGGCCCTGGTAGAAGCCGGTGCGGACGTGCTGTGCATCGACTCTTCCGAAGGCTACAGCGAATGGCAGAAACGGACCCTGAAATGGATCCGGGACAAATACGGTGATTCCGTGAAGGTAGGGGCCGGCAACGTGGTGGATGCCGAAGGCTTCCGGTTCCTGGCAGAATGTGGCGCTGACTTCGTGAAGATCGGGATCGGCGGCGGCTCCATCTGCATCACCCGGGAACAGAAAGGCATCGGCCGGGGCCAGGCTACAGCCGTCATCGAAGTGGCCAAAGCCCGGGACGAATACTTCAAGGAAACCGGCATCTACGTGCCCATCTGCTCCGACGGCGGTATCGTGTACGATTACCATATGACCCTGGCTCTGGCCATGGGCGCTGACTTCCTGATGCTGGGCCGGTATTTCGCCCGGTTCGACGAATCCCCCACCAACAAGGTGAACATCAACGGCACCTATATGAAGGAATACTGGGGCGAAGGTTCTGCCCGTGCCCGGAACTGGCAGCGGTATGACCTGGGCGGCGACAAGAAGCTCTCCTTCGAAGAAGGGGTGGATTCCTACGTGCCCTACGCCGGCGGCCTGAAGGACAACGTGAACCTGACCATCTCCAAGATGCGGTCCACCATGTGCAACTGCGGGGCCCTCACCATCCCCGAACTGCAGAAAAAGGCCAAACTGACCCTGGTATCCGCTACCAGCCTGGTAGAAGGCGGGGCTCACGACGTTGTGCTGAAAGAGAACACCAGCAGCAACTATCCAAAATAATCCAGAAACAGCAAAAAAAGAAGGACTGTGGATCATCACGGTCCTTCTTTTTTTGCGCCTTGAGGGAGAAAAAGATCCCTCACCCTCCCCGTTGTATTTCCCAGTCCAGAAAATGCCACAGATGATAGGGTATACTGTAGAAAAAGGGGGAGAGATACCATGGCCGTGAAAAAGAAGGCGCTTGGCTGGGAACTGATAACGGACTTGGACGGCGGGCCATGGGCATTGCCTCTTCTGGGGAACAGTCCCTGTATCAGAAAATCCATCTGACAGAGGTGGTCAGGAACTGCCAGCCGGACAGCGCAGATCTTTTGGATGCCGGAAAGATCCTTTGTTCCATGCTCAAAGGTGGTCCTGTCCCCGGTATCGAAGCCTATCATGGGAAAAAGGAACTGCTCCGCAGCTTCCTGGAGAAGGCAGGGAAAGCGAACCCCAATGGCACTCTGTATCAGATGGTTTTCTATATCCAGCAATATGCAGAAGAGACCCACAGAAAGAAAATCGTGGAGCAGGCGGAGCAGATCCTCCAAACCCCTGTGTGCCGGAACTATCTCCAAAAGCAGCAGGAACAGGGACGTTTAAGTGAACAGCTGGAGCAGGCTGCAGCTTTATAATGTAATGAAGGGGGGGCAGCTGCCCTCTTGCCCCCTTCCTTTAACTGTGTTATAATATTTCCATTCAATTCCATACCTTGCCATGAACAGGAGAGTACGCATTTCCGGAGGTCACAGAGAGTGGGGAGCAGGTGGGAGCCCCGCACGGAAAGAGATGGGGAAGTTCACCTGGGAGCAACCGGACTGAACGGAGTAGGCCCGGCGCTGGCTGCGTTATCGGCTGAATGAGTGAAAAATAGGGTGGTACCGCGAACCTTCGCCCCTTGTGGGGACGGAGGTTCTATTTTTTTAGGAGGCGTGAACATGAGCGACAAACTGCAGGAACTGCGGGAGAAGATCCAGAAGGATTTCAGCGAAGTCAAAAGTGTGGAAGATCTGAAGAATATTCGGGTCCAGTACCTGGGCAAGAAGGGGGCCCTGACCTCCATTCTCCGGAGCCTGGGAGACGTGGCCACAGAAGAACGGCCCAAGATCGGCAAGATGGTCAACGAAGTCCGGGCCAAAATGGAAATGCGGATCAACGAACAGATGAAGTTGCTGGAAGCCCATCAGATGGAAGAAAAACTGGCCAGCGAGACCCTGGACTTCACCCTGCCGGGACGGAAACCGGCCCTGGGCCATCTCCATCCGGTGACCCAGACCCTGCGGGACATCAAGAAAGTCTTCATGCGTATGGGGTTCGAAGTGGAAGAAGGACCGGAAGTGGAAACGGACTATTTCAACTTTGAAGCCCTGAACCTGCCCAAGGACCATCCGGCCCGGGATATGCAGGACACCTTCTACATCACTGACGATATCCTGCTCCGGACCCAGACTTCCGGGGTCCAGGCCCGCACCATGCAGAGCCGGGAACCCAACACTCCCATCCGGATGATCTGTCCGGGCACCGTGTACCGGAACGACTACGATGCCACCCATTCTCCTATGTTCCATCAGGTGGAAGGCCTGGTGGTGGACAAGGACATTTCCCTGGCGGACCTGAAAGGGACCCTGGAACTGTTCTGCAAGGAAATGTTCGGGGACAGCGTGAAGATCCGGCTGCGGCCTAGCTTCTTCCCCTTTACGGAACCTTCCTGTGAAGTGGACATCAGCTGCGTCATGTGCGGAGGCAGGGGCTGCCGGGTGTGTAAGAACTCCGGATGGCTGGAGATCCTGGGGGCCGGGATGGTGCATCCCAATGTGCTGCGGATGAGCGGCTACGATCCGGACAAAATGAAGGGCTTTGCCTTCGGGATGGGCGTGGAACGGATTGCCATGCTGCGCTACGGCATCGACGATCTCCGTCTGTTCTTCGAAAATGACCTGCGGTTCATCCGTCAATTCTGAGTGGGAGGCAAAGGACAATGTTAGCTTCGATTAATTGGTTGAAACAATATGTAGATATTCCCGTGACGCCGGAAGTGCTGGCGGACAAACTGACCCGGGTGGGCCTGGAAGTGGAACAGGTGCTCCATCTGGGGGAAGGCCTGGAAGGAGTCATCACCGGGAAGGTGGCCCAGATCGAACGGCATCCCGATTCCGATCATCTGTGGGTCTGCCAGATGGACCTGGGACAGGGGGAACTGGTCCAGATCCTTACCGGGGCCCAGAATGTGCACCAGGGAGACAGGGTGCCAGTGGCCGTGGTAGGGTCCCATCTCCCCAATGGCATGACCCTGAAAGCCGCTAAGATGCGGGGCCTGGATTCCAATGGCATGCTGTGCAGCGCCGGGGAACTGGGCATCGATGCCAAATTGCTGCTGCCGGAACAGCGGGACGGGATCTTCATCCTGCCGGCCAATACACCCATCGGAGTGGACGTCAAACAGCTGCTGGGCCTGGATGATGTGGTACTGGACATCGACCTGACCGCCAACCGCAGCGACTGCTTCAACATGCTGGGTCTGGCCCGGGAAACGGCTGCGGTACTGGGACAGGACCTGCGCTTGCCCAAGCTGGCCACCCGGGATGAAGCCGCCGGCAGCGCGGCGGACTGTGCGAAAGTGGAGATCCAGTGTAAAGATCTGTGCACCCGGTTCGCCATGCGGATGGTGAAGGACATCCAGGTGACGGAGTCTCCTGAGTGGATGCAGAAACTGCTCCGGGCCGTGAATATCCGTCCCATCAACAACGTGGTGGACGTGACCAACTATGTGATGATGGAACTGGGCCAGCCTATGCACGCCTACGACTATGACACGGTAGCAGACCACACCTGGATCGTCCGCCGGGCCCAAGAAGGGGAGACCCTGGTGACCCTGGACGGCCAGAAACGGGAACTGAATCCCAACATGATCGTCATCGCCGACCCGGAAAAAGCCATCGGCCTGGGGGGCGTCATGGGCGGACTGGCCACGGAAGTCACCGGCAAGACCGTGAACGTGATGCTGGAATCCGCTACCTTCTACGGTCCCAGCATCCGGCACACCTCCAAGGACTTGGGGCTGCGCAGTGAAGCGTCCCAGCGGTTCGAACGGGGAGTGGATACCATCCGGGACCACGATGCCCTGGACCGGGCCGTGCACCTGCTGGAAGAGATGGGGGCCTGCAAGGCGGTAGCTGGCGTGGTGGAAGACTACCCGGTGCCCCAGGAACCGGTGAAGATCAAGGCCCTGCCGGAAGCCCTGCGCCGGCGGATCGGCACGGAAGAAATCACCGATGCCCAGATGCGGTCCATCCTAGAAGGACTCCGGTTCCAGGTGGAACCCCAGGCCGACGGCAGCTGGCTGGTGACGGTCCCCACTTGGCGGAATGACTGTACCTGCGATGCGGACCTTTCGGAAGAAGTGGCCCGGATGTACGGCTATGACAAGATCCCATCCACCCTGCCCCAGCTGGATATGGCCCGGGGCGGCCAGGCTCCCATCGAGGACGTGAAGGATAAGGTGCGGAACTGCCTGGCAGATGCCGGCCTGGACGAAGTGATGACCTATACCTTCATCAACGCCGGAGACTTTGACAAACTGGGACTGGACGCGGACGACAGCCGCCGGCAGGCCATCCAGATCATCAACCCCATCAGCGACGATTTCCGGACCATGCGCACCACCCTGGTGCCCAGCCTGCTGAACACCGCCGCCTACAATCTGGCCCGGCAGAACGACCGTGTGGCCCTGTTCGAAGTGGGCCGGGTGTTCCTGCCGAAAGCCCTGCCGCTGACGGAACAGCCTGCAGAAAAGACCCGCCTGTGCCTGGTGCTGGCAGGCAAACGGAACGAACTGAACTGGACGGAAAGCAAGGACGCGGTGGACTTCTTCGACCTGAAGGGGGACCTGGAAGAGGTGCTGGAAGTGCTCCAGGCCAGCGGAGTGACTTACGCCAAACCGGAAGAGAAGTTCCTCCATCCCGGCAAGAGCTGCACGGTGCTCCATGACGGGAAGGCCGTGGGTTTCATGGGGGCTCTCCATCCCCAGGTCCAGGAACGGTTCGGCCTCAGCGCGGAAACCTATGTACTGGAAATGGATCTGAGCAGCTTCGTGGAAGCGGCTGAACGGATCCCTCAGTTCACCCATATCCCGCAATTCCCCAGCACCAGCCGGGATATCGCCGTGGTGGTGCCCAAGACCGTCAGCGCCGTTGACCTGATGGCAGAGATCCGGACCCAGGCCAGACCGCTGCTGAAAGATGTGAAGCTGTTCGATGTGTACAGCGGACGCCAGGTGAAGAGCGGGTGCAAATCCGTGGCCTTCAGCCTGACCTTCCAGGATCTGGAACGGACCCTCAAAGACAAGGAAATCAACGACATCATCAACCAGGTGGTGAAGAAAGTGCAGGACCGCTTCGAAGGAGCGCTGCGGGAGTAAAAGGCTGCTGCTGTCATACGCCGATGGAGGCCAGCTCTGCTGGCTCCGAATTTTAAAATCAATTTGGAAAAATTGATATCCAAAAGCGTATGACCTATGACCTATGACGAAGGGGCTGTTGCTCATGCAACAGCCCCTTTTTAATTTATTTTTCCGAAAATGGACAAACTGTGGTACAATGGGTTACAAATAATGTACCTGGAAAGGTGGAGACCCATGAAACAATTTGACGCAAGGAATTTGTCCATGATGTTCGACTTGTACGAAATGACCATGGCCAATGGCTATTTTGAAGATAAAGAACGGGACCGGGATGATTATGTGTCCTTCGATGTGTTTTACCGGAACAATCCGGATGACGGCGGTTTCGCCATTTTCGCCGGGCTGGAGCAGGTCCTGGATTATCTGGAGAACCTTCATTTTTCCACGGAAGACATCTCTTATCTCCGGAGCCTCCACGTGTTCAGTGAGCCCTTCCTCCAGTGGCTGGACACCTACCAGTTCCGGGGCAGTGTCTATGCCATGCCGGAAGGGAGCATCATCTATCCTGATGAACCTCTGCTCACGGTCTACGCCCCCCTCATCGATGCCCAGCTGGTAGAGACGGCCATCCTTTGCGAAATCAACCACCAGTCCCTGATCGCTACCAAGACCCAGCGGATCGTCAAGGCTGCCCAGGGACGGGGCGTCTCTGATTTCGGCGCCCGCCGGGCCCACAACATGGATGCGGCGGTCTATGGGGCCAGAGCTGCCTACATCGGCGGCGCCAACAGTACAGCAACGGTCCTGGCCGGGCAGATGTTCAACATCCCCGTGAGCGGGACCATGGCCCACAGCTGGGTCATGTACTATGATGATGAATACACGGCGTTCAAACGGTTCGCGGAAATCTATCCGGATAACGCCATCCTGCTGGTGGATACGTACGATGTGCTGGATTCCGGGGTTCCCAATGCCATCCGGGTGGCCAAGGAAGTCCTGGAGCCCATGGGGAAGCGACTGAAGGGCATCCGGATCGATTCCGGGGATCTGGCCTACCTGTCCAAAAAAGCCCGGAAGATGCTGGATGATGCAGGCCTGGACGATGCCATCATCGTCATGAGCAACTCCTTGGATGAATACACTATCAGCTCCATCCTGGAACAGGGGGGCTGTGTAGATTCCTTCGGGGTGGGGGAACGGCTGATCACCGCTAAGAGCGACCCGGTCTTTGGCGCAGTCTACAAGCTGGTGGCCGTCCATAAAGACAAGGCCATCATCCCCAAGATCAAGATTTCCGAGACCTTTGAAAAGATCACCAACCCCGGCCGGAAACGGGCCTGGCGGGTATACGATAAGACCGGCCATGCCATTGCGGATCTGCTGACCCTGCTGGATGAAGATCCCCGGGAGGTGAAGGAGTTCTCCTTTGTGGATACCCAGCGTCCCTGGAAGAAAATGGCTTTCCAAGACTGTACCTTCCGGGAGCTCCAGGAACTGGTCCTGGAAAAGGGCAAGCGGACCCATCCGTCCCCGTCCCTGGAGGAAATCCGCCGGTATGTGCGGCAGCAGCTGGATCATGAAATCTGGCCGGAAGAGCAGCGCTTCAGCAATCCCCATACCCATTTCCTGGATATGAGTCCAAAGTATTATGCCATGAAGATGCGGCTGCTGGAAGATGCCAAGAAAGGCAAATAAGGAGGGAAAGCAGATGGCATTCTTTGACCTGTTGGCCAAACGGCGGAGCGTACGCCATTATACGGAAGAACCGGTGAGCCGGAAAGATCTGGAGAAAATCACGGAAGCCGGGCTGATGACGCCCAGCAGCAAGAATCTCCACAGTACGGAACTGCTGGTGGTGGAGGATCGGTCCACCCTCCAGGCCCTGGCCCGGTGCAAACCCCATTTTGCCGATATGCTGGAAGAGGCAGCGGCGGCCATTGTGGTCATGGGACATTTGGATTCCCATGCCTGGGTGGAAGACGCGTCCCTGGCCCTTCTGGCCATGATGCTCCAGGCGGAAGAACTGGGGCTGGGGAGCTGCTGGGTGCAGGTGCGCCATATGGTTTCCGAGACCCTGGGAGAAGATGGGCAGCCCTTGACTTCCCACCAGTATCTCCAACAGCTGCTGGACCTTCCTCCTGAAGTGGAAGTGGAAGCCATCCTGGCCCTGGGCCATCCGGCCCGGGAACTGCGGCCCCGGACTTTGGAAGAAGCCAAGCCGGAACGGATCCACTGGGGCAAATAGTAAAGACGATCCAGCCGAGGGCAGCCGCCATCGCTCCGGCTGGATTTGTTTTATCCCCTTCCTAAAAAAGTGTATAATAAAAGACAGAGTACAGGGGGAAAGGAGGATGGCAGGATGAAGAAAAGATACTTGAAGGATATAGTATATGATGCCATCATGGAAGACATCTATGCAGGGGTCCATAAGCCTGGGGATATCCTGAACGAGGGAACCCTGGTGGCGAAATACCAGTGCAGCAAATCCCCAGTGCGGGAAGCCCTGATCGCCCTGTGTGAGAACCATGTGCTCCGGAACATCCCCCGCTATGGCTACGAAGTGACCCGGCTGACCATGGAAGATATTCGGGAGATGCTGGAATTCCGCTATTGCCTGGAGGGGGGGACGCTCCTGAAAAGGGGCGGCCGCATCACGCCCCGGCAGCTGGACGAGCTGGAACAGCTGAACCAGGAATGTCTGCGGGACAATGTGACGCCCCGGGAGCACTGGATGGCCAATCTGACATTCCATGTGGCGCTGATCCATGCCTGTGGGAATCATTATATCGATGAGCAGGTGAAAGGATGTATGCGGCGTCTGACCCGAGCCTATGCCCAGTTCCGCTGGGGGATGGATCAGCAGGAACTCCACATGTCCTGCGACTGCCGGCACCATGAAGCCCTCCTGGAGGCCCTGCGGGAGAAGAATTGCACCAAAGCGGTGAAGATACTGAAACAGGATCTGGCAGATTTCACTCTGTTGAAGTGAAAAAGGGGGCTGTTGCGCAGGCGATAGCCTGTCATGGGGCTGTTGCATGCGCAACAACCCCTAGTCGGAAGTCTGAAGTCTGAAGTCGGAAGCCTAAGGACAGAATCCGCCTGGCTGGACGGATTCTTCTGATTCTATAGAGCCAGAATCGAAATCAACCTGAGATAGCATTTCGCCCAAAGTTTTTACATATTCAAAAAATTTGCCTGCAAATTTAACATTCGGCTCCAGACTTGAGCCGCTATACGGCTTTACAGCTAAGGGGGTGTTGCGCTTCATAGGCAACAGTCCCTTTTTAATTACTAGCAATACACTATGTATTCAGAAAATTCTTGCGTACTAATCATATTAGTGATATATTATAAATAAGGAAAATAATCCAAACAATTGAGGGAGAAAAGGGGTAAGGAAGATGGCTCTGTCTGAAACACTCATGGAGAACTATACAAAGATCCTGCAGGAGGAACTGATCCCTGCAATGGGCTGTACGGAACCCATTGCCATCGCCTATGCAGCTGCCAAGGCGAAAAGTTATCTGCCGGAAGAAGTGATCCGCTATGAAGTGGACTGCTCAGGGAACATGATCAAGAACGTAAAAGGCGTCACCGTTCCCAATTCCAACGGGCAGAAAGGGATTCCCGCGGCGGCCGCTTTGGGCATCTGCGGCGGGGATCCTTCCAAAGTCCTGGAAGTCATCGCCGGGGTCACTGATGCTCAGCGGGAAGCCTGCCGGGAACTGGTGGCCAAGGATGTCTGCGACGTGGAACTGGTGGAAGGGGTGCCCGGGCTGTACATCGATGTGAAACTCTGGGGGAAAACCCATAGCTCGGAAGTGATCCTTTCCGGGAACCATACCAATGTCTACAAGATCGTCCAGGATGGGAAGGTACTCTATGACCAAAGCCAAGAAATCCAGGAAGGGAAGCAGAAAGGGGCCGACCGGAGCCTCATGTCTCTGGAAGGGATCCTGGAATATGCTTCCACCGTTGATTTGGAAAAAGTACGGGATGTATTAGAAACAGAAATCAAAGACAATGCAGCCATCAGCCAGGAAGGGCTGGATCACCCCTGGGGGACCCAGGTGGGGCGGACCATCCGGGAGACCATCGGAGACAGCGTCATGGCCCGGGCAGAGGCGGCGGCTGCAGCCGGCAGCGATGCCCGGATGAGCGGCTGCCCCAAACCGGTGGTCATCAACGCCGGCAGCGGCAACCAAGGCATCACCGTCACCATGCCCATCCTGGTCTACGCCAAAGAGTGGGGGCTTTCCCACGATGAGACCCTCCGAGCTTTGATCGTAGGGGATCTGATTTCCGTCTATATCAAGCATTATATCGGACCTCTTTCTGCCTTCTGCGGTTCGGTCAATGCCGCCTGCGGGGCGGGAGCTGCCATCACATGGATGGCTACCCAGGATTACCAGCATGTGGCCAACACCATCACCAACACCCTGTGCAATATGGGAGGGATGGTCTGCGATGGTGCCAAACCCAGCTGTGCCGCCAAGATCGCCGCTGCGGTCCATGCTGCCCTCATGGGACATTATATGAGCATGCACGGTCAGGTGTTCAAGGAAGGTGAAGGCCTGGTGGGGAAAAATATCGAAGAGACCATCAAAAACATTGGCTATCTGGGAAAGGTAGGGATGAAACAGACGGATATCGAAATCTTGAAGACCATGATTGGAAAAGTCGATGTAGATGCTGCGCTGCAGTGAGCAGACGTATCTGTAACAGGAGATGAAAAAAATGGAAAAAAAGAAAGCGGGCACAATCAATGCCTTTGTCATCGTCTTTGCCGTCATTGTGGGCTGCTGGCTGCTGTCCTTCCTGATTTCTCCCGGCGCCTTTGAACGGACGGTCATGAACGGACGGACCGTGGTGGTCCCCAATTCCTTCCACAGTGTCCCTAAGATCTATCTGGGGCCCCAGGCTCTGTTCCAGGCCATCCCCAACGGGTTGGTCTCCAGTGCCAGCATGATGTTTTTGGTCATGCTGGTGGCAGGGTGCATCGAAGTCTACAAGCAGACCGGTACCCTGGATAAGGCGGTAGCCGGTGTCCTGGCCAAATCGGATACCATGGGCTCTGAAAAGATCCTCTGCGCCATCATGTTCGTCTTTGGCTGTCTGGGCGGTTTCCTGGGATGGAACGAACAGATCGTCCCCTTCATCCCCATCGTGATTTCCCTCTGCCTGGCCCTGGGGTATGACCTGATGACCGGTGTGGCCTGCTCCGCCATGGTGGATATGATCAGCTTCTCTTTCTCTCCCACCAGTGTGTACACTGTCGGCATTTCTGATGAAATCGCCCAGCTGCCTATGTTCTCCGGTTTCCTGTTCCGGCTGGTGTTGCTGATCATCGCCAATATCATCATGGCTATCTACGTACTGCGCTATGCCCGGGGTGTGAAATCCGGCAAACGGGCTTCTCTCACGGCAGATCTGGACGACAGCAAATTCCGGGTGGATTACAGCGATATTTTAAAGAACCCCTTGAATCAGCGCCAGAGCCTGTCTCTGGTCGTTTTCCTGGTCACTTTCGTGGCGTCCATCGTGGGGGTTTCTACCATGGGCTGGTCCATGAACGACCTTTCCGCCTGCTTCCTGTTTACGGCCATCGCTGCTGGGGTGATCAATCGGATCCCGGCCGGCAAACTGGTCAATGTGATCATCGCCGGGGCGAAAGACGGCCTGGCACCGGCCCTTGTCATCGGCCTGGCCAGAGGTATACAATGGATACTGACCGCTTCAGCCATCATCGACCCGATCATCAACAGCATCTCCAAACCGCTGATGGCCATGCCCAAATACCTGACTCCGATTGCCGTCATGATCGTCATTGCCCTGTTCAACGGATTGATCACTTCCGGGTCCGCTAAAGCCATGGCTTTGATGCCTATCCTGATCCCTCTGGCAGACCTGGTGGGGATGACCCGGCAGACCATGATTCTGGCTTTCCAGTTCGGGGATGGGCTGACCAACTCTGCCTGGTTCACCAGCGGCACGCTGCTGATCTTCCTGACCATTGCCGGCATTCCGCTGAAGAAATGGTGGAAGTTTGTGACACCGCTGCTACTGATCCTCAGCGTGGTCTGTGTGATTGCCCTATTGGTAGCAACAAAAATCAATTACGGTCCATTTTAATCAGGAGGCGTTGAACAATGGATGTAAAAGAAAAAGTCAATGGAATCCAGGAAGAACTGGTCGCTCTGCGCAGACATTTCCACGAGCATCCGGAAAGATCCTGGAAAGAATTCGAGACCCAGAAATACATCATGGAATATTTGGGGAAACTGGGGATCCCCTGCGTCAAAGCCTGCAAGTCCGGGGTGATCGCTACCCTCAAGGGACCCCATTCTTCAGACAAGATCATCGGGATCCGGGCGGATATCGATGCCCTGCCCATTACAGAATTGGGCACAGAAGACTATAAATCCCAGAATGTAGGGACCATGCACGCCTGCGGCCATGATACCCATATCACCATCCTGCTGGGGACGGCCAAGATCTTGGCGGGAATGATAGACCAGCTGAAGGTCACTGTCCGGTTGATTTTCCAGCCGGCAGAAGAATTCATCGAGGACAGCGGGGCTTACTATATGAAGGAAGAACCCTTGGTGAAGGAATGTGACCGGCTCATCGCTCTGCATATCTGGAGCAAGATCCCTGTTGGCTGTGCTTCCCTGCGCTACGGCCCTGTGATGAGCGCTGCCGATACCTTCGATATCTATGTGGAAGGGAAGGGAGGCCATGGAGCCCTGCCTCATCAGACCATCGATCCCATCGTGGCTGGCTCTGAATTCGTCACCGCTCTCCAGACCGTGGTCAGCCGGGAAGTCAATCCCCTGGAACCGGCCGTACTCAGCGTTACCAGCTTCCAGAGTGGCACTACGTCCAACGTGATCCCGGGCGAAGCCCATCTGTCCGGTACTGCCCGTACTTTCAACAAGGAACTGCGGGAAGCCTATCCTTCCATCCTGGAACGGGTGGCCAAAGGTGTGGGGACCGCAACCCGGGCTGCCATCCGGACGGAATACCATTTCGGGCCGCCTCCCATGATCAACGACGATGCCTGCGTGGATACGGGCCGGAGGGCCTGCGCCAAGGTATTTGACCAAGACAAGATCGTGGACTGGGAACTGCAGATGGGCGGGGAAGACTTCGCCAAGTATTACAACCCCAAATGCCTGCTGCTCCTGGGCGGCGGTTTTGCGGACGAAGCCAAACGGTATCCGCAGCACAGCCCGTATTTCGATATCGACGAAAAAGCCCTGGGTTTGGGTGTCCAGTATTTCGTCCAGTATGTCCTGGAATGGGAAAAAGAAGTATCTGAATAAGTTTTTTGACAGAACGTTGTCATACCAACTGTCTGCAGCTCCCTTTTGTCCTATACTGGAGCCAGAAAGAGCAAGGGAGACGGCCCAAAGGACCGGCTCCCGGCTCCAAGAAAAAGGGGAGTGGAAAATATGAAATTTAAAGTCAATGAAACTTGCATCGGTTGTGGTTTGTGTGAAGGGACCTGCCCCGCTGTCTTCCATATGACGGATGCCGGCCAGGCAGAAGCCATTCCGGACGTTGTGCCTCAGGAAGAAGAAGCCAATGCCGTAGCTGCCATGGAAGGCTGCCCGGTAGGGGCTATTGAAAAGGTAGAAGAATAAAAAATCTCTTGACAATCTGTCAGTTGTATCGTATACTAAACAAGTCGACAGCGCTAAGGAGCGTTACGACAACGGCCCAGTAGTTCAGTTGGTTAGAATGCCGCCCTGTCACGGCGGAGATCGTCGGTTCGAGTCCGTCCTGGGTCGCCAATGCGGAAGTAGCTCAGTGGTAGAGCATCACCTTGCCAAGGTGGGGGTCGCGAGTTCGAATCTCGTTTTCCGCTCCATAGGAGTATAGTTCAATGGTAGAGCAACGGTCTCCAAAACCGTCGATCTGGGTTCGAATCCTAGTACTC
>Ga0129307_1001790_pt1 | contig 20521 bp, 19 predicted proteins | sample P1105metagenome_FD_94437 | JGI IMG/M metagenome (GOLD analysis project Ga0129307, IMG submission 94437) | Capybara group fecal microbial communities from Wisconsin, USA - P1105 metagenome | ecosystem: Host-associated > Mammals > Digestive system > Large intestine > Fecal | place: USA: Wisconsin... | reverse complement strand
TTTAGCAATATCACGCGCTTCAGTAATCATTTCTTCAGCTGTTACGCCTGTGACTTCTGCCGACACAGGACCATCAACAATCTGGCAAATTTCCTTGATAACCGTCTCAAAATCACGCCCTTCACGGGAAATAATCGTTGGATTGGTCGTGACACCGTCCACGACACCTAATTCGTTAATTGTTTTAATCGCCGAAACATCGGCTGTATCTAAGAAAAATTTCATTGTTTGTCTCCTTTTCATTTTTTCTGATAAAATAAAGGGCTGATACCAACCCTTTATCCTACTAAAGTAAAGCTTTAAACTGGATATTTGAATCGTGCTCAAATGCATCATCAAAGCCACGTGGGTGGTGATATTCAATACGGTCTTTATCTTGTGGATAAACATATTTACCACCAACTTCCCAGATAAATGGGTGGAATTGATATTGTAGGCGTTCTTTGCGCATCTTCCAGAGAGCAAGGATTTCATCCGTTGAAGCCATAAAGTTTGACCAGATGTCATAATGCACTGGAATGATAACCTTGGCACGAAGATTTTCAGCCATCCGAAGAAGGTCAATTGAGGTCATCTTGTCTTGAATACCAATTGGGTTGTCCCCATAATTGTTAATCGCAACGTCAATGTCGAAATCCTTACCATGTTTTGCAAAATAATTTGAAAAATGTGAATCGGCACCATGATAAATCGTTCCACCTGGTGTTTCAAAAATGTAATTAACTGCCTTACGTGCCATTTCTTCATCTGTCACAGCAAGTCCTTTCAGACTATCATTATTTTCCTTAGCACCGTCAACAGGAAGCGTCACAAGACACGTACGGTCAAAAGATTCAACAGCGGTCACTTTAACATCTTTAAATTCAAAACTTTCTCCTGGTTTGATGATGATGATGCGTTCTTCTGGAACACCCCATTTTTTCCAAATTTCCCCACATTCATAAGGTCCCACAAATTTAACGTGGTCAAGTTTTGGATTGTTTACAATGGCAGCAGCGGTATTGATATCAATATGGTCGCTATGGAAGTGAGAGACGAGGTAGTAATCCAATTCATTAATGGCAAATGGGTCAATAACCATTGGTTGCACGCGCAAGTTCGGTTGTAACTTACGAACCCCCGCCATATTTGCCATTTGATGTCCCCAAACCATATCTTTGACTTTCTTGGTTGATTTTCCTCGATTTGACCAGAGGTCCATAACAATATTTGCACCTCCTGGTGTCTTAATCCAAACACCACAATTACCTAACCACCACATAGCAAAATTATTTTCAGGAACGACTTCTTCTTCAATTTCTTCGTTGAGCCAAGTTCCCCATTCAGGAAAAGTATTTAAAATCCATGATTCACGTGTGATGTCTTTAACATTAGCCATTTTGCTTTCCTCCTATTTGTGTTGTTACGTTATTCATTTACAATAACAGTATAGTCTAGAAAGCGATTCCAAAAAAGACCAAGTATTACACGATGATGTGTTCATTTTTGGGCTGAAAGTTCCAACATCCAACGACAACAAAAAGCTCATTACATAAAAATGTAATAAGCTTCCATTTTCCTCAATTTAAGCTAGTGTCGATAAATTCTTGGCGAATGATTTTTTCGATTTGGTTTTTTAAGCCATAGCGTTCATTGCAATCTGGAACGTAAATTTTAAGCAGTTTGTCTAGCTGTTGGTCATAATGGCTTTCTTTTTGCCTTCCTTTTGTTCTTATGAAATGTAGCATTTTGATAATATCTTCATCCGTTAAAATGGGGTGAACAACCAACAATGGCAATGTTGTCTCAACGTTATCACTTGTTGAAATAACCATGTTTGATGTGATGATATCACTAACACTATAAAATTGTTCCAATGTGAAAATAGCATCTATTTCACAATTTTCCAGACATTTTTTACATTGGCTGACTAATAATTTCTGAATGCCCACTCCTTCATCACAAACTAATACAACATGATTTTTTTGACTATCGCTGACATCATGATTTTCTATCTCGCCACCTAAATGAATGACAAAGTAAGCAATGTCATCGTCTGTCATTTGAATTAACCAAGCTTCTTCCAAAATATAAATACAAGATTTAGTCATATTAAAAAGTTGATCATATTTTATTTTAATATCTTCTGTTAAGGGATTTTCTGATAAAATACCGTAGGTTTTGCGATAAAGCAATGCTTTACAATGCGTCAACAGTTGATTTAACAAGTCATTAGGATGTCGAAAAGAAAGATGATACTTTGTTTGTAATGTGTTCAAAAAAAGTTGCAATGTCTCTCGCATATCATCATAGTCCGTACTTTCTAAATGAAGGTCCAATGTCTTTCGGAAAGAAAGTAACAACATGGCAATCAAACCAATCTCGATACTATCTAAAGATAGATTGAATTTTTCTCGTAAATTTTTAGCGATATTAATAGCCATTTGATACTCTAAACGTTCCCAAGCTAGGCTAAAATCACGTCTTGCTCGTTCTTTTTCTTCAGCAGTAAAATCAATACTATGGTAACTCAACAAGAGATAGGGCAAAATTTTCACCATAAAATTTAAATCTTTGGGATTAAGTCTTTTGCCCAAGCGTTCTTCAATCGTTGACAATTCTGTATAAAGATAATCATTGATGTCATCAGAAAAATAGGGCATTACTTCTGGTAAATTGATAATACGTTTTCGAATAGTCGCAATAAATTTTTCATTATCCTTTGTGTAAACTCTGTAAAGCAGGCGATATAAAAACTGTATTTTAGACAAGGGGTGACATGCTAAATAGTAACCACGTGCTTTTGATACACGAAGCCTAATGTCATATTCTTCGTCTGATAATTTCTGACGAATATCGTTCAAATCGTTAAGAATAGTATTACGAGAGACATCTGTCAGTTTCATCAGTTTATCAATCGTTACTCTTTCCTTAGAAACTGCAATGTATAGTAAGCTTAATTCTAACCGTTCTTCCACACTCATCACATAAGAATAGCCGTCCAATTCTCCCATCATGATACGGCACGCTTGACGCTGTTCGTCATTGAGAAGGATTCCGATTCGTGGGTAAGGGATAATCTTCTCGATTTCCTCTGGCAAAGCATCATTGATTTTATCTAAATGATAATAAATTCTTCGACGCGACTGATTTAATACTTTAGAAATAGTCGTCACTGTCTCTGGCTCGGTCAAAGTCAGTAAGTAAGAAAGAAGATCATAACTTTTTTTATCTAACATAATAACTGTCTCCTCCACATCTATGTAAACCTATTGTATCACGAAGACTGTCAGCAATAGGATTTTTCAACATTACCTTTGAACACTCTGGTGAATTCACATCAGCCCATCACAATTCTTCCATAAATAATCAAACTAACGGATTGATGACTTTTAAAATCAAGCTTTGTCTTTCTTGTAAAAGAAAAAGAAGGGACGCAAAAATTAGTCATTCAAACTAATCATTTCACGCCGTCACTTCTATTATGAATATTGGATAAAAACATTGGTTTAGTTTAGTGTGTCAGACTTTTCTGTCCGTAATAGGCATTTTTGCCATGTTTACGGAGATAATGTTTATCTTTGAGCGCTTGTGGCACTTCTTTGACATCTGGATTGATGCCTTCTGTGTAACGTGCCATACGAGCTGCCTCTTCAAGAACGACAGCGTTATAAACAGCTGCTTGTTCGTCCTTTCCCCAAGCAAATGGTCCATGATTACGGACAGTAACCCCTGCAACAGCCATTGGGTCAAGGGAGCGTTTTTGGAATTCTTCAATAATCACTTTCCCAGTTTCTTTTTCATAAGCACCATTGATTTCTTCTGGAGTAAGGGCACGCGCACACGGAATAGCGCCATAAAATGTATCTGCATGTGTGGTCCCATAACAAGGAATATCTCGCCCTGCTTGCGCCCAAGCGACTCCTTCCGTTGAGTGGGTATGAACAATCCCACCAACTTCTGCAAATGCTTTGTACAGCTCCACATGCGTTGGTAAATCAGATGACGGGTTCAAATCGCCCTCAACCACATTTCCCTCTAAGTCTGACACAACCATATTTTCTGGAGATAATTCTTCGTAGGGCACTCCTGAAGGTTTGATAACAATCAATCCTTTTTCACGGTCAATAGCTGACACATTTCCCCATGTAAATTTGACCAAACCATGCACTGGTAAATCCATATTAGCTTTATAAACACGTTGACGTAATTCAGGAACTAACATTAACGTAACCCCGCTTTCTCAATTTTTGGTAATAAAAAGTCTTTTGCGACTTGGATAGCTTGTTTTGTTTCCTCAACTGTCGCACAATTTTCCGACCACATTTCAATCAAAAATGGACCGTTATAGTTTGTTTTCTTGAGAGTAGCAAACATAGCCTCCCAATCAACACAGCCATCCCCAAATGGGACATCACGAAACTGCCCTTTGGATTTTTCAGTGACAGCATAAGTATCTTTTAAATGCAAGGCAGCAATGGACTTATGACCATTGTAGAATTCACTCCAAAGGTCATTATGCCAAGCCGATACATTACCAGTATCTGGATAAACAAAAAGATAAGGCGAATCAATTTCCTTTTCCACAGCCAAGTATTTTTCAATAGAATTAATAAAAGGGTCATCCATAATTTCAATCGCCAGAATAACTTGAGCTTCTTCAGCCCAATCACAAGCTTTCCTGAGATTTTTAATAAAACGAGCGCGTGTTTCTGGGGATTTTTCTTCATAATAAACATCATACCCCGCCAATTGAATAGTACGGACACCAAGGTCTTGCGCTAATTCAATACATTTTTTCATCATTTCAAGCGATGTTGCTTCAGTTTTAGGGTCATTAGACCCAAGAGGATAACGGCGATGTCCCGAAAAGCAAATACTTGGAATCCGAATACCTGTTTCGTAAATAGCTTGAACAACGTCCAAACGCTCTTTTTTTGTCCAATCCAGACGTGTCAAACGGCTATCCGATTCATCTACCGACATTTCAACAAAATCAAAGCCGAGTTCTTTTGCAAACGCTAGACGTTCTCTCCATGTAAAATTCTTAGGAGTCGCCTTTTCATAAATACCAATTGGACGCGTCATAACCTACCCCCAAATACGTTTGATTTCATTTTTAAAATCACGCGCTGCCGCAGCTGGGTCTGCTGCTTCTGTAATACCGCGCCCTGCAATAAAAGTGAAGACATCTACACCAGCAAAGAGTTTGAGTGTGTCAACACTAAGACCGCCAGTCACAGATACACGAAAGCCCATATCAATAAGCTTTTTAACTTTATTCAAATCCTTTTCACCCCAAGTTTCACCAGCAAGGAGCGCATCACGCGATTGGTGATAAATAACTTGTGAAATCCCCGCATCAAGCCATTGTTGTGCTTGCTCGTAAGTCCAATCGCCATAAAGTTCAACTTGAATCTCACCACGTTCACCACGCACTTCTTCAATGGCCTTACGCGCAGCTTTCATGGTTGGAATGGTAGCACAGCAAATACAAGTCATCCAGTCTGCTCCGCGTACAGCATTATTTTTAGCGACTGTTCCACCAGCGTCTGCACATTTAGTATCCGCCACAATCCATTTATCTGGAAAAAGATTACGAAGCACTTCGACTAACTCGCTGCCGACTTGCAAAAGACATACTGTCCCAGCCTCAATAATGTCAACTTCATTGCCAACCGAAACGGCAGCTGCAATAGCTCCTTTCAAATCAGAATGGTCAAGAGCAACTTGTAAATTTGGTAATTGTTTTGTCATCATATTTCCTTTCTCTTCATTGCTAGTTTTAAAAATGTGATATTAACTCTCTAAATCCAAGCCTTCCAAATACGGACTGTCCTTTGATTCATCAATCATAGCCAAAACTTCTTCTTTGGTCTGACAAGATTGTAGGCGTTCTACCGAATTTTCTAACTCAAAAAGCGCAATAATCTGCGGAATAGCTACCGAAGTATGGATTTTTGAACTCGTAGCTGCCAAGGCAAGGAGTACAGAAACTTCTTTACCGTCTTGAAATTTAACAGGATGAGTCAATGTGATTAACGAAAAGGCATCACGTTGTACACCAGCTTCTGGACGCGCATGAGGCATCGCCATACCTGGCATCAAAATATAATACGGACCATACTGAGCCGTGGATGCGATAATAGCATCATAATATTCTGCCTTAACTGCGCCACTTTCAACCAGAGGTTCAACAGCTAACTTAACCGCCTCTTTCCAATCTGACGCTGTCACCCCTAGCCGAATAGAATCATTATCAATCAAAGCTTGTTTTAAATTCATAAACTGCTTCCTTTCATACTTATCAAAAATCGTGGGTGTTTTCGTTTGTCTGAAAACACCCATGTCAAGAACTTATATTCATAGATGACATTCTATCTAGAAAGTTGCTTTTCCGTTACTAGTCGTTAAAGTTTTTTTAAAAGACATCTAGTATTCCTGCAAAATTCTCCCTAGATTGGTGAAAATCATCTGTCACCTGAAAATACCACCTTCATGAATACAGGTTCTAAATTATTTTAAAGCTGCTTCCAATTTTGTTTTTATTTCATTATCGTCCATCAAATTATCAAGACCAATCAATTTACCATCAGTACGACCGTCTAATTCATGAATCAAGTGATTTGAAGCGACTACAATGTCATAATTGGCTGCCAAGCCTTTAGCTTCTCCGACCGAACAAGAAGCTGATTCGATATTACTAACACCAAGTTGACGAAGTGCATTTTCAACTTTCATTTTGATAACCATAGATGAGCCCATACCATTACCGCACGCTGTAAGAACTTTAACCATTTTATTTTCCTCCGTTTGAATTCTTTTATACTTTATAGAAAAGCATTATAAATAGCATTTACTTTTTAAACTGTTACTCTTCAGACTGAACTTGACCAGCATAGTAAGCTTCCTTGTCTTTTGCTCTTGCAAACTGAATTTGAGGGATTGCAAGCAAGAAGAGGCAGACAATAACATAACCAATCGCGCCAGCATATTTGAAAAGATAAGCAAATGGAACCCATGGAATTTCAAAGTCAATATTGCCATGGTAACCACCATATGCACCGAGATTAAGAAGTGATACCGCAACGGCGCCAAGTGCCACTTGAATAACCCCAGATAGGAAAGAAAGGACAACCGCAGCTTTCCAACCACCACGTTTATCAGCGTAAACAGCGATAGCCGCATTATCAAAAAATACTGCACAAAACCTGTGATAATCAGAACTGGATTTTTGAAAATAATCAATAAGAGAATGGTAATCAACTGTCCAATAAGACCTGTCGCAAAACCAAACAGTACCGCTGAAGGTGAACCGAAGCCAAATGATGCTGCAACATCGACCGCTGGGAATGAACCAGGAAGAAGCTTACTTGAAATTCCTTGGAAGGCATTCGTCAATTCAGCAACGAACATACGTACACCCTGCATCAAGATGAAAAGATAAACTGAGAAAGTGAACGATGTCTCAATCACATACATAAAGAACGATTGACTTGCAGGATTATAAACCGTACCAGATGTGATAACGTCTGCATTTGACATGATATCTGGTCCCAAAATATAGAGAATGGCACCAAAGAATACCAACATTAATGTCGCAGAAGCGACAACAGTATCATGGAAAATATTCAAGAAAGTTGGTAATTTGAGATTATCAAGATTTTCTTCTTTTTTCCCAATTTTCGGAGCAATCTTATCAACAAACCAAATTGCAAATTGTTGTTGGTGTCCAATAGCGAATCCGCCACCACCAGTCAAACGTTGTGTTGGCTCAACAGTCATATTTGAACTAACAGCCCAATAAAGTCCACAAACAATACCTACTGCCAACGTTCCCCAAAATTGATTGCGGAAGCTTGGAATCAATAGAATAATCATCAAAGTAACCGTTGCTGCTTGCTGAACCATGATATGACCAGTGATAAACAACGTACGCACCTTTGTAATCTTACGAAACGCCACCAAGAAGATATTTAGGAAAAAACCAATCAACAAAGCCGTTGTTGCTGTCCCAACGAATTTAGGGAAATTATCCATAATATAATTATTAGCCGCCGTCAAACCAAAATAAGGGTCAATAACAGCCGCACCAATATTAAAACGATAATTCAACGCCGCAAGAATTGGACGGAATGTGCTAACAAGTCCCGCAGAAGCTACATTTAAAATCATGTAACCTACTGTTGCCTTGACAAAACCAGCAAACACATCATACCAAGGTTTCTTCAAAAGAATGTATCCGATTAAAACCAAGATACCTACAAAGAACGCTGGTTTCTGCAAAATATTTTGTGAAAACCAGTTAAGAATTGATAATAGGAAATCCATGAGATTACTCCTTTTCTATATTAGTTTTGTAATTTCTTTATGTTTATTATAGAAAATGTAAGCGCAAACAAAAAGAGCAAAAAAAACACAAGGAAGTGTGCAAAAATGTACTGAACTTTTTGAAACACTCCCTTGAATTCTATTACTACTAAAAATGACAAAAAGAAAAAAGCTGAGACTAACGCCCAGCTTCGTTTACTTAATGGATAGCTATCATTACAAAAATTTATTTCTTCAAATTATCACGCCATGTGGCTGGTTTGAATTCGTCAATGATTGGAAGCAAACGTTTATCCACATCAATTTGCAAAACAGAGTTAAAGTTGTTAGTCGCAATCATTTGACCAGCAAAGCCGACGATAACGACGATTTCTTTATCGTCAAAGAATGTTCTCAGTTTTTCAAAGAGTTCATCAGACACGGCAGTTGGGTCTTTAACGATAGAACGTCCTAATTCTGTCAAAACTTCTTCACGTTCATCATAATTCAAATTTGCTGGGTCAAGACCAAGCCCTTTCACATCACTAATGAAAAAGAGTGAGCAAAGTTGACATGAGTTCGTTGTTGAAATTGCGTGAGCATAGAGAATGGCATCTTTCTCACCAACGACTTCTACCAAACGTTGCCATGATGTGTACCAACCCATGTAAGCATCGTATGTCGCAGCGTCATTTAAAAGCCCTTTTTTTCATATTTGTCACAGCGTTGCGACCCGCCAATTCATCGTAACGTTCTTTTTCTGCTCCTGTTGCTTCTTCAAGTTCTACCAATTTAATTCTTGCCATTTTTAATCTCCTTTTATACTTATTTTTTAAAGTGCAAGTTTCAAAATTTCTTGTATGCTATCAGCATCAAGCAATTCATAATGCCCAACGCTTCCATTTCTGGTTGCACGTTTTGCCATAATCTCAAAATCTTTATCGTCAATTTCCAATTCTGTCAAAGTCGTTTTTAGCTCTAACGATTTGAAGAATGCTTCTAATTTCTCCGCAAGGATAATCGCTCTTTCTTTTTCATCATAATCATGCGCATCTACACCAAACACGCGACTAGCAAGCAAAGCAGGACGCCAAGGCTTTCTTTCTGCCACATAACGAATCCAAGCTAGTAACACAACCGCCATTCCCTCGCCGTGGACGATATGATATTGTGCTGACAACTCATGCTCAATCCGATGTGACCCCCAGTCAGCGCTACGACCAGCATCTAAAAAGTTGTTGTGAGCCACACTAGCCAACCATTGAATTTCAGCACGCGCATTAATATCACTCAAATCATCAAGCAGACGGTCAGCATTTAACAACAATGCTCGAATGCCTCCCTCAATAAGATAGTCAGTGACATCAGAATGCTGTGTATCGGAAAAATAACGTTCCAAAAGGTGGGCTAAAACATCCGCAATCCCAACTGCTGTTTGATAAAGCGGCAAACCAGCGGTGTATTTAGGATTCATAATGGCAAATTTTGGAATAATACGGTCATCTTCAAAACCAAGCTTCCATTCCCCATTTGAAATAATAGAAGCATTTGACGTTTCAGAACCACTTGACGCCGTTGTGGCGATAACACCGATATTTAATACCTCTTTTGGCAAAATGCCTTTGTCAAAGAAATCCCAAACATCTCCGTCGTACGGTATCCCAAGTGCCACAGCTTTTGCGGTATCAATCGAACTTCCGCCACCAACTGCCAAAACAAAGTCAACCTTGTCTTTTTTGCCTTGCTCAACCAATTGTCGAACCAAATCAACCTCTGGATTGGGTACCACATTGCCGTTTTCACTAAAAGCAATACCTAATTCTTTGACAGCTTTTTCAATGACAGCATAAATTCCCAAATCTTTGATAAAATCGCCACTATAAACAAGCAAAAGTGAGCTCACCTTATTTTCTTTAAGCAAAGCGGTTAATTGTTGCTCACTATCTTCTCCAAATACGATTTTTGCTGGATTATAATACTCAAATCCAATCATCCCTTACTCCTTTATTACTTAGTCCAAAGGCACTACTGCACCGTCATAAGTTTCCTCAATAAATGATTTAATCTCTGAACTTTGAAGCACTTCAACCAATGTTTTCAACGCCTCGTCGTCTTTCTTATCTGGTGATGTTGCAATGATATTAGCATACGTTTTTGCTGCTAGACCATCGTTAGCTTCCACCGCCAAAGCATCACTAACTTTCAAACCACCTTCAATTGCATAGTTTCCGTTGATAACGGCAATATCCACATCTGGCAGAGCAGATACTAACTGTTCTGGCGCCAATTCTTTAAATTGGATATTTTTTGGATTATCGGTAATATCTTCTACCGTTGCATTTACGCCAGCATCGTCATTTAAGGTAATAATTCCCTCTTGTGCAAGCAAGAGTAGCGCACGCGCTTCATTTGTTACATTATTCGGAACAGCAACCAAAGCTCCGTCTGGAAGTGATGATAATTTCGTTACACGACCAGCATAGATTCCAAAAGGTTCATAGTGAATAGCACCAACGGATACCAAATCAGAGTCATTTTCTTTATTAAATTGTTCTAAATAAGGAACGTGTTGGAAATAATTGGCATCCAAACTGCCCTCGATAACTCCCGTATTTGGGGTAATCGAATCCTCAAGTTTCACAATTTCTAAAGTAATACCTTTTTTCGCCAAAATTGGTTTTGCTTCTTCGAGAATTTCAGCGTGCGGTGTAATATTTGCCCCCACCTTAATCACGGTATTGCTATCTGATGTACTGCTTGAAGTGGCAGCTTGACTAGCTCCACAACCAGTCAAAATAGTTGCCACAAAGCCTGTAACGATTAACGATAATACTTTCTTTTTCATAATCTGTCTCCTTTTCTTTTCACTAATCCATTTTCATAAAATGACAACTTTCTTTTCACATTTTCAAATTTCTTTTACGATTTTCGTTTTTTCTTAGCAATCAGGTTACCAACTTCCTGAATAATCATCACCATGATGACAAGTAAAGCCACCGTTGACCAAAGGACATCCTTTTGATAACGATAGTAGCCATATTGCAGAGCGATTGCGCCTAAACCGCCTCCGCCAATGACCCCTGCCATTGCAGAATAACCAAGCACAGTAGCAACATTTATCGCAGCCCCCTGCAAAAGTGACGGCGTTGCTTCTGGCAAAATAAAATGTAAGATAATGTAAAACGGTGACGCTCCCATTGCCGTTGCAGCTTCGATAATCCCTGGTTGAACCTCGCACAATGACGCCTCAACCATGCGTGCCACAATTGGAACCGTCCCAATGGTCAAGGGAACAATAGAAGCGATAGTTCCTATGGAAGACCCTGTCACCAATCTTGTAAAGGGGATAAGAAGAACCAATAAAATCAAAAACGGCAAAGACCGTAAAATATTAACAATAACTCCCAATACAAGATTGATAATGCGATTTTCTAAAAGTCTCCCTCGAGCCGTTGCGTATAAAATAATCCCAAGTGGCAACCCAATCAGATAAGCGATTAAAGCTGAAAAGAAAGTCATTTCAAGTGTTTCTAATATTCCGACTTGAATTGCTTCTATGATATATTGACTCATTCTCTAACCACCTCCGATAAGCTAAGCCCATTTTTCTTTAGGAAATCAATAATAACCTCTTGGTCATCCACTTCTGGCGGAAGCTCCAGCACCATTTGACCATAGCCAATGCCACCAACACTCTTTGTATTTGCGCTAAGGATATTGACTTTCTTACCTGTCGTTTCAACAAGATTTGCAATAAAAGGCTCACTAGCAACTAAACCGTCAAAAACAATACGAACAAGCCGACCATTCGGATTTGAAGGGTCAAATGGATTCGTTGGAAAAACTAATTTTCTAGCCGCTTTTGATTGCGGAGCACGGAAAACTTCTTTTACCTCTCCAATCTCAGCAAGCTTACCATTGTCAATGATTGCCACACGATCACAAATTTTCTCAACCACGGACATCTCATGGGTAATGATAACAATCGTTAATTTTCTTTTTTCATTAATCTCTTTTAAAAGCTCTAGAATTTCTCCTGTGATTTTAGGATCCAAAGCGCTAGTCGCCTCATCACACAAGAGCACTTTGGGGTCGGCAGCAAGTGCACGCGCAATCGCCACTCTCTGCTTTTGCCCACCAGATAAACGTGCAGGGTAAGTATTTTTCTTATCCGATAAGCCGACAATCGCTAGCATTTCTTCAGCTATTTCTCTACGTTTTACCTTATCCACCCCAGCAATTCGCAAAGGCTGTTCGACATTTTGAATTACCGTTCTTTGTTGCAAAAGATTGAAACTTTGAAAAATCATCGAAATCGAATGTCTAACGTTTCGAAGTTCCCCTGTTTTCAAGCTTGCCAAATCATTCCCATAAAATTTGACCGTGCCAGCTGAAACTTCTTCCAAGCGATTTAAAGTTCTCACCAATGTTGACTTTCCAGCACCACTCATCCCAATAATGCCAAAAATTTCTCCCTCACGGATTGACAAACTAACATCTTCTAGAGCGACAAATTCTTTGCCATCATTTTTGTATGTCTTTGATATGTTTTCCAACTCAAATACATTTTTTACCAACGAATCACCTCGTCATTCCTAATTACTTCTACTTCATATAACTCGCAACATTATCTTATAATGTCATCTTTTCACTTCATGACATCAATAATCATTTCAAAAATCTCCTAAAAACATTTATAACTCCTTTTGACCACTAAATGTCATTAATGGTCAGCAGCGCATCACCTCCATCCATAAAAAACGACCAACATAAGCCTCAAACCTGTTTTTTTCAAGTATCAGGCTTATAAATAGCACCATTAAAATAAGTTCTTTTACTTCTCATAAGTATATCCTTTTCTATTTTTTAGGTACGAAAAAAGGAGCTTCATTTGATGAAGCCCCAGGCAACTGACTACACATAATCTTTAAAGCGAAGACTATACTGTATCGGGACGTACAGACACGCAATCGAACGCCCCAGTCAGATAATATGCCTGGGAATTTTGCATTCGACAACACATGACAGTTTGTTTAGCAATAGTGATGTTTAGCATGTCTGAATCCTCCTCTAAAAATTTTTCTGAAATAATTGAAATTATAATAACACCATTCACCTACTATGTCAATAGTTTTTTAGAAAAATTTTAAATTTTCTGTTTATTATCATATTTTCAGTGCTTTTCAGAATCAAAAATCCGCAACTTTTCAACACCATTCTACCAATTAGCACTTCCCTTTGTTCACAAATTATCTAAAAATATTAATCTTTAATAAACAAAATTACCCTATTTTTTAAAATGGCTTGATTTGGCAACATTTCCTAAGGTATAATAAGCCATATTAGAAAGGTGGTTCGCATGATATCAACAAGAGGACGTTACGCCATTCGAGTGATGATTGACCTCGTCGAAAATAATAATGGGCACTATATTCCGCTAAAAGACATTGCCCAAAGACAAGGAATTTCCAAAAAATACCTCGAAATTATTGTTAAAGAAATGGTGGCAGGTGAGCTGCTTATTGGAGCTAGTGGGAGAGGTGGCGGTTACAAGCTTCGTCGAAAACCCGAAGAATATACCGTTGGAGAAATTCTTGACCTCATGGAAGGCACTCTTTCGTCCGTTGCTTGCTTGGCTGACAAATCCTTTGATTGTCCCAGAAAAGATAAATGCAAAACACTTCCCATGTGGACAGAATATGACAATCTGGTTCATGACTTCTTCTACGGCAAAACTATCCTCGACCTTGTCAATAATTAACCATAACCAAGTCTCCTGATTTATCCTTAGGAGACTTTTTTACATCAAAAAACCACCGAAACCGAAGTTCCGATGGTATTAGAAAATATAAATATGAAAAGAAAAGTTTAGGAGTAATGTTAGTATAGTGAGAACAACTTAAACTATCCTAAATTTTCTCGATAAGCGTCTTTTTCTTAAATATTTGCCCAAACAGACTCAAGAATATTTGTTTGGTCGCGGTCTGGTCCAACTGAGAATGTTGAAATACGAACACCAACAAGTTCACCAACACGACGAACGTAGTTACGAGCATTTTCTGGAAGCTCGTCAAGGCTACGGCAACCTGTGATATCTTCTGACCAACCTGGTAATTCTTCATAGATTGGTTTACAACGTTTCAATTGTTCAAGACTTGCTGGGTAATGGTCAATGCGTTCACCGTCAAGGTCGTATGCCACACAGATTTTGACAGTATCAAGACCTGAAAGAACGTCAATTGAGTTAAGTGACAAGTTTGTGATACCAGATACACGGCGGCTATGGCGCATTACAACTGAGTCAAACCAACCAACACGACGTGGACGTCCAGTTGTTGTCCCATATTCGTGACCAACTTCACGGATACGGTCGCCAACTTCGTCTAAAAGTTCAGTTGGGAATGGTCCGTCACCAACACGGCTTGTGTAGGCTTTACATACACCGACAACTTTGTTGATTTTACTTGGACCAACACCAGAACCGATTGTTACACCACCAGCGACTGGGTTAGATGATGTTACAAATGGGTATGTCCCTTGGTCAATATCAAGCATGACACCTTGTGCACCTTCGAAAAGGACACGTTTCCCAGCGTCAAGAGCATCGTTCAAGATAACTGATGTATCTGTAACGTAATCTTTGATTTGTTGACCATATTCATAGTATTCTTCGAAAATGTCTTCAAATTTGATTGGTTCGCATTCGTACATTTTTTCGAAGAGACGATTTTTTTCTTCCAAATTCACGCGCAAGCGTTCTGCAAAGATTTCTTTGTCCAAAAGGTCAGCAATTCGGATACCGACACGTGCTGCTTTATCCATATAAGCAGGTCCGATTCCTTTATTTGTTGTCCCAATTTTATTATCACCCTTAGAAGACTCTTGCAAACGATCAAGTTTAATGTGATATGGCAAAATAACGTGTGCACGGTCAGAAATACGAAGGCTATCTGTCGTAATTCCCTCATCATGCAAGTATTTCAATTCAGTTACCAATGATTTTGGATTGACAACCACACCATTTCCGATAACAGAGATTTTCTCTGGGAAGAAAATACCTGACGGAATCAAATGCAACTTAAATTTCTTACCGTCAATAACGATAGTGTGACCTGCATTGTCTCCACCTTGATAACGTGCAATCACTTCAGCATCTTGAGACAAGAAGTCTGTGATTTTACCTTTTCCTTCATCACCCCATTGGGTACCAACAACTACTACTGATGTCATATTCTGTTCGATATGGATACTAACATTTGTACAGCGAGCAAATAAAAACGATACTAGCTAAGATGAAGCGTCACGTATCTATCTCCAAGCTATAAAATTGTATCTTCATCCTTTCTTGTACAACATGGCAGGAATCTCACCTGCGAGTTTGTCTTACAATTTATTATATGAAATTTCTGACTTTTTTTCAATATTTGATGACAAAATATTATTTTTCCCGAACATTTTTTTGATTTTTTAACAAAAATAGCTTTAAACACACACTTTTTCGACCTTCCGTTAAAAATTCATCCAGCAATCCTTTCCCACAAATGCAACAGTTACTTTATTTCCTGAAAAAATGCCTGAAAATTCTGGCAAAACGTGTCAAAAATCTTGCTTTTTTAGCAACTTTTCCCTAGAATAGTTTTACATTTATGAAAAACGACCGACTATTTTTTTATTTTGACAAGATATTTATCACTAAAGAACTGTTAGATTTAATGAGGAGATTGCCATGAAATTGAATGGATTATTACAAAAATCATCCGCGACTCTCCCTATCCTTCAAGCAACTTTTGGCTTAGAAAGAGAGAGTCTTCGCATTAGTAAAACAAATCACAGAGTTGCCCAAACTGAGCACCCTAAAAGTTTGGGGAGTCGCTCATTTCACCCTTACATTCAGACGGATTACAGCGAGCCACAGGTGGAGTTAATCACTCCGATTGCCAACTCTACCAGCGAAGCCCTACGTTTTCTTGGGGCTATCACAGATGTCATTGGGCGCTCAATCAACAAAGATGAGTACCTTTGGCCTTTGTCAATGCCACCAAAACTATCGGCAGATGAGATTGCTATTGCCGGTCTAGAAGATGACTGGGAACGCCAATACCGCGACCATTTAGCAAAAGTGTATGGCAAGATGCTTCAATCCATGTCTGGAATCCATTACAACATGGAGCTTGGGGCTGACCTTGTGACTGCTCTTTTTGAAGAAAGTGACTATACCTCTCTAATCGCCTTTAAAAACGACCTCTACCTCAAATTAGCTCAAAACTTCCTACGTTTTCGTTGGTTATTGACTTATTTGTATGGGGCTTCGCCAATAGCAGAGCAGGGATTTCTTGACAAACCACTTGATAAGCCTGTTCGATCACTCCGCAATAGTCACCTTGGCTATGTTAATCATGACGACATTCAAGTATCCTACCAAAGCCTTGAACGTTATATTTCTGACATTGAACATTATGTCAATTCTGGTCAACTCATTGCTGAAAAAGAATTTTACTCAGCTGTCCGACTTCGTGGCAGCAAACACAATCGCGATTATTTGGAAAAAGGCATTACGTACCTTGAGTTTCGTTGTTTTGATATCAATCCTTTTGACAATCGCGGTATCACCCAAGAGACACTTGATACGGTGCACCTTTTCGCCTTGGCACTTCTTTGGTTAGATGATAGCTTTACTATTGACCAAGATATTGCTGACGCAAAAGCGCTTAATGACCGCATCGCTCTTAGCCACCCACTTGAGAAATTGCCACAAGAAGCACCTGCTGACCTTATCCTTTCTGCCATGCAAGCAGTCGTTGAACACTTTGATTTGCCAGAGCATTATCACACCCTACTCGAAAATGTCAAAGCACAGATTGAACGCCCTAAATTGACCATTGGTGGACGTTTAGTGACAGAAATTGACCACCTCTCTTTGGAAACATTTGGGCAAGAAAAAGGACAAGCCTATCACGACTATGCTTGGCACGCTCATTACGCCCTCAAAGGCTATGAGAATCTGGAACTTTCCACTCAATTATTGCTTTTTGATGCCATTCAAAAAGGAGTAAACGTTAATATTCTTGATGAAAATGACCAGTTTCTCAAACTTTGGCATGGTGACCATGTTGAATACGTCAAAAATGCCAATATGACTGCCAAAGATAATTACATTACACCACTTGTCATGGAAAATAAAGTAGTCACGAAGAAATTACTAGCACAAGCAGGCTTCCCAGTCCCAGCTGGACAAGAATTCGCCGACAAAGATACCGCGCTCCGCTATTTTTCACAAGTCAAAGACAAGGCTATCGTTGTCAAACCAAAATCGACTAACTACGGACTAGGTATCTCAATTTTCAAAGAACCTGCTGACCTTGCTTCTTACCAAAGCGCTCTAGACATTGCCTTTGCTGAAGATGACACGATTTTAGTTGAAGAATTTATCTCTGGAACTGAATATCGCTTCTTCGTTCTTGATGGTAAATGCGAAGCGGTGCTTCTGCGAATTGCTGCTAACGTGGTTGGTGATGGTACACACACGATTGCGGAATTGGTTGACCTTAAAAATCAAAATCCACTCCGTGGCTACAATCACCGTTCACCACTTGAAATCATTGAACTAGGCGACATTGAACGCCTCATGTTAGAGCAACAAGGATACACACCAGATGACATTCTCCCTGAAGGTGTCAAGGTTGATTTACGCCGTAACTCTAACATTTCAACTGGCGGTGATTCAATTGACGTTACTGAAACCATGAACAAATCTTATCAACAACTAGCAGCTCAAATGGCTAGCGCTATCGGTGCTTGGGTTTGTGGGGTAGATTTGATTATTCCTAACGAAAATCTCAATGCTAGTAAAGAAGAGCCAAACTGCTCGTGTATCGAGCTGAATTTCAATCCAGCAATGTACATGCACACTTATTGCCACGCAGGAAAAGGGCAAGCATTGACACCAAAAATCCTAGCAAAACTCTTCCCAGAAATCTAAAAAAATTTCTGTCACACCTGTAAACAAAAAATCTGTCTCAAAGTACAGTCATTACTTGTCATCAAGCACCATTTTGCGATAAAATAAATACAAAATTAGATAGAAATGGACTGACTAACATTATGCCACGTTATGGTAGACCTCCAAGAGGTGGAAACGGTATTTTCACCGCTATTATCGGAGTTATTATTCTTATTGCTTTGCTTGAGAGCCTTTTAGAAATCATTTTACCTATTGTTCTTATTGCAGGGGTTGGGTATGGTGTTTATTATTTGGCAACCAAGCAGACACGACTTGAAAAAGTCAATACCGAACAACGTTTACAAGATTTAAAAGATAGTATTAGACTGGCTGACCGCCAAGTTAAACTTTTGGATAATTACCTTGATGAAAAAGATTACACGCAATATGTTGTCGTTGCGCGCCAGCTATTGCCCAAAATCCGCAACATCAAAACTGAAGTCACTGACTTAAAATCTAAAATGGACCTCAAAATCTCTAAACGTATCCTTCAGAAAGCAGAGAGTGTCGAGGAAGATATCTTGTTGCAACTGGAAAAATTGGACGTTTCACCAACAACACCGCAAGCTTCAGGTGAAGAAAAAGAATTGCTTCAATACGCTCCCGAGTTGACCAAGCTTTACAACAACATTCAAAAAGACCACTTAACCATTCTGGAAAAGATTGAGAATGCGGATAACAAGGAAGAATTAACCGCCCTTCACGAAGCAGACATGGAACGTTTTCGAGATATTTTAGAGGGTTATCTCAAAATCAAAAAATCGCCAAAAGATTATTACAATGCCGAGGAACGTTTGGCACAGGCCAAAACAGCTATGGAAAAATTTGACTTGGCATTAGACGAAACCTTGAGAAAACTGAACGAAAGTGATTTAAAAGACTTTGATATTAGCCTTCGTATGATGGCTGACGATGACACAAACTTATAATGTTGCCTTGCACATAAAGGAGAATTCTAATGGCTGATACTTTCAACTTTGATATTGATAAAATCGCTGAAAATGCGATTACAAAAACAGATAAAACAACTGAAATTATTGTCTCAAGCGACACCAGCTCAACAGGACAAGTCTCATTCTACGACAAATTGTCACCTGAACAACAATCAGCAATTACAGCTAAAGCACCTGCTTTGGTTGATAATTTCGTTGCTGACCAAAATGCTCTTCTTGATTTTGGAACATCAGCTGTTGAGGAAGTCAACACGACTGTCAATCGCATTTTGTCAGAGCAAAAGAAACTTGAAATTCCTCAAGTAGATGAATTGCTCAAAAACACCAACCGCGAACTAAACGGCTTTATCGCCAAATACAAAGACGCTAAACCTGCTGAGCTTGAAAAGAAACCAAATTTCTTGCAAAAACTTTTCAAACAAGGTAAAGACACTTTGCAAGAATTCTATTTTGATTCGCAAAATATTGAACAAAAAATGGATGGCATGGCTGCCGCTGTTGTCAAACAAGAAGAAACCTTAGCACGTAACATTGTCTCTGCTGAAATGCTTATTGAGGACAATAACAAATCTATCGAAAATCTTGTCGGTGTCATTGCTTTCATCGAAGCCGCTCAAACCGAAAGTGCCAACCGTGCTAGCCAATTGCAAAACGAAATTGCTACGCTTGATAGCGCAACGCCTGAATACCAAACAAAATCAGACGAATTGGCACGCATGACCGAAGTTATCAATACATTGGAACAACAACACACCGAATACCTCAGTCGCCTTTATGTCGCTTGGACAACAACGCCACAAATGCGCAACATGGTTAAAGTGTCATCAGATATGCGTCAAAAACTTGGCATGCTACGTCGCAACACCATTCCGACAATGAAATTGTCAATTGCCCAACTCGGTATTCTACAACAATCGGTCAAATCTGGCGTAACTGCTGATGCTATTGTCAATGCTAATAACGCTGCGCTTCAAATGCTTGCTGAAACAAGCAAAGAAGCCATTCCAATGCTCGAACGCACAGCACAAAGCCCAACCGTTTCAATCCAATCCGTGACCGCACTTGCTGAAAGCCTCGTCGAACAAAATAACGGCATTATTGCTGCAATCGACAACGGTCGAAAACAGCGTGCTCAACTCGAAGCAGCCGTTGTCAAATCTGCTGAGACAATCAACGATTCTGTTAAAATTCGTGACCAAAAAATCGTTGAAGCTCTCCTCAACGAAGGTAAAGAAAGCCAAGAAAAGGTCGAAAAGAAAGACGTCACACCAGAAAACGA
>Ga0129307_1001789_pt1 | contig 20532 bp, 18 predicted proteins | sample P1105metagenome_FD_94437 | JGI IMG/M metagenome (GOLD analysis project Ga0129307, IMG submission 94437) | Capybara group fecal microbial communities from Wisconsin, USA - P1105 metagenome | ecosystem: Host-associated > Mammals > Digestive system > Large intestine > Fecal | place: USA: Wisconsin... | reverse complement strand
TGGTGCCGAAGACCGGGGTCGAACCGGTACGGGTATCACTACCCACGGGATTTTAAGTCCCGGGCGTCTGCCTATTCCGCCACTTCGGCGTGTTTAAAATTATAGATAATAGAGCAATACGTGTCAAGAAACCCAGACTTTCATATATCATGTATCTTTCGTATAGGACCTGGAATAATCATCTTTTTTCGGCCCAGTTGAATATAAGGGATCACTTTGTCAAATAGCACAGCGATTACGAGAGTAATCGCAAAAGAACCAATGAACTGATCGAAATTGTATTTTATTCCAAATTCCTGAAGCAGCATAAATGATAGTCTCTGAAGAATGTATATGCTGAATACATGTCTGCCAAGGAACCCGAAAAGATAACTATTTATACGGACTTTCATGAGCAAAAGAATAAAAGAGAATAAGAATGTGAAAATCCAAAGGACATATATGAATATATTTCTTGATCTGTATGAGCTTAATAAAGCATATAAAGCGACGGAAACTCCCAATAAACAGATATATGCATACTGATGGCATTTGAGATAACGGAAAAGCTTATTCTCAATAATACAATATAGCATTCCCAAAGGCAGGATCATCATGGTGTTATATGAATAAACCCCTCTTTTTAATTTGATACAAAGGAACATATATAAGGCTATCATGATGCTGACGAATAGTATCGTTAAGACCTCCTTTTTCCCTGACAGAAAGTGTGCCAAAAACACAAATATATAGAAAAGAAGAATTGCGGTGACATACCAGTTGCTATTACCTATGGATTTCCATGAAGTGAAGGATAGCAGGATTGTCCTTAAAGGATATGCTTTATTTGTGACGAGATTGAACAGACAGAAGAGAAGAACACATATATCGAAACGAATGAGAAGGTTTAGGAATTTAACAGGGAGTCTTTTCACATAATCAGTTCCTTTGTTTCTGATAGATAACATGGTTCCATATCCCGTAAAGAAAAGGAAAGGGATGACAAGAAGCTGTCCGACATATGAATTGATGGCTTTAAATGATGTTGAAAAATAATCCGTTGCAACAGCATGCTGTGAGAAGTGACGGAAAAAAACAAAGACTACAAAAATACCCTCTATCATTCCTGAATGTTCTTTTGATATATAGTCTTCGTGAAATCCTCTGATTCGGATGTTTGAGCTGCTAACTATCAGAGCAATAAAAACCACCATTATTATAAGCATATTGATTCCTCTTTCGATTTGTCGTGATGAAAGAAACAAGATGTGACAGGAAATCATTTCTTCATTTTTTATTATATCTGAAATGAAGGATATAGAGCATAGGATATCAATGACAGTTGATTTGGTCTTTTGTGAGAATATAAGTAATTGATAAGATACTAGACTAGCTAAAAAAACCGCAGATAGTATGTTACAAATCCTTAAACACTGATATCTATAAGTTTAATATTGAGTACGTTTCTGATACTATATAGTATGCGATAAAAATAACTATAGATGGAGAATTGGTAGTATAAAACTATGTACAAAAGAAGTCTGAAAGACTGGTTCAAACACCTGGATTTTATCGTAATTGACATAGTGCTCCTTCAGTTATGCTTCAACATTAGCTATTGGATACTTGTCAAATTCGCAAACATGTATAAAGTTGATTACTACAGACACAGGGCAGTGCTGCTGCTCCTTTGTCAGATTGTAGTAGCTTTTTTTGCATCCACATATAAGAACATAATCAGAAGGAAGAGGTCTGACGAATTTTTCTCAGTGATCAAGTACTCGTTAAATGTTGCCTTTATATATATGGCTACTATCCTCAGCATAGGCAGATCCTCCAGATTCTCGATATGGTTCTTTCTCCTCACTTTCGGAAGTTTTATTATTCTGGCTTTTGTTCTCCATCAGTTAAATAAGAGACGGCTGTTCAGAAAGAGTAGCGACGGAATAAACGGAGGAAAGAGATCCATTGTTCTTTTCACGTCGAGCGGGCTCGTCAAAAGAGTGCTGGGAGAACTGACCGACAATAGCACTTATCATGACTATTTCATTTCTGGAATCGTACTGTTTGATGACGGTGAAATTGATCTCAATTTAGACACGGAGATACCGGTGTTTCGTAATGGAGAAGAAGCTCTCCAGAGGATAGCAAGAGGATGGGTGGATGAGATTCTGGTTTATCAGCCGGATGATATGAGGTATCCAAAGGAAACGATAGATACTCTTATGGACATGGGCATAGTCATACACTACTCTCTTGATGCTTTCAACTCTTCTGAATGGGGAAAGATAGACATAGAAAAAGTAGGTAACTATAAAGTCCTTACCAATAGCTTAAATATGGCGCCGATCGGCCAACTGATACTGAAAAGGATTATGGATATCATCGGTTCCGTAATAGGAAGCATCTTCACTCTTCTCTTAACTTTTATAATAGGTCCGTTGATCTATTTTACAGATAAGGGACCGATTTTTTTTGTTCAGGAGAGAATAGGCAAGAACGGAAAAGTATTCAAGATGTTTAAATTCAGGACCATGTATATGGATGCCGAAGAGAGAAAGAAGGATCTCATGCAACATAACGAGTTCGGCAGCGATTTCATGTTCAAGATGGATGATGACCCCAGGATACTTGGAAGTGAGAAGAAAAACAAAAAAGGAGAGCCCAAAGGTATAGGCAATTTCCTAAGAAATACTTCTATAGACGAATTTCCACAGTTTTTTAATGTGCTCATAGGGAACATGTCCCTTGTAGGGACGAGGCCTCCTACATTGGATGAATGGAAACGTTATGATCTTCATCATAGGGCCCGCATGAGCGTTAAACCTGGCATAACAGGAATGTGGCAGGTAAGCGGAAGAAGCGACATAAAGGATTTTGAAGAGGTCGTTCGGCTCGATAAAGAGTACATAGAGAACTGGAGCATCTTCCTTGACATAAAGATTTTGATAAAAACCGTCCTAGTGGTACTGAAACACGAAGGCGCAAAGTAATATTGGAGCAGGTAAAATGAGTCAGATAGGGATATTAGGAGCAGGTACTTGGGGAATAGCTCTCTCAAGACTGCTTTACCTTAACGGAAACGACGTTACAGTATGGTCTGCTATAAAGGAAGAGATAGCAGCATATAAAAGAGAGAGAAGAAATCGCAATCTCCCGGATATGGTCATACCGGATGAGATCGTTTTTACTGATGATATAGTTTCCGTAACAGCGGATAAGGACATCTTGATCGTGGCAGTTCCCTCTATATATGTGAGAAGTACCATGAGAGAAGCTTTCAAGCATATAACCGGGAATCCGATAATAGTTAATGTTGCGAAGGGGATTGAAAAGGATTCCCTTTATCTTATTTCAGACATTATTGAAGAGGAAATGTCTTTATCCGGAAACGGAAAATGGGACCTGGTGATATTATCCGGACCGACTCATGCTGAAGAGGTATCCATGGACATGCCAACTACGATCATATCTGCGTCGTCCAGTGAAAAAGCGGCAAAAAAGATCCAGGAAGTGTTTTCAAATGACTTTTTCAGAGTATATACAAACAGCGATGTCAGAGGAATCGAGATATGCGGAGCGTTGAAAAACGTCATTGCCATAGCTGCAGGTATATCAAATGGTCTCGGGTACGGGGATAATGCAAAAGCAGCGCTTATTACAAGAGGAATGGCTGAAATAACCAGACTCGGTCTGGCTATGGGCTGCAACAAGGATACCTTTTTTGGACTGGCAGGCATAGGAGACTTGGTTGTTACAGCAACGAGCATACACAGCAGAAACAACAGGGCGGGGATGCTTCTTGGTCAGGGCTATTCTATAGAGGAAACATTAAAGAAGGTAGGAATGGTGGTCGAAGGACTTAATACTCTTCCGGCAGCCATGCAGCTGGCAGAAAAATACGGAGTTGAAATGCCAATAGTTTTTGGCGTAAATGATATAGTAAACAGGGGACTGTCTCCTCGTCAGGTTGTGAATGACCTTATGAACAGAGACAGAAAAGAAGAAAAACCATATTAATGGAATAGAGAAGGAAGATATGGCAAAGGACTGGAATCAATCATATAACAAAGAAGACAATAGCGAACTGAGAAAACTGCAGCTGACTATATTGGATATAGTTAAGCTTTTTGCAGATATCTGTGAAAAGCATGATCTCCGTTATTTTATGGTAGGAGGCACAATGCTTGGTGCTGCCCGTCATCAGGGTTTTATTCCATGGGATGATGACATAGATATGGGTATGCCAAGAGAGGATTATGAAAGATTCCTGACGATAGTCGAAGACGAATTGCCTGAGGGATATGAGTTTCTGAATTATAAGATAAATCCGGAATACAAACGTTATTTCAGCAGAATCGTAGATACGAACGTCGAGATACACAATGCTTCGAATTCCAAAGAAATAATAGAGAATGCCTGGATTGACATCTTTCCGCATGACGGAATGCCAAAAACGAAAATAGGGCAGCGTTTCCACTTTTGGCGCTTGGCCGGGTTGAGGCTTTTATATCATATGTCTTGTTTTGATGAACTTGTCAATTTGAATCGCCCCGGTAGACCGAAATATCAGCAGATGATCATCAGTTTTCTGCATAAAACGAAACTGGGACATAAGCTGAACACTATCAAACTTATGAAGAAGATAGAAAAGGGATTATGCAAATACAGCTTTGATGAAGCAGATACGGTTGTCAGTTTCTTTGGAGCATACATGTCAAGAGAGATCATCAAGAAGTCCATATTAGGAGATCTTCCATATTACTCATTTGAAGATACTAAACTCAGAGGAGTCGAGCAGTATGATGAACTTCTGACTCACCTATATGGAGATTGGAGAACTCCTCCGTCAGACACTGATAAAGACAAACACAACATAAAAGCTATAGTTTACAAAGACGAAAGAGGTGCGTAAGTGCTATCAAAGGATAATTGCGGAGAACCCATCTCAATGGAAGAGAACAGGAAGATCCTGATTGAGATGCTGGATGAGTTTGTCCGTTTTTGTAAAGAGAACGATCTCAGATATACGCTTTCCGGAGGGACGCTTCTCGGAGCGATACGGCATCATGGGTTCATTCCATGGGATGACGATATAGACGTAAACATGCCAAGGCCGGATGTTGAAAAATTATATAAGCTGTCTGGCGGACGAATTGGAAAATATCAGGTCGTTGCTCCTGGCGAGGATAGATTTACCGGGTCTTTTTATAGGCTGTATGATAACGAGACCGTAATGGAGAATTCTCTTGGTATGAAAAACGACCATCCGGTCTATAATCCCGTTTTTATCGACATTTTTCCTGTGGAAGGGCTTCCCTCTTCCGAAAAAAAGCGTAAATGGTATTATGAGAAAGCGTCACTGCTCAGAAAGATGATGCGTGTAGCTCAAAGAGATAATGTTGCTGCAAAAAACAAGAGACAGCTGATCCTAAACTATATCAGCTACTATCCCGTCAGGATATTCGGTTATAAAAGATTAGTGAGATGGTTTCAGGCATATATTCAGAAATACGATTTTGATAGTTCTGATTATGTTGGGGTCATGTCTGCATCTAAATATAAGACAGAAGAAGTTTTAGACAGGATCGGGTATGTCGATTTTATACCTGTGGAGTTTGAAGGAAAAAAATATAACGGTCCGTCAAACTATGACCGGTATCTTAGCCAGCTTTATGGAGATTATATGCAAATGCCGCCGAAAGATCAACAGAAGACACATCATACTTTTAAGGTATATAGGAGAAAACAATGAACGAAACAGTTTCTCAGATACAGGAAATAGTATTTGGGGTTTTGTGTGACATAGATGATTATTGTAGCAAGAATGAGATTCGGTACTATCTCTCGGGAGGTTCTTGTTTAGGTGCGATAAGACATCATGGATTTATCCCATGGGATGATGATGCAGATATAATGATACCCAGACCTGATTATGACAGATTTATGGTGGGGTTTGAGGAAGCCTATAGTACTAAATATGGTGTTGGATCTCTTGGCACAGATAAAGACTGGCAGATACCTTTTGGAAGGATCTGGGACAAATCCACAATTGCACGGTTTAAAAATCTGTCTCTAAAGGAGATGGGTGTTTTCGTGGACGTGTTTCCTATTGATGGTTTACCGGAGAATGTCAGGAAACAGTCAACTGTCTATAAAAAGTTAAAGGTGCTCAATGTTCTGCGTCATGCAGCTTTGAGAGTAAGGTTCAGAAACAATGAGAAGTTCAGACTTCTCAAGAGGTTTTTGCACTTGGTGTGTAAGCCTATAGGAGCTGGCTTTTTTGCAAGAGCAATGGAGAAATGTGTCATCAAGTATGATTTTGACACTTCAAAATATGTAGCTGTTAGTCTGGCGTGTCATTATGGAGCAAAAGAGACTATAGAGCAGAAAGAAATGGCAACAGGAGAGTTAGTACCTTTTGAAGGGAGACTTTTACCGGTTCCAACAGGTTATGATGTATATCTGCATAACCTATATGGTGACTATATGATCCCGCAAAGAGAATCGTCAGAGAAAGGATATACCCACCTGGAAAAATGGGACATAGATTTCGGTAATTACAAGGAGGAATAAGTATGGCAAATATTGGACTTATAATAGCAGGCGGATCAGGAAACAGAATGCACCAGGATATTCCAAAGCAGTTTCTGACTGTTAATGAAAGGCCGGTTATAGTCTATACATTGGAGGCTTTTCAGAATCACCCGGAAATAGATGCTATTGCAGTTGTGTGTATTGAGGGATGGGACCAGGTGTTATGGGCATATGCAAAACAGTTTAATATCTCAAAGCTAAAAGTAGTAGTTCCCGGAGGAAAGAACGGCCAAGACTCTATAAGGAATGGAGTATATGCTCTGGAGAAGGAGTTTGACAAAAATGACGTTGTGCTCATACATGACGCAATAAGGCCTATGGTTTCCCCAGAGATAATATCTGACTGTATCAGAGTAACAAGAGAATTTGGGAACGCAATAACGGTTATTCCTTGTGCTGAGGCCATGCTGGAAACGGTAGACGGTATTTCTTCAGTTGGGAGTTATCCTAGGGATCGGCTTAAAAGGACACAGACACCTCAGGGTTTCAAAATAGGAGATATATGTGATCTTCATAGAAGAGCTCTTGAGGCTGGAATTACTAATTCAGTGGCATCATGTACATTGAAGATAGAGATGGGAGAAAAAGTATATTTCTCACTAGGATCTGAAAAAAACATTAAGCTAACAACTGTTGAGGACATAGATATTTTCAAGGCACTCCTTGCAGCAAAAAGATCAGACTGGCTTAAGTAAGGAAGGAATTAAAAAATGTATTTATATGAGAGCGCTTTATGGAAGGAAGATGTTAGGAAAGCTATGGCTACTCTTCCCGAATTGGATGAACTTGCTGGCAAAAGCGTGCTAATTACAGGTGCCGCAGGACTCATTTGTTCTTCGGTGACGGATATCCTTTTTGAATATAATGAGTCTCATGAGAACAAGATCACCGTTATAGGAGCGGGAAGATGGCTCAAAGAGATGACAGACAGATTCGGAGAGTACTGCAATAAACCATATTTTGTATTTGCTGAGTATGATGCATCAAAGGATAACAATCATTTTGATGTAAAGGCAGACTACATCATACACGGAGCCAGCAATGCTTTTCCAAGCCTGATTGTTAAAGAACCGGTAGAAACAATGCTGAGCAATTTTACGGGACTGCTGTTCCTCCTGAATTATGCAAAGGAGAATGGAACAAAGAGAGTGCTCTATATCTCTAGCAGTGAAGTATACGGAAGAAAAGAAGGAGACGCTCCGTATAGAGAAGGAGAATATGGATTCATAGATCTTTTAAACCCCAGGAATTCATATTCTGTCGGAAAACGTGCAGCCGAAACCCTTTGTGCCAGCTATGCGCAGGAATACGGGGTGGAGTCAGTCATAGTTCGACCTGGTCATATCTATGGACCCACAGCCTCTCCTTCTGATTCGCGAATCTCTTCTGCTTTTGCTTATTCTGCTGCAAAAAAAGAGGATCTTGTCATGAAGTCAGACGGAAGTCAGTTAAGAAGTTACTGCTATTGCCTTGACTGTGCTACAGCTATGTTGAAAGTTTTGCTACGAGGCAATAATCAAAATGCATACAATATCTCTAATCCAAATTCAATTATTACTATTATGCAAATGGCAGAGATACTTGCAAGAGCAGGAGATGTAAAATTGCTAAAAGAGGATGCTACAGAAGAAGAAAAGAAGAGTTTTAATCCCATGCCCAATTCATCGCTTGACAGCGAAGGACTCGAAGGAATCGGATGGAAAGGCTCTTTTGATGCAAAAACTGGTTTAGAGCATACCGTACAAATATTGAGAGAAATTGTAGAGAGAAAATGAATAGTAAAACATACTTTTTTGAATATAAAAGAAATAGCTCAAACACTGCTGGAGAAAAAGCACCTGAAGATATGTGCGCTATAATGTCTAGTCTTGGGCTGTCCTCGTTTCAAATAGAAAGATATCCCGCTGAAAAGAATGTTGTATTCAGAAAGTTATGGTTATTGATCAAAGGGAATCAGCAATGGAGAAGACTTTATAACATATTACATAATGGAGATACAGTAATTTATCAGCATCCTATGTATGGTATAAAGATAGCTTTGTTTTGGCTTAAAAGAATAAAGAAACGGAAACAAGTCCGCTTTGTTGCGCTTATACATGATTTAGAGAGCCTTCGAGGAGGTATAAAGGGATTAATTAAGAATAATAGAGCTAGAAGACTAGGAGATACAAAGCTACTTTGCTTGTTCGATTATGTTATCTGTCATAACGAACATATGAAAGGATACCTTATTAATCAGGGATTTGAGCCAGAAAAGCTTGGAACTCTGGATATCTTTGACTATCTATGTAACAAAACCACAAAAAAAAGATCAAAAGGAAAAACTCCTTCAATATCTATAGCGGGGAACCTATCTTCATCAAAATGTAACTATATATATGATCTTTTTAATAATGGATATAATCAAGATTTGCATGTTAATCTATACGGAAACCGATTTGATGAGCAAAAGGCCAGTTGCAATATGAAATGGTATGGCTCTTTTCGTCCTGAAGAGCTTCCTAATATAGTAGAAGGGGATTTTGGACTAGTTTGGGATGGAGAATCCATTGACAGTTGCACAGGAAATACTGGGAATTATCTTCGGTATAATAATCCACATAAAACGTCACTATACATTGCAGCTGGACTTCCAGTAATAGTTTGGGAGGAGTCCGCTATTTCAGATTTTGTAAAGACAAATAATTTGGGAATTACAGTCAGTAATCTATATTACTTAGACGAAGTCATAAGCCGAATTAGTAATGAATGCTATAAAGAGATGTGCATCAATGTCGAATCAATTGGTGATAAGCTGAGAAAAGGTTATTATTTTAAAAGGGCTTTACGTAAAGCTGGTGTGGTATTTGCAGATGAATAACGATAGTAGATTGAAATCTAAAAGCATAACAATCGAAGAATTCATTTTTTATTTTGCTTTGTTTTTATATTGCGCTTATGTAATGTTGGCAAATACTGTATGGATATATGAAGCAGAAGATACTATTTTAATGATAAGAAGAGTACTTAGATACAGCATCTTTTTTTTGATTTGTTTAGATATCCTTTATATAAATGAGTATACTCCATTCCGGCTATCTATATACATAGTATTGTTTGGAATAGCTCTTTTGGAATGGAAACAGATTGATTCTTCAGGCCTCTTTTTACAATTTGGACTCATATTGTGTGCTGGTAACATAGATTTTAAAAAAATAGTTAACTATCTGATGGTACTTATATTGCTGTGGTTGGTATTCGTACATGGGCTTTGTTTTTTTGGGGTTATAGAAGATTATACATATACTCATACATTAGGATCTTACTCACAAACAGCCCATTCTCTTGGATTCAAAGCATATAACCATCTTGGGTTTATGGCAATGGCCATATCTCTTATGTTTATATATGTGAAGAAGCCGGGTTTTCTATGCTTGTTAATGTTGTTAATAGTCAACTATCTGTACTATAAAATACATACAACGAGACTTTCTCTTTTAATTGTATTTGCTGGGGCATTTTTATATGTTATATCTTTTCATCTTCGGATGATTAAGTTTTCATGGAAAGGATGGACAAAGGTGTTTACCATCCTTCCGCTGTTGATGTTTTTAATGGTGTTCTTTCTTGTGTATATGTATGACAAAGGAAAGCTTAAGATATCACTTTCATTTATGAGCACTTTAGAGTCAAGACTAAAGTATTCAGTATTTTTTTATAAAACCTATGGCATAAAGATCCTAGGGCAGCATATTGAAATGAATACCATATCGGATAAACATTATAATGGAGCCGATAATAATGTGTATTTGGATAGTGGCTATGTTTATTCACTAATAGTATATGGGCTTGTATTAACATTAATTATACTTATTATGTACACCTTGATTTCTAGACATATAATTAAAAAAGGAGATGTTGTATTAATTGTATGGTTTATAGTCATGTTAGGAGCTATAGTGGTTAATAACTTTATTCTAAACTTGATTTTTAATCCGTTGTTATTCTTATTTCCAAAAGCCATAAATTATTTTATTAGTGGTAGTAGCAACGGTATATATGAGGAAATATAAAGCAGAATGAAACAAGAGAGTATAAGGAAAAATTATATATATAGATTGCTTTATGAGATATTGGTTCTCATTACACCTTTTATAACAACTCCGTATATCTCAAGAGTTTTAGGAGCAGACAAAATTGGTATATACAGTTTTGCAGTTTCTAATGTGACATATTTTACCTTGATTGGTGCTTTAGGAACTTCTTCATATGGAGCAAAAGAAATAGCTCAACATAGAGATAATTTGAAAGAAGCGAGCAAATTATTTTGGGAGATTGAGCTAATGACTATTATTACTTCGGGTTTAGCTCTAATAGGGTGGATCATCTTTTCTAGTATAGAAAAGGATCTACGTGTTTATTATTACGCATTGATTCCCAACATTTTAGCTACTATGTTTGATATATCTTGGTATTTTACTGGATATGAGAAAGTCAAGTATCTAGTTACAAGAAACTCTATTATTAAAATTGTTGGGGTTATACTCTTGTTGGTTCTTGTTAAAAGTCAAGAAGATCTCATTCTGTATTTTGTAATTAACTCAACAACGTTATTATTAGGTAATATTTCAATGTGGGCATATCTTCCCAGGATGCTCACAAAAGTGAGTTTTAGAGACTTAGAGATAAAAAGGCATTTTAAGGAAACGCTTGTTTATTTTATACCTACTGTTGCGACGTCAGTGTACACTGTTCTTGATAAAACACTTATTGGAGTTATTACAGGAGACAATTATGAGAGTGGTTATTATGAACAAGCAACGAGGTTTATTAAAATAGTTAAAACACTTGTTTTTGTATCAGTTAATGCTGTGGTGGGGACAAGAATATCCTATCTTTTTGCAAATAAAAAATATAAGGAGATAAAAAATAGAATAGCTAATTCAATGGATTATATTCTCTTTTTGGGTATAGGCTGCGTTTATGGTATAATTGCCGTTGCAAACAGATTTGTCCCGGTTTTTTATGGGGACGGATATGATCAGGTTTCTAACTTACTTTATTATATGAGTCCACTTATTATTATCATTGGAATTAGTAATTGTTTAGGGACTCAGTATTATACCCCTAGCGGACAAAGAAAAAGAAGCGCGATAGTAATAGTTGTTGGTGCGGTGGTTAATTTGATTGCCAACCTTTTTCTAATACCTAATTATGGGACAAAGGGAGCAACAGTAGGCTCTATATTAGCAGAAGGATTGATATGTATATTGTATGTCCAAATGAGTGATGGCTACATAACATGGAAAGAGCTTTTTGAAGTCAGTTATAAGAAGGTGATAGCTGGAAGTATAATGCTTATAATAATTATGATCATAGACCATTATATTACAATAAGACCTCTCCTCATGTTGATAATAGAAATTGTATTAGGGGTTATTGTATATTGTATTGTATTATTAATTCTTAAAGATAGCATGTTAATAAAAATAAAGAAAGTGGCCATGAGAATTTTACATAGGTAAGGATTATGGAACAAGAATTAACATTTCCTGATGGTTTTTTTATGGATGAATATAGAGAAGGTTATTATGTATCCTCTAATATGAAAAAAGTCTGGGGAGTAGAATTGGATTTATTGAACCAGCTTCTTAATGTTTGTAGAGAGAATAGCATAACAATCTTTGCAAGCGGTGGAACTATGTTAGGTGCCGTAAGACATAGAGGTTTTATTCCCTGGGACAATGATATCGATATGATGATGTTTAGAGATGATTATGAAAAGCTGTCTAGAATAGCTTCAGAAGCTTTTAAACCACCATATTTTTTTCAAACGGAATATACTGATCCCGGAAGCCTACGTGGACATGCCCAACTTCGTAATAGTGAGACTTGTGGAGTATTGAAAGAGGAGTTTGGAAAATATGCGTTTAATCAGGGAATTTTTCTTGATATATTTCCTTTAGATAATGTTATCCCAGACAACTCATTATTTAAAAAACAAGCAAAGAAGGCTTTGTCACATAGAAAAAAAGCGTTTTTTTATTCAAAGTTTTCATCTCGTTATATTGAAGGAAACAAATGCATAAGGCAAACCATAAAGAGGATTATTCACTTGTTATTTGGAGATTATTGTTTAAAGAGAGAAATTGAAGAATATAGACGATTTGAAGAGTGGTGTAAGAAATATAATGATGTTAGGACAGAGATGGTGTCAACACTAAGTTTCAAGTTTGAGAACACCCAGCATTTTAAGTTTTTCAATGATTATAAAGAATTAATAGAAGTCCCATTCGAGTTCATGACGATTCCTATTGGAAAAAACTATGATCATGCATTAACAAAAAGGTATGGTAATTATAAGGAAGCAATACAAGGAAAGAATGATCATGGAGAAGTTATTTTTGATACGGAGCATTCATATAAGGAGGTGAATGGTAATGTATGATTATCTTGTGGTTGGAACAGGCCTTTTTGGAGCCGTATTTACCCATGAAGCAATATCACAAGGGAAAACAGTTCTTATGATAGATAAAAGAAATCATATTGGAGGAAACGTATATACTGAGAATATTAATGGTATAAATGTGCATAGATATGGGGCTCATATTTTTCATACAAATGATAAAATGGTTTGGGATTATTTATCTCGTTTTTGTACGTTCAATAGGTTTACGAATAGCCCGGTGGCTAATTATAAAGGAGAATTGTATTCCCTTCCATTCAACATGTATACATTTAACAAGATGTGGGGAGTTATATCACCAGATGAAGCACTTATAAAAATTGAAGAACAAAAAAAGGAGCTTTATAACAAGAAGCCTGAAAACCTAGAGGAACAAGCAATAAGCCTTGTTGGGAGGGACATTTATGAGAAGCTTATCAAGGGATATACTGAAAAACAATGGGGTAGACAGTGTATAGAACTACCTCCTTTCATAATAAATCGACTACCGGTAAGGTTTACTTTTGATAATAACTACTTTAATGCTAAATATCAGGGTATTCCTGAAGGGGGGTATACTGCCCTAATTAATAAGCTAATTGAAGGAGCAGATATACTTTTGGATACAGATTTTGTTAAGAATAGGGACAAGCTAAAACAAGTAGCAAAAAGAATAGTTTACACGGGCCCCATAGATGAGTATTATGATTACAAATTTGGGAGTTTGGAGTATAGAACTGTATCTTTTGAGATGGAAACTCTTACGACAGATAATTATCAAGGGAATGCTGTAGTAAACTATACTGACATAGAGGTTCCTTGGACAAGAATTATTGAGCATAAGTGGTTTGAGTTTGGGAAAGATATAAATGGAAACGAAATCAAAGGAACAATAATTAGTAAGGAGTACAGTACTAAATGGAAAGAGGGAATGGAACCCTATTACCCGATAAATGACAAAATTAATAATGAAAAGTTTTTAGAATATGAAAAACTTTCGAAAAAGGAATCGAATGTCACTTTTGGAGGAAGGCTTGGGACATATAGATACTTAGATATGGATCAAATAGTAATGCAAGGGTTAAGTCTTGCGAAAAAAGAATTGACAGAGTAAAGGAGGAAAAAGATGAAGAATAGGTTTTATCTTACAGATGTCATTTGGTGGTGTTTCAAGAAATGGAAAATTGGGATCTTAGTCATTTTAATTGTGGCAATAATTCTTGGAGGATATAAAGGGATTAACGAGTATACTAAGATCAATACACAAGAGAAAAAAGACAAAACGATTATCAAGTATGAAGAAGAACTCATTACATATAATGAAAATAATAGTATTCTTAATTCCAAGATAAATAGAATTGAAGAGTATCTAGAAAGAATGAATGAGGATGAAGAGAATTGTGTAATGCTTATGTTAGATCCTTATAATGTATATAAGGTCACATTAACTTATTATATTGACACAAACTATGAAATAATGCCTTCTGTTTATTATCAGAACCCAGATTATGCATCAGTTATTACTAACAGTTATGCAGCAAAAGTCAATGCTATTGATATGGATTCTATCCTTAAAGAAAATGATAATGATATGATTACTCTATCTAATCCGGTTTCGGGTAACTCTCTTAAAATGATTTATACGGAAACAGATGCTAAGAATGGAGTCTTGAATGTATTTATTACTGCAATGACGGAAGATCAAGCGTCTTTAATTACTAGTGTAATAAAAAGGACTATAGAAGATTCATATTCATATATAGTATCAGTTATGGGAGAACATGTTCTAACTATGGTTGAAGACATTACTATATTATCTGTGGATTTGGACTATAAGGATCTTCAAGATACTTTTCAAAAAAATAAGGAGACTCAATACAATAACCTTGTGAAAGCTAAAGATGAACTCTCAAAGATCACAGCACCTGAAAAACCAGATTTCTCAACGAAAAAGTTACTTAAATCGTCTCTTAAGTATGCTGTATATGGGATAGTTGTGGGAATCGTATTATTCATAGGAATTGTTTTTTTTGCAGTTCTGAGAAATAGACTTCTTTCAGTAAACGAACTGAAACTCAGATATGGAGGAGCAGTTCTGGGAACATTGATTCCTGAAGCTGTGGGAAAACAAGACAGGTTTATATACGAGAAACTTGGGTTTATTAATAGAAACAGCAACGACTACAAAAGAATAGCTCTAGCTATACAAAACACGGAGAGAGGTAAGACGGCTATCATAGGTGCGATTGATAGAGCGAAAATGGACGAATTATGTGAAAGGCTGGGCAATGGTGGCATAACAAATATTGTAGTAGCTGGAAACGTCAAAGATGATTCAAATAGTCTAGATATTTTGACAGATATTGACCAGATCATTGTTGCCGAGCAATTGTGGAATAGTAACCATTCAAGTATAGTTTATGAGACGGAGTTAATAAAACAATTGGGAAAAGAGATTATAGGATTTGTTGTTTATGCATGATATTATATGAAAAGAATACAGGAATGCGACTTTTGACAATACTCATAATAATAACGCTCGTAGTTTTCGAGCGTTATTATTATGAGTTTAGAATCAATCAAACTTCACGCTATATCCAGTAGGTTGTATGGCAATCCAAGTTGTGCCAATAGAAAGAATGATCTCCTGTCCTTTGTCATCATAGTATTTGGTGACATCGTTCTGAGTTTTTCTCTCCCATTTTCCGATGATATACTTTCCGTTTATGAAGTATTCAGCCTTGCCAGATCCCATCATATTAATGACGCGCCTGTAGTATTTTCCTGTATGTGTGGTATCCATAGGTACATACTGGATGATTATATTGTTAGTGACTACGGGTTCCTGAGATTTCTTTCCGTTGTCGTCCATCTCGATAGATTTGAACAGCTCTCCGTTCTCATATCTTGTATACAGGCCTTTCTTTGAATCATAGAAGAACTCAACATTATGCTTCTTCTGGCTCGCAAACGGTATATGGATCGAGGTTGCTTCCACATTCGATGTGGACGGTGTATCGGAGTGTTTCCAGAAATACGTTCTTGTGGATGTGAAGTCAGGATACTGTTCCTTGACGTACGTCAGATCCGAGTAAACGTTATGAGGAGCTTTTCTAGAATTGTCCCTCCAATAGAAGGAATTGTATTTGCCTTTTAGTCCGTCGATCCTGACCCTGATCCAGTTATATTTAGCATTGTATACAGAGATGGATTCGTCTTCCCTTGCTCCGCCAAAATGCTCATATATGCAGTCCCATTCTTTCTGAGTATAGAGGAAATAATAACGGGCAGATCTTACGGGGCCGACTTCTTTTGGTCTGTAGTCATTGAATATGCAGAGGAACCTTGTAATGGTGGATTCCACAGGGAACTCATAGATGATATCTGCTTTATTAAGCCCTGTCTGTGGTCTGGCTCCAGATGCATTCTCTATGGTGACCATGATCGGATAAAACTCCTGTTCTTTCTCATAGCCTATTCCAGTAGTGGGTGAGACTGATTTATAAATAGGTTCTACAGGCTCAGAAGACGGAATCGCTGAAGATTCTATGGGTTCTGAAGAAGACAAAACGACTTCAGAACTGCTTTGGACGGATGGCTCGGGGATAGCTGATGACTCTTTAGATGTTTTTGAGCATCCGATAGAAAGAATCATTATGACTAAAATTAAAAGTGAAAGGAAGGCTGTTCTTTTCTTCATAATCATACCTCCTGATTACATAATCTCATTTTAGAGTAACTTCAGCATAGAGTCAATTTAATATATTTAAAGGGTAAACGTTAAGTTTATCGGGATAAAGGTGTTTTAAAGAATTATAAACTTGATTCCGTTTTATTTGCGGCAGGGGGAAAATGTGATAAACTCTTATAGTTGAATATAGCGCAAGAAGGACATTTTTATGGCAAACAAAGAACTCAAGGCAGTTGCGAAGCAGAAGAAGGCCACCCAGAGAAAGAGACAGCAGAGATGGACAAAGTTCAAGAATCTGCTTTGGATCGTGATCCCATGTCTCATAGTTATCGGTATCATCGGTGCGATCTATTATGGTGAGGTATCCAACAAGATAGATCACAGTGCAGGACTGACAAACGACGGAAAGATAGAAGGGGTCAATGTTCAGGATTACATTAAGCTGGCAGATTACAGCGGACTCAAGGCAAAGAAGAGTGAACTAGTGAACGATACGCTCATAGATGAGAAGATCCAGGAAACTCTGAATGAGAACAAGGTCATCAATGCAAAGAGTACTGCTGAGATAAAAGACGGAGATAAAGTTTCCATCAACTACAAGGGGACTCTTGACGGGGAAGCTTTCGAAGGAGGTTCTGCAGACAACTATGATCTGGAGATCGGAAGCGGGACGTTCGTAGGCAATTTCGAAGAGCAGCTCATAGGCCACAAGGCGGGAGAGACATTCAAGATTGAGGTCAAATTTCCGGACAATTACAAGAACAATCCTGATCTTGCCGGAAAAGATACTGTTTTCGAAGTTACCATAAACGGAATATATGAGGCTCCCGAACTTACGGATGAATATGTAGCCGCAAATTTCTCTGATCATGCTACCACCGTGGAAGAATACAGGAAATATGTCGGAGATTCTTTATATGAAGATAATCTGATGAAATATGCTGAAGATTATATGACTGACAACTCCACTTTTGCCGATCTTCCGAAGAACTATGTGAAGAAGCTCAGGCATCTCTATGATCTCTCGGTGAAGAAGGAATATGAGTATTATGATACATACTATTACCAGTATACAGGGACCCATATGTGGAAAGACATGTATGATTATACAGGAATGACCAAGGAGGAATACAACAAGTCCGCTCAGACAGCTACTGATGACACCGCAAAATTCTACATAATGGCGCAGGCTATCTTTGAAAAGGAAGGCCTTTCCATAACAGAGACTGATGTTGAGAACCTTATCCTTTCTTCCGGTTATACCAAGTCTACGATAGAGACTGCCTATAAAGATTACGGTAAGGGATACTGGTACCAGAATACTCTTGCAGAGAAAGCCATAAGGAATCTTATGGAAAAGGTTGAAGTCACCGATTGATTACCAGTTATGTCATACAGAAGGGCGTGCAATGCACGCCCTTTTTTGATTATGAAAAGTTAAATCCCTAGAATTAATTGGTATAATTATATAGAGAGATGAAATAAAGAGGTTCTTATGAAATTAATCGGAACAAAAGATTTTTACAGATCGCTCTTCAAGATAGCTATACCTATAATGGTCCAGAATGCCATCACAAATATGGTTGGCCTGGTGAACAATATCACTGTCGGTTCCCTTGGGACTGAACAGCTTGCTGGAGTTGCCATCGCAAACCAGCTCATCGGTATATTCTATCTTTTCATATTCGGAGCCGTTTCTGCTGCTGGTATCTTCGGAGTGCAGTTTGAAGGAAAACAGGACTATGAGGGCGTAAGGCACATATTCAGACTTAAATTGTATCTTGTACTCGGATTTTCTGTCCTGTCGATCCTCTTGTTCGTATTCTTCGGCAAGCCGCTCATAGGAAGCTTCCTTCATGATACGAGCGACGGTACGGATCTTACCCTGACACTTAACGAAGGATATAAATATCTGCTCATAATGCTGATAGGATTCATCCCATACGGAGTGAGTTCTTCATACAGCAGCGGACTCCGAGAGGCGGGAGTTACTGCAGCCCCTATGAGAGCAAGTTCCATTGCTTTGGTCCTCAGCGTTGGCCTCAACTTCCTCCTGATCCCCATCATGGGTGTTGCCGGAGCTGCAACTGCAACCGTCGTTTCAAGATTTGCAGAATGTGCTATTAACATATTCTGGTCACACAAGCATCCTGAGAGAATACCGTTTATACTCGGCGTCTACAAATCCTTCAGCGTACCGGGAGATCTTGTAAAGAAAGTGCTTATAAAAGGAGCTCCGCTCATTTTCAATGAGACAGTATGGCAGATCGGACTGACCGTCATCTCTCAGAGTTATTCGTATCAGGGAGTCAATGCAGTAGCAGCAGTAAATATGGCGACTACCATAGTGAACGTCGTGAACGTGCTCTTCATGTCCATGGGTGTCACTATAGGAATAATCATGGGAAACATGCTCGGTGCAGGCAAACTGGAAGAAGCAAGGGAGACAAATGCAAAACTCATAGCAACTTCAGTGTTCATATCCCTTGGTGTGGCTACAGTGCTGCTTCTTTTGGGACCTCTGTTCCCGAGGCTCTACAGTAATACTGCCGAAGAGGTCAAGGAAACAGCCAAATGGCTGATCTGGTGTGAAGCTTTAGGAGCTCCGTTCAGGGCATTCGGAAATGCATGCTATTACACGATAAGATCGGGAGGAAAGACGTTGCTTACGGCACTGTACGACTGCGGGTTCGTATGGTATGCAAGCGTACCGACGGCCTACTTCCTGACTCATTTTACGGATCTCGGGATAATCCCGATATATTTTGCGGTCAAGATGGTCGAAGGCATCAAATGCATCGTCGGCTTCATCATGGTCAAGAGAGGAAAGTGGGTAACCAACATAGTCAACAAGTAATGCTTCTGCCGATAAGGAGGCCGTTGATCCGGCCTCTTTTACATATCACCGTATGGATACATTATTTATGTATTAAATGTTATAATACGTAAATGAAAATCTATATGAAAGGAGAAAGACTATGTTGGAATTGTCGGAGAACCGTCTTGAACTGTTCCGTGCATACCTGTATGAACAGGAATATGCAGGGAATACAGTGGACAAGTATGTTCGGGATATCTCCAAACTCAGAGCTTTCCGCGGCGGTGAGATCGAAAGCAAGCAGACGCTGATCGCCTTCAAGAAACATCTTGAGGAAAGCGGATACAGACCGTCGAGCATCAATTCGATCCTGGCGGCTGTCAACAGATTCCTTTCTTTCAGTCATAAAAGGGATTGGAAGCTTAGGTTTCTGAAGATACAGAAGGCCAATTTCCAGAGCAGAGAGAAAGAACTGAGCATCAGAGAGTACGAGCGTCTCATCAAGGCCGCTGAGGACAGGAACGAGATAAAACTGTCGCTCATCATCAGGACCATCTGTTCCACAGGCATAAGGGTAAGTGAGCTGAAAGCCATCACCGTACCGAGCCTTGAGGATGGATATGCAGAGATACGCTCAAAGGGAAAGATCCGCTATATCCTGATCCCGAACCGTCTGGCGAGCGAGCTCAAAAGATTCTGCAGGGAAAACGGCATCAGTTCCGGCCCGGTATTCGTTTCGAAAAGCGGCAGGGCTTTGGACAGGAGCAATGTCTGGAAGATGATGAAAAGGCTCAAAATAGCTGCTTCGGTATCCGGAAGCAAGATCTACCCGCACAACCTGAGGCACCTGTTTGCCAGGACATATTACAGGAAATACAGGGATATAGTAAGATTGGCTGACATACTTGGACACAGCAGTATAGATACCACCAGGATCTATACGATAAAAAACGCTTCGGAACAGAAGCGCCAAATAGACAGTCTCATGCTTATGGGATTCACTACATAATAAGAATTATGTGG
>Ga0129307_1001788_pt1 | contig 20544 bp, 20 predicted proteins | sample P1105metagenome_FD_94437 | JGI IMG/M metagenome (GOLD analysis project Ga0129307, IMG submission 94437) | Capybara group fecal microbial communities from Wisconsin, USA - P1105 metagenome | ecosystem: Host-associated > Mammals > Digestive system > Large intestine > Fecal | place: USA: Wisconsin... | reverse complement strand
GTCAAATAGTTCAACACAAGGCTTACAGAGTATCTATGTAGTTGATACGACAAAATTATTTGTCGCAACAAATGGCTCACTGAGTTTAATGTACCCTGATTCTTATGCTAAATTATCAGTAAGCGGAAAGGATAACTTATCGAATTTTAAAACAACGCCGTCTGATATTCAGCGTATTAATGACATGATTAGTACCCAACTTGGAACTGATTTAAACGAAGAGTTAAATGGTGATAGTTCAGAATTGAGCATTTTCACAGCTATTTTGAACGGTGGTGGAGTAGTTGATGTATCACAATACATTGACGGTATTGAAACAGCTGCCAGTATGGGAGTAAGTGTTCCTGCTACAAAAGCATTGGCTAACACTATTGAAGAGACAACATATACGTTTACTGTACCAGCAACTAGCGATTGGCAAGATAATATGGGGGCTGATAAAAATGGAAAGATTTCAACTGGTCGAGCTTACTTTATTGATAACATTGTCACAAAATCAGATTCCAAAGATTTATCAGACACTAACTTAAAACGCAGACGCTTACACAGTCTATCTATTAACGCATTACAATCTGACGGTGTAACAGCAAGACGAATTGCTTATAATTCTGATAACTTTAAATTTGTTCGTGTTAGTCCTAAAAAATCGTGGACGTATTTGTATGGTATTAAAAGTTCTAACTCTTATACGACAGCTAACTTAGCCAATTATACAATGTCAGGTGGTAATACTATCACCAAAGACCCAACAGGTAAGGTCGGTAATAATAATGACCCTTCAGATGACGAAGATACAAGTGTTGGTTTAACAGCAGAAGAAGCAAAAGAAGTTCTTTGGCGTAATGCTTACGAAATTGCTATTTTTAATAAATACGCAGGTATGACAGATGAGCTTCAACACGACCGTGGCGGTTCATTCTCAAACCAATCAATGGCTATGTTGTTACAATCTACTTTCTCATCATCAGGTGTTAAATATAACGGTTATTACGTAAACTATTCAGATGCCGATAAAGGTAAGGTTGTGACAGCCAATAACAATGTTGGTTATGTTCGTTATACTATCCCAAACAGCGGTACTTTGGATTATTTATCTAAGGTCAATACCTTATCATTCACTTATATTGCAACAGCAATTTTAATTGGTGGTGTAGCAATTGCTATTTTCAAGACTTCTGTCATTGGATTCTTAAAAGATGAATGGGTATTCTTTGTTAGAACGCTCACGCATGCTTCGCTTTCAGCAATGTTGTTGTTCTATATTACGGATTTCACAATTCGCACGGTATTCTCAATTGCCAACATGGTAGAAATTCTTTTAGAACAATTGATTGCTAAAATTGCGGTAGCAATGCCTTCTGGTCTAGCAGGAATACCATTCGCAGCAGGAGCGGTCTTAGTTGGTGTTGCTATTGCAATGAGCTTACCACTTATTAAATTTGGTAATCGAAAAGCCTCACTTATTGAGATAATTCTAAATTTGTTCTTGGTCTTTATTCAACAACTTAGAAAACCATTGATGAAGCTTGATGATGCCATTTATGGACAAGCACAATACCAAGGTGAACAAGGTCAATTTGATTCTGCTGAACCATTAAGTAATAAAGGTAAAGGAAGTGTTGGGCTTAAATTGGCTGGTGGTGCCGCCCTTGCAGGTGGTGTTAAACATCTTTTGAAAAAGGCAAGTGCTTTACCAAAAGATGACACTAGTGGTGATAGTGATGATAATGGCAACAACAATGGTTCACAAGAAAATACCCAAAATTCAGGAAGCAGTCGTAGCCGTAGAAATATGCCACTATCTCAAAAAGCAATTAATAAAGCTAAACGAAGTTCACGCTTAATGTCCACAGCAGTTAAAGCAATGGCACTTGGAACAGGTACATTACCTTTAGTTAAAGGCGCTCAAAAAACTTTGAAACTTGGACATAAACTTGCAACAGGAACAGCTGGTGCTAAGCTTGGATTGCAAGGTAGAACAGCTAAACTGGTTGCTAAATATGGTGCTAAAGGCGCATATGACATCTTCGCTAGTGGTGATTTGAAAGAACCTAAGACCGTTAAAGAACGTCAACGTCGAGCTGATTTTCTTAAAAATTATAAAGAATACCAAGCTCTTGAAAGGACAGCAGATACAGTATTCTTAGGTGATGACAATAACCAAAACGACGTTAAAACAGCTCCAAACGCAGTTGAAGCAAATACTAATAATGCAGATTCTCAATCAAAACCTTACGTTTACACTAAGGAAGATAGAGATGAGTTTTTAAGAACTGATAAACGTGCGCAAGAGCTAAGACAAAAGATGACCCCATATGAAATTGGTGGTCGAGACCTTGACAATAAGATTGCGGAAACAAAAGCTAAAGTTACACAACCTGTTAGAAAAGTAACACGTGTTACAAAATCAATTACAAGAAAAGGACTTGAAAAGACGCTTGATAATAGATTTGTTACGAAAGCTCACCGTGTTGCTCCTAAGGTTAAAAAATCAGCAACTCCGTTAGTCAGGGTGGCTAAAAAAATGATTAAAAAATAAAAAAGAAAAGGAAAAATAAACTATGATTCAGAAAATTTTCGAGTTCTTCTTAAAACTAATTTTTGGTAATGACCCAAGCAATACAATTAAAACTATGGCTACCACAGTCATGGCGATTCTTGGTTGGCTTGCTCTATTTGTGAGTGGTGGTTACTGGATTTTTAAAGCTTTCATTGACCCAAAATCAACTGGGGGTTGGAAAGTACACCGTTATCTTTTGCTTGCTATCTTCGGTCTAATCATGGGTATCTATTTCGTCAATCTAGCTTCTGGTTATGCTAACGACTTAGGGTCACAGTTCTAAGATGTATTTGATTGAATTTGATATAAGTAAGATAGCAAATAAAAACTACAATTTAGCCTTAACAATTTTGGAAGAATACGAGTTTCGGAAGTTAAACAATAACTTCTATCTTCCACTCAATACTTGGAATGATGTTAAATATCAGTTCCTAGATAAAAAGAAATTTAAAAAGGCGCGTGCTGGTCTTGTAAAAACCGTATCAAAGAATGGAAAATCTAACTTAGAGATTGTTTATCAATTATCAGAGTTATTGACACCAGAATTTGATGAAATGGAACGGTTTATCTATGAGCAAGTCTAACTAAAAAAAGATGAGTAGAAATTTCTACTCATCTTTTTTTGAAAGTTCCTCCACTTTCTTATTAAGGGAGATAACCTCTAATAAGATAGTATCGAGTTTTCGTTCTAAATTAGAATAATGAAAATTATCACTACTATTTTGATGATTCGTGATATTTATGTTTCTAATTGAATTAGGGTTTAAAAACTCATTGTTAGGAGCAGTTGTGTTCATACTACGGTTTTCAGTTCTTCCTAGCAAATAATCAATGCTAACGTCAAAAAAATCAGCTAGTTCAATTAATTTATTTGCACTATTTCCCGAATTGTTTCCTAACTGGTAAAGTGTATTTCTGCTATATCCTAAAGAACGTTCTAACTGTGCTAAGCTAATATCTTGTTCCTTACATAGCAGACGAATTTTACCATATATATTCATAAAAACTCCTTTATCACCGTTTTTATTGTAAAAAAAGCAATGATTATATTGACAGTGAAATAAAATCTTTGTATAATCAAATTATAATATAGTTAATCAATAAACCATATTCTAAACATAATAGAAATAATAAAATAAAACTCAATAAGTCATTAATTTTAATGAATCAACGGCTTATTGAGTTTGAATATCACATTGATTAACTATATTTTAAATCAAACGACCTTAAAGGTCAACAAGGTAGAGGGAGAATTTATGTATGAAGGATATTTACACAGACGCTTATGCAAGCTTTTTGAATTGTATTGAAATTGAGTTGTCAAACAGAGACTGGACAAAACAAGATTTAGCTGATGCACTTGGAACGACAGCGACAACTATTCAGAACGTGTTTAATGGGAAAGCAAGTTCTGAAACGCTGGTAGCAATTAAGAAAGAATTGCGTATTTCTAAAAACTGGAAAGTTTTAGGGTATCGTTCTAAAAATAAGCGCGTGGCGATTGAAGATAGGTACTTATACCCATTGCAAAATATTAGTGTAGGAGATGAAGTATTAATTAAACTACGTGTTGACTACAAAGATACACTTGGAAACTATATTCTGGGTGATGATAATGGTGTATATGATATTAAGTTCGCTGAAAGTGAATTGAGAACATTAAAACCTATCGCAAAGCAAAAAGTAGTTGATGAATTAAACGAAAAGTTAAAGGAGTTGGGAAGCTTCTGGAAAGTAATTGAGTATTACATTACACAATTCAAGACACAAAAACTAGAAATGGAAGATGAGGAATTTGAAGAATATCTAATTTTATTAACAAATTTATTTCAATTTAGTTATATGTCTGAATAATACTAAAAAAGGTAAGCTACTTCTCTAGCAGATAGTAGTTTGCCTTTTTTGATTTTTAGTTTTATGTTACAATAATAGTGTTAATACGATACCTATTGTATATTTATATGGTATCATTATGATAATATATGTTTCTTTAAGTAAATTTTTTAGAAATTTCAACACGAAACGTTGATAAAATGATATAATAAGGGAGTAAAAAATGAAAAAGATAACAATAAAGACTATAACATTACTTGCCACTTTGACATTAGGTGTAGGAATGTTATCTGCCTGTGGGAAAAAATCGTCAAGTAGTACAGATACAACTATTGCAAAATCAAGCTCTAGTAAAAGTGAAAGTTCTAGCTCAAGTTCTACCGAAAATGCTAAAAAGAAAGCCGAAAAGGTTACTGAATTAGCAGGTAATAAATATGATTGGTTAGAAAGTGTCATGGATGAAGTGCAAGATAGTTTGTATGAAATCAATGATTACCAACGTATCACGAGTTCAACAAAAAATATGTTGCAACAACAAAAAGACCGCTTAGCAGAGCTTAACATTACTGTTGATGATAGTATTGACGGTGCTATTAGTGATGAAACGTTATCAGATGTTGTTTTTGTTAGTGTTGTTCCAGATGAATATCTTCGCTCAAGCCCAACTATACATAATGGTGAAGAAGGGACAGCGGATATTACATGTACTTTTACAGTTACGGTTCAGACGGGATATACGCAGTTAACAAACGACCGAGATACAGATATTGCAAATGCTAAGCAAGTCGCTGAAACGTTGAAATCACAAGCAACAAGCTGGAAAAAAATTAATTATACTTTGACAGTTAATGACACGGCAGATGGCGGAACTCTAACACTTGATTCGGATAAATGGTGGTAATCAAGGAAAGGTTAGGCAAAAGGAATGGTTCTTCAACTTAAAGAAACTGAAAGTAAAAAGATTGCACTACGACACTATGCAAATCGCTTGAATGTATTGATTGATAATGTTCAAGAAGCTAGCGATAGTATTGGTTTAAAATATATCCGTGCACAAACTAATAAGACACTTGAAGAAGTGAGACAAGTCCGTGATGAGTTTGTAAAACTAAATACTCAAGTTGACGATAAAGACCTATCGCAAATTAGAGAGGATATTGTTGCAAGTGAAGTGAAATACAAAGAACAAGCACTAACTTACATTAATCGATTAAGAAGTTATGCAGTCAATCTCAAAAATCATAAAAATAAATTTAATGGTTTGATTAGTGCTTTGTTGGATTTAGCACAATCTAGTGCAACAACATTTATTGACTTAGCAGAGGATAAAAAGAATCAAAAGGTTGCTGAACTGGGTGAAAATATTCCAACATTCGGTCAAATGGCTTCGGTATTACGAGTTAGTGAAATACAAAACGGATTTTTAGTCAGTCAAACGAACCGATTCTTAACTAGCCAAGCTCAAAAAATCAATGAAAAGGTTGAAGAAGCAGGTCTTGAAGGTGGCGTTAACATTGAACAAGAAATACTACACTCACTAGAACTGGCAGAAGAGCATATCTATAATATGGCTTTCTCTATGATAGCTAACCTGTTTGTAATGAACGAAGATAGAGATATTTTCGTTAATAAAACGTTGCGTTTAACAACAACTAACTTCTTTAATCGCAATAACAACAATTTTGTAGCTCATATAAGAGAAGAGCTTATTGTTAATTAATATGAAAACCACAACTAATATTTAGTTGTGGTTTTTGTTAGATTATTTAAATTTTATTTTTCTATCTTCTTTCTCTCTCCAAGCATTGTAAAGATAATTGTATTCAGAATTTTTAGCTTTATTTAAAATATAAGGAAAATTCTCAATGCTTTTATTTAAAAATTGTTTTAATGCTCGTACAAAAGAAGGGTCGAAGTTTTCTCCTGCGACAATTAAATCTACAAAATTATTAATTAGGGCATAGTTATTATTTTTATTAATTAAACGTTTTACATCATCTGCAAAAGGTGTATCATCGTTAATTTTTAATTTTTCTAAAACAGTTTGAGAAGAAGCTGAATTATTTAAAAGATTTGCAAGTTCAAGTGATGGACGTTCTTCATATCCTAGAACATAACCAATAGTCACCCCATAAAAATCAGCCAATTTTTTAGCAGTTTCTGGGCGTGGTTTTTTTAGTCCTCCTTCATAATTAGTGATTGCAGCAGCGGTAACACCAACAGCTTTTCCAACGTCAATAGCTCGCAAACCTCTTTCGTTTCTTAATAGTTTTAAATTATTTATTTTCTTTTGTTGTGTTTCTGTCATCTTGCATGCTCCTATTTTTATTTTGATAAGCTTCGTAAACGTAATGATATTGAGAATCTTCACCTGCACTATTGTTAATAATGAATGGGAAATTTTCCACGGCTTCCTTTAGATACTGTGTCATTGCTTCTACAATAATGGGCTCAATTTCTACTATTTGCTCGTTAAGGGCGTTATCAAGTATTTTTGTTTTCGTAAGTATTTTTTTGATACTGCCTACATCTTCTCTAAATGGTGTAGTATCGGTAATTTGGGCGCCGTCCCCTTTTAGTCCTGCCATTGCAAGTGATGTCTGGACTAGAGTTTCGCTATCTAAATTACCGTATAAATAAGATTCTGGAACACTAAAAAAGTTTGCCAATATACCTAATTTATCGGATTTTGGCGTAGTGTAGTTGTTTTCATAATTTGTTAGTGTTGATATTGCAATACCTGTTTCACGGCTTAACTCTTTAAGGGTTAAGCCGTGTTGCTTTCGCAACTCTTTTAAATTTTTACCTACTGTTTCTCTAAATGACATCTATCTCCCCTCTTTTCATATTTTTTAAACCGCTTTATTTAGTATAAAACATTTATTTAAATTCTCAAAAACGCGCATTTTTTTAGTTGATTATTTTGCATATTTTCGTGATTTACTTTTCTACATCGCTTTATCTTACACTATTAAGTTATATTTTTTACAAAAAAAGGAAAAAGTTGTTGACTTTTTTCCTTTTTTTGGTAAACTTTAGTAGTAGGCTTTAGTAAAAAGAGACTATAAATAAAAAAGAAAGGAGAAAGCATTTCGTTTAGTTTAATATCTAAACTAAAATGCAAAATAAAAAATATGAAAACTGTCTCACCAAGCCTCTCAAATAAAATTAGAATGACACGTTTAGAAAAGCGACTAACCCTCAATGAGTTAAGCGAAGCGCTAAATATTTCTCCACGGACTATTAGGAAAGTGGAATCTGGTTGTGAGGTAAAAATTCAGGCTAGAATTTATGATACTTTCGTTGAGTGGTTGCTTGAACAGTCCTAATTTTAAAGACTTAACAAGTCTATAAAGTTGTTAAAAAAGAAAAAATAAAGAATAAGGAGGCTTAATTGGAAAAGAACGGAACAAAAGGTCACGGATATTTTCGCAAAAAGAAATGGTGTAAAGGCTTAGCTTCAGGAATTGTTCTTCTTGGAGCTACTGTATTAGGAACAGGTCAATTTGTTTCTGCTGATGAATGGACAGCCAACAGTCCTGATAGCATTAAAATTGAAACTGGAGCAACTAGTTATCAATTAAAAAAAGGAGATACTCTTTGGTCTATCTCTCAAAAAGTTAATGTATCGGTTGATACAATTGCTCAATTGTCAGATATTGATTTAACAAAAGGGGAACAATATCATCTTCCAGTTGGCTATAACATTCGTTGGAGCGAAGAAACAACTGAAACTGACAATAAGACAAGTGATGATTCTGACAGTTTGTATATTCCTGACGGTACAGAAGTTCCTACGTTGGAATCATCTAAACGAGAAAGCAATAAGTTAACTGGCAATGTTAAACTTACTGCTGAAACAGAAAACTCTTTAGATGGCTTATCTGATACTAAACAAGCGATTGTAATTGAAAAATCGAACGGTTTTGTGGAAGTTATTATCCCTGTTAATACAGATAAAACAGCTGATACAGCCACATCTGAAAATACCCAATCAGGAAGTGAAGCGATTAATACTGATGATGTGGATACAGCAGATGAAACTGTAAAAGAGGATAACCAAGAACCAGAGTATCTAGTGTTAACAGCAAAGAGTGCTAAAGAAGCCTTTACTTGGGCAGAATTTGCAAAAGATAAAGACATTGCTAACGAAGTAGTTGGACGTATTTCTATTTATACTCAATCTGACCTAGAAGCTTATTTAGCACAGACTGGTCTTGATTTAACTGGTGATAATATCTGGTTCTATAATATGGAAGATATTGTTTTTCCAAAAGGAACTTATGTCATTGATAATGGAACAACAGATTTTTATTTACCTAGTGCAGTAGGAAATATTGATTTTAATGGCTCAACTATTCTTATTGGTGATGGTGCAGCGACAACTCGTGCAACAGGCAACCAAAATAATCGTACAATTTCTAATTTGACGGTTTATGGTACAACAGGCTGGAAAGATTATGTAGCAGGTTCATCAAACATTAATGCTTACACGGGTTCTAAGCAGTCAGGGTCATGGCGAACATCATTGTATCATACCTCAAATTTGAATTTTGATAACCTAACATTTAATAATGCGCAAGGCGTTGATAGTCATATTTTTGACGTTATGGGGTCAGATAACATCAACTTTAATAATATTGCTGTTCGTGGTTCTGGTTTGACAACTGATTATACCCAAGAAGAGCTACTTACCCTATTCAATGCGCAAGCTCATACAATCTATTCAGAAGCAATTCAGATTGATAGCGCTAACCGAGGAGCAATCGGTCAAGCAAAAGGAGCTGATGGTGACGATTATAGTGGCTTCTTTGACGGTTCAAAAGCTTGGGCGGATATTTGGAAAGGTGATAGCTACGACGGTGTTGCTAGCTCAAATATTTCTATCACTAATTCAGAATTTACATCTTATCAGGGAAAAACTGGTTTGGCTTTAATTCGTGACACAGACCAAACTGTATCAAAATATGGCTCTGGAATCGGTAGCCATTCAGTAGGCAATACAGGCTATCAAGGAATTGTCATTGATAATGTTGTTATGGAAGGTACGGTATATCTTGACGGTGTTTCTAATAATGAGTTGGCACCAATCAAGTTTTTGAATTCAAGCTACTATCAATCAGGTACTAGTCAAGATGAAAGTGTTGATAAAGCTGATTATATTGCAAATGATAGCGTTCGTGAAACAACGGATATTTCAGTAACAAACGTGCAATACATCAATACAAAAACATCAGGATATTGGAATGCTTCTGGTGAAGATACGAATACATCCGTTTGGCGTGCCTATTATGATAATGATGACGACCCAACCAATAATGCTGTAACATCTACAGTTTCTGTAGATAGCCAAGGGAATGTCTTAGATGAAACAGAAGGCTATACAGCGGTTGAACCTAATTTAAATCAAGATGACACTAATTACAACTTATCGTCTAGCGAATTTGATTCATCAACAGGGGTCTTAACTCGAACTTATGACGAAGCACAAACAACTACTTATGATGTATCAGCTGATGATGAACCAGTTGAAGTTGGCACAGAACCAACATCTACAACTACAGAAACGGACGTTACAGGAAATACTGTAATTGTTAACACTTATAATGAAAATGCGGAGGAAAATAATGAATAAAAAAGTTTTGTTTAATGAGCGGTCAGAAATGAATGGGCATGGTTCATTGCGGAAAAATAAAACAGTAAAATCACTAGTAGGAACTCTAGCCTTAGTTGGAACGCTGGCATCAGTTAGCTTAGCAGGGAATGTATCAGCAGATGAAACAGACACTACTGATACAATTTCAAATGAAACAACAGCTGTACAACCAGAAAGCACAAACGATAATAACGCTTATGCTGAAAATGCAAACACTTCTACAGGTTCGCAAACAGTAACAGTTGATAATAGTAGTGTTGAACAAGCGGTTAATACAGCAACTGAAACTGGTGTTAATGTCACTAAAGAATCAACAGTTGATGAAGGAACGCCAACAAATTCAGAAGAACTTAACGAAGCTAAAACAGCTATTGCTAACGACCAAGCAGAGCAAATTAAAGCATTAGAGGAAGCAACAGCTACTCAATCAGCTAACAATACGGCTTATGCAGAAGCACAAGACGCTATCAATGCCAATAACGATTATGTTAATAATGCTAAAGACACTTACGGTTCAGAAACAACTGTAACTGTGGCAAACGATTCCTCAACAGCAACTGACGGAACAGCAGAAGCTAATAAAATTGCCAAAACAACAGCAGAACAAACTTTAGCTGATAATAAAGAAGCTGTTGCTAATTACGTTGAAGCAAAAGCTAACTATGATGCAACTATCGCAAAAGCAGAAGAATTAAATACAGCGGTTGAAGCAGCAGCCAATGAATTAAAAAATAAAGGTGTTACGGTAACAACATCAAGTCAAGTCGTTAATTCTGTTGCAGAAGTTGAAGCCTTGCAAGCGCAAAATAATGCAACTATTGCTCAATCCAATAGTGAAAAAGCCGCGGTTGATGCTCTTTTGGCGCAATATGCTGCTGATTTAGCTGCTTTCAACAACGGTACAAATGTTTCTATTTCTGCTGGTGTGTATACACAAGACGTTGATAATTTAACCTATGGTAATTCTTTTATGAATGGTACAATCAACGCAGATGGTACATTTACATTCACTCATGATATGAATGACGGGTTGAATGATACTTATGGAACACTTGGTACAGGTACGCTAACAGGGAAACTTAATTACCGTGTAGAATCACAAGGAAATGGTAATATTACCGTTTATTTGGATAGTGTAGAGCTTTACACTTACACTTATACAGCGTACCGACAAAATTATGCAGTCAATCAAAATCTTAACTTCCATGTTTACACCCTTGGTGGAACGGAGATTTATAGCACCTATCACACAGGTAACAGTTCGTTCACTGATACTATTAATCGTTCAACAACATTAAACTATGAGCATGGTGTTTCTGTTGGTGATACATTGGCAAATGTTGGTTTCTTGAACATTGATGATAACTGGATTTATAACACACACGGTCAAGCCGTTATTAGTTTTACTAATACTAATAAAGTACCAGACCCAGTAAATCCACCAGAAGTTACGGCAAACTTGGTGACTGCTGTTAATCCAGAAAAACCAACTTTGGAATTAACAAGTTTATCTAACACTAAAAATCAAACTGTTTCTGCAACTTGGCACGATTACAGTTTACACTACGAACCAACAGTAACAAAAACTGTTACTAATACAGATGGTGTTGATGTTGATGGTGCAACAGTAGTTAAAAGCGATACTCAAACCTATACACTAAACCATAGTAATATTTATGCTAATATTAAAGTTGGTGACACTATTACAATCATTGACCCGCTAGAAGCTGGTGAAATTGTTGATGTTGACGGTTCAATCGCTGACGCAACAGCAAAAGGTTGGACAGTTAATTTTGATGAAGAACAACAAACATTTACATATACTGTGGTTTACCAAGGAACAGCCTTTGAAGCACCACAAATTATTTGGAGTGCAGGTTATGATAGTGGATTTTATGATAATACATATAAGGTATTGCTTAATGACTATGAAGCATACTCAAATACAGTAACAAACTATACACCTGCTCCACCAAAACCAACTAAAGAAATCACTGATACATACGGAATTGATATTGACGGTTCTACAACATTCGATAAAAATGTAGTTTATCACCTAAATACAGATTACACGCCTTACACAGAAGTAACAGCTTCAGCAGACGCTATCTCTAAAGGTTTTGCAATTTTAGATGATGTAGAAGACGGTATGTTTACTATTGATGAAAATGGAATTGTTATTCGTTTAACAGATGACAACGGAGAAGTTATTACATCATCAACAACAGTAGAAGATGTTTCGGAATCTGGTAGTGTAACAACTAACCATACTGATGATGAAGCAAGTACATCTACTGTGAATAAATTAAACGACCTCTTTACAATGTATCACGTCCTATCAGATGAAACTATTTCAGATGAAATTCAAGCAATCTTAGACCAAGCAGGGCTTTCACCAATTGGTGAGTTCTATCTTTGGGTAGCAAATGACCCTGAAAGTTTCTACACAAACTATGTAAAAGCAGGTAAAAATATCACAATTGACCTTCCAGCTTATCTCACAACGGATTCAGGTACAATTGTTCCAAATGATTTCTATCAAATTGATTTTGGTAATAGTTATCAGTCTAATCTTGTAACAGTCCAAGTTCCAGATGTTTCACCAGAAAAACATGCGATTAGTACAGACGGTACAAATACTGTCCTTGATAATCAAACGGTTGGTCTTGGTGAAGTCATCAATTATCTTCTTGACGGTATTGAAATTCCTGAACATCATGACACATTGTGGCAATATGATTTAACAGATATTATGGATACTGTACATGACCGTTATACTGGTAACTATCACGGTGAAATTATCGGTACGAAGTATGTTGCTAGCGAAGATTTAACACTTGCCTATGATGTGATTACTGATTATACAGTTAATGAGGATGGCTCAATTTCAGGAACAATCATTAAAGCAGGTGATGTTATTCCAGAAGGTACAGAATATGCATTCTACTTTACTTTCGACCAAGATACAAACGAAGATTTTATCAATTCTATTGTTAAAGTGACTTGGGACGAAGAAGCTGGAATTTGGAAACTAGTTGTTGATAGTGATTTCTTACAATCACTTGGTATTGTTGGTACTTTTGATGTTAACGCTTGGCTTGAAGCTGAACGTATTGCATCAGGTGAAGTTCACAATATCTTGATTAATACTATCAATGGTGTTGATTACCAAACAGAAGTTGTGACTTACACACCAGACCCAGAAGTTCCAGAAACACCGACTGAAACACCAATTGAAGATGTCCCTGTGGTACAAAGTAGCGTTTTGCCAAATACAGGAGATAACACAACATTTAATATTGTAGCTTCTCTAGTGGGTATTTTCCTATTTGTTTTTGGAATGTTAGGCGTTCGTAAACGTAAAGAAGAATAACGATTAAGAATTAAAGGCTGCACAAAAAATGATAAGACATGTGCAGTCTTTATTTTGTAATAAACCTTAAAAAGAGTTTGAAAATTTGCTATAATATTTGAAAAATAACAATTGAAATTAGGAGGTTTTATGAAGATTAAAGGTCATGGAACAATCAAAAAATCAAAAGCTTATGGAACTATTGGAACGTTGTTATTATCAGGTGCATTGATTGCTACTTTAGGAACAGCAAGTGTTAGCGCAGATGAAACAACGGTAACTGTTGAAAATGATGCCACAACTGAATTAGTAGCTGATTCATCTACCACAGAAGCAGAAAACAATGAAGTTGCTACTGAAACAGAGGGTGTTGTTAGTGAAGAAACTAGTCAAGAAACTGTCACGGTTAATGATGAACAAGAAACGGTTTCTGAAGATAGCCAAGTTGCTGTTCAGGGACAAGAAGCAGCAGATACTACAACTAATTCTGAAACACCAGAAACAAGCTCATCAGATAGCGTAGAAAGCTCACAAACGACTACAGATACAAAAGCATCTGATAGTGAAGTAACAGACCAAACAGAAGATAAAACAGCTGATACACAAGATTCTGCACAAACTGATGAGCAACAAGCAACCGTTGAAGAAGCGACTGATAACGAGACTGTTGAACGTGGAGCAACTGGAAATGCGACTAATGAAGTTACAAGTGTTTCTTTAGCAAGCAACGGCTTTAACTTACAATACAATCAATCAATTGCAAGTGGTGCTAAAATCATGTTTGCGGTTTGGTCTGATGTTAACGGTCAAGATGATTTAATTTGGTACACCGCAGACAGTAACGGAAAAGCAACTGCTAAATATACTGGCTCATATGGCAAATACAATGTCCATACTTACCAAAATCTCAATGGAAAGATGACTGGGCTGAACGGAACAACAATTGACGTTCCAAAACCTAGTGCTAAGGTAACAATTACAAAGGTGAGTGCCACAACTTATAAAGTAACCGTAACAGATGTCCCAGTTTACATTACCAGTGTAACCTTGCCAACGTGGACGGAAAATAAGGGTCAAGATGATATTATCTGGTACAAGACAACCAAGGACTCAACAACAACGTATTCAGCGACTATCAGCGTTGCCGAACATAACCTTGAAAGTGGTAAGTATAATGTCCATGTTTACGGAACAAGTGCGGTTACCAATTCTCTAACAGGGTTGTTAGGAACAAGTTTCCAAGGTGATTATGAGTTTGGAGACGTTGCGGTATCAGCTAGTCTCGGTCAAAATGGTATCAACATCACTATGCCAAGTGATGTTAGCCAAGCAATGACCGTTTATCATGCGGTTTGGTCTGCTAAAAACGACCAAGATGATATTGTTTGGTACAAAGTTCCCTCAAACGGACAATTAACGGCTAAATATACTGGTGACTATGGCACATACCTTATCCATACTTATGGCGTTGTTAACGGTCACATGGTTTGTTTGAGTGCAACATCAATTGATGTTCCCACACCAACTGCTAAGGCAAAAATTACTAAAGAGAGTGCCACAACTTATAAGGTAACCGTCACAGATGTCCCAGTTTATATTGATAGCATTCAAGTTCCGACGTGGACAGAAGTGAACGGACAAGATGATATTCAATGGTATAAGGCGACAAAAGCCGATGATGGTTCTTACTATGTTATCTTTAGTGAGGCAACTCATAATTTGGAATCAGGAACTTACAACGTTCATGTGTACGGTAATAGTCGTGTCACAAATAGTTTAACAGGGCTACTTGGGACAAAATTCACAGCAGATTATCAATACGGAGATGTTCAGGTTCAAGCTTCTTTAGGTGAAAATGGGATTAACATTACTATGCCAAGTGATGTGAGTACAAACTTGACTGTCTATCACGCTGTTTGGTCTGCTACAAACGACCAAGACGACATCAAATGGTATAAAATCGATAATAGTGGTAAGACAACCGCTACTTACACAGGTGATTATGGTACGTACCTTATTCATACCTATGCTGTTGTTAAAGGACAAATGACTTGTATCAGTGCTACAAGTATCACTGTTCCAAAACCAGAGGTAACGGTAACAATCACTAAGGTTAGTGATACCTCTGCTAAGGTAACGGTAACAGACGTTCCAGTTTATATCCATGATATTCAATTACCAACATGGACAAGTAAGAATAATCAAGATGATATTCAATGGTATAAAGCAACTAAGCAGGTGGACGGAAGTTATACTTATACTTTCTATGCTAAAAACCATAATTTTGAATCAGGACATTATAATGTTCATGTCTATGGTACGAGTGAAGTGACGCATTCATTTGTGGCTTTATCAGGCTCAGATGGGATTGATTTAACCTTTAATCAAAGCCTTACTAACCCAACGGCAACGGTTCAAAACCCAAATGCATCTAATGGAACCTTGCAAGTGGTGATTTCAGAAACAGAAACATCTAAAGACATTGCTAGCGTGTCAGTTGCAGCATGGTCTGAAACAAACCAAGAAAATATCCATTGGTACACAAGTTCAAGTGTTTTAAACGGTAAAATTGTGATTACTGTTGATGAAAAATATCATCATAACGTTTCAGGTAACTATACTATCCATGTGTATGTTAAAACCAAAGACGGCGAAACTGTTGGCTACAATCTCGGTCAATACGCTTTAAATAAGACACAAACAACAGCTAGTGTGTCAACAAGCTATAAAGGTACTGGTGTTTATGGTGTGACTGTTTCAGGCGTTTACTCAAGTGGAACGGTTAAATATGCGGTCTGGTCTGATGTTAACGGTCAAGATGATATTATCTGGTATGATGCGACAACATCAGGAACAACCGCAACAGGTCTGATTAATGTGACAAATCATTCTGGAACAGGAACATATCATGTTCATGTTTACCAATCTGATAACGGTAAAATGTATTTCTTAACCTCAACAGATTTCACCGTTAAACAAACCAATTATAGTAACCCTTATTACAATCAACGTGATGGACGTTGGGCAAATACACGCTATGGCTATTACACAATGGCTTCAACTGGTTGTGTGCCAACAAGTCTTGCTATGGTCTTTTCAGCATTGACAAATACTGAAGTGCTACCAACAACGGTAGCAAGTTACCTTTACAACAATACCGTTGAATTTAACCGAGGAACAGAAGGAACAACAGGAAATGGTATTTTGGTTGCCTCTCGTCAATGGGGCTTGACACCGACTGTTATTAATTCATCATCAGCGTTAAGTTCAACCTTGCAAGAAGGACATTATGTAGTAGCAGCCGTTCAACAAGATAAGTTTTCACCTTGGGGCTATGGTACAAGCCATGAAATCGTTCTGAAAGGTTATTCAAACGGAAATACCTATGTTTCAGACCCATACAATTCAGCCAATAATGGGTGGTATCCAATTGCTTCGCTTTGGAATGAACAAAGTACGCAGAGTGTTGATGTTAGTGGCTTAGGAAATCCATTTGTCAAAATTACAGATATTTAATATTTCTAGGTTGTTAGTTTTCGCTAACAACCTTATTATTTTTAAATTATAGTAAAAAACACTTGACAAACACACGTATTATTACTATAATGATAGTGTAAAACATGAAAAAGGGGGCTAGTATATGGCGCAAAAATGGAGGTTTTATAATATTGAAACGGATATTGAATTTGTTGGAACAACAAAAGAATATGTAAAATACCTTGATATAGATGCTAAAACTCTATATAAATTGATTAGTGAGGGGGTTGTCGTGAAGTACACTATTGATGGTAAACCGTGTTCAAAAGACGGAAAGCATTCAACACCCAAAGTAAAAAGAATAAAGAATAAAGCGTATTTACTCCGTGATTATGAGCTAAACGGCTTGTATAGCCACTAGAAACGAGGTATATATGAAAAAAATAGTAACTAAAGTTCTATTCGTTCTAGTAGTAGTTTCAAGCATTTTACTTATTTTTAATCGTCCGATTAGAAATGGTTTAATGGCTCTTACCACTAACAAATATTTAATTACTAATGTTAGCAAAAATACGATTAAGAAGAATAGTAAAACAACGGCTAATTATGATTATTCTTCTGTTGAATCAATCAGCGCTTCTAGTGTGTTAAACTCTCAAACATCACCACAAGATTTACCTGTTATTGGTGGTATTGCTATTCCAGACTTAGATTTGAACTTACCAATTTTTAAAGGAATAGATAATACTAATTTGCTTTATGGTGCAGGAACAATGAAAGAAAACCAGACAATGGGGCAAGGTAACTACGTTCTTGCTAGTCATCATGTTTTCGGGATAACAGGTAGCACTAAAATGCTATTTTCTCCTCTGGAAAATGCAAAAGTAGGAATGAAGATTTATTTAACAGATAAAGAAAAACTATACACTTATGAAGTAAGTGAAATTCTAGAAGTTTCGCCTAATCAAGGAGAAGTCATTGAGGACGTTGAAGGACAAAACCTAGTCACTTTAATTACTTGTTCAGATAGTGAAGCTACTGGACGTATTATTGTCAGAGGAACATTAAAGAACACTAAGTCGTTTTCAAAAGCGTCTAAAAAAGTTTTGAAAGCATTTAGCAAGAAATACAATTTGATTAATTAATATTTGATATAATGAAAGGAAATAAAAATGTATTTAGGAGAAATTGTTGCTATTGCTGGTCTAGGATACATTGTGGTTATAGTCGTATCATTGATGTTGCGAAATCTTAAAAACTTCGTCAAGAAGTTAGGAAAAGCACTTATCAAAGTCTATATTTCAGAACACTATCCTCAAATTCCAGATAGCGAATTACGAAAATGGTAGATACAATATTATTGATAATCGTTTGTATAGTTGTTGCAATAGTAGGAATGGTTTTGCAACTTAATTTTAAACAATTCATTCTTAGTTATATACTGCTAGGAATCTTGTGGTCTTTTAGAAAAAAAGATGACTGAAAACGAGTGGCTAGCAATTGATAAATTCATGTCAAGTAAATTGTAGAAAAGGTATATCATGATTATTACATTCAAAATAGATAGTGCTGTTCAAAATCCAAAGGGCAAAATCTTACAAATTTTAGAAGAATTCATCTCACAAGCAAACCAAGATGTTGATTTTCAGAATGAAACCGTGGAAGAAATGCACCATCAGATGTGGTTAGCCGAGTGTGAAGATGATGTAGGAGAAGCAGAAGCCATATCTTATGAATTAGAGGAAGAAAAAAGTAAGCTCGAATCGTTAGAGGAAGAGTTAAATAAATTAATCATAGCTAAAGAATGGTTAGACAACGCAACGTTTAAGATTGATTATTATACCCATTCTGAACCTTATCAAGCAGGTTTAGGATTGTATGAAGTTGATTTATTCGGCGAAGAACGGTCTGTTTGCTACATGGCAAAACTCATTTTTGAAGGACTAGGTAATATTGACGACACCGTTGTAAAATCAATTAAATCAAGGATTGCTAAAACCTAAAAATCAAGAGGGGCTTTAACATGAATATAAAAAACAATCTATTAGTTATTAAAAATAGCTTTTTAAAGAGTATAACTAAGTTTTTGAATATAGATTCTACTCGTAATAAACATGCTTATGATTTTTCAAAATCGGATAAAGAAGCTATTTCAAGTGACTGGTCTAAGATTGGAAAGGATATGTGGAAAGTTATCAAAGATATAGAGGGAAAAGAAAATGAGGAAAAATACACCCAAAATTGAAAATACTTTTGGTTATGAGACCAAAGTTAAGTGGTTAGGGAAAGAGCATATAATTTATCGTAAGACTTCTGAAGACGATATGCCTGAAATCATGCAAAAACCGCCTGTGTTATACAGATTGTTTAACTTTGTTTCATTTTTGATTTTGCCGACTATTATTACAGTATTAATTTTTATATTATTTTTTTAGCGAAAGGAAATAAAAATATGAAAAAGTCATTAGTAGGATTACTTGCTGTTGTTTCCCTTGCTGTGTTAGGCGGCTGTGATGAGTATGAGCAAACACCAACTTCTTCAAAGATTAATGCAACTGATATTTCTGACGCACAATCAGGAGACATTTTAGAAGAAACTGTTGAAAAGAAAGAAATCACTAAAACACATACATTTGATTTTAAAGGAAATACGATTACTTTTGAAACTACATACGGTATCAATCAAGAATTTGCTTCCTCTTGGTATTACACTATTCCTAACGATATTGATTTAACCGTTCAATCAAAAGATTTACCAGAGAATATGAGCGCTGTCGTTAATAATCTCTATTCTGACATTACATTATCGTCAGAATACTCACGTTATAATGGTATGCGCCAAGATAGTTTAAATTTGAGCTATTCAGATGTATCTAATGGTGGTTTAGCTTTTGATAACGATACACCTTATTCACAATCTTTCCAAGTGGAAGGAGTTAACCAATCGGAAGTTTTTCTAAGCCAATGGAACGGTTATGGAAATACATCTTACCATTATGTAACCGAAAATGATGTTCGTAAATACTCGGACGGTGTTATTGTTCGTGTTGTTTGGACAATTGGTGTTAAAGAAGATGATTCAGACAATGTGTTCAGTAAGACGTTTACAGATAAGGTGTATATTAAATCCCCAGAGTATAAGAGTTCTTTTGATAGTGATGACTAGAAACTGATACTTTTACTTTCTTATACTAGGGAAAGCAGTATAGAATTTTTTAAGGAGAAAAATATGATTTATGGATTGGGTATTATAGCTATTTTGATTTTAAGTTTTTTGATTGAATTTGCTCTTTTCTTTAGTGAAGAATTAGCTATGGTGATTGCATTATTACAAGCTGTTGGTTTTGTTTCAGTAGGTATTCTAACAGTTAAATTTGAAATATTTCTTGTACGTTCACTACCGAATATTGCTTTTTATCTCATAGTTGGAATAATGTTTTTAGGGATAATGATTTACCTCTTGCTTCTTGATAGAGCAGAATTGTTAGAATTACGAATTGGTAGGTGGAAACGTGATGGAATACCGTATTCAGCTTTTTACGACTACACTTGCTATGGGTGCCGAATCGTGTCCTGCGAAGCAATATTAATTATTGCATTTTCGCTTTGGTGCGCAGTAGGAGCTACCTTTGCTGGACTTTGATAAATTAAACAAATAAGAAAAAT